>JABLTN010052448.1_pt1 | contig 60944 bp, 50 predicted proteins | sample 7160141 | NCBI WGS metagenome assembly JABLTN01 (sample SAMN14651226, study PRJNA627086) | human gut metagenome | isolation source: feces | host: Homo sapiens | reverse complement strand
TTTGCAGGGATTATTTTCCGGCGGAGGAATCATCCCTGAACGGAAGAAATTTTTTGAAGGGATGAATTTTCAGCGAAGGAATCATCCCTGAACGGAAGAAATTCTTTGCAGGGATTATTTTCCGGCGGAGGAATCATCCCTGAACGGAAGAAATTTTTTGCAGGGATGAATTTTTCAGTGGGGGAATCATACCTGAACGGCAGATTTTCTGTCCAGGGATGCATTCATTTCTGTCCAGAGATTATTCGAGATAGAAAACAGCATCCTCAAAAGCATAAGATCAGCGCGGAGAGGAAATTCAGCCTTTGGTCAGGGCTCTCAGCATCTCCAGATATTGTTCTACATGCGCAGTGTACATGGAAATGGGGGTTGTGGGATCGTATAACAGCTCCCGCATCAGGCCAATTTTGATGTAATGAATTGTGCCGCAGACGAGCTCAAGATCGCGAATGCGCGGGTAACCGCCGATGAGAGCCTTGGCCTGCATGGAATCATAGATGTCCGGAACCGTGGCATCGAGCTCTTCAAGAACGGACAGACCTTCGCTGTCATCTTCCATTTTCACAGATTCGAAGAACAGGAAAACAGCAGGATACTGCTCCATCAGGCGGCTTTCTGTTTCCAGAATCTGGCTCTGCAGCTCCCAGAAGTCGATGCCGGGCTCGCGGATTGCGCTGCGAAGCTCGAGAATGACATAGCGGGAGACATAGCTGTACAGGAAGCCGTAATAGCCGGCCTTGCTGCCGAAGTAGTGGAACAGAAGTCCCTTGCTGATCTTTGCTTCCTTCACAATTTCATCCGTGCTGGCATGGTGATACCCGTTCAGCGCGAAAATGCGAAGTCCTGCATTGATCATGCGGTCCTGTTTTTCCTTTTTCAGATCGTAGAATTTCTCGTTCATGCTGCTTCGGATGCTTCCTCTGTGAAAAGTCCGGGAGGAGTTCCCGGTATCCATTGAAATTGACTGAATCAGTCTATCAATTAGACTAACACAAAATAAATTTATGCACAATAATTACTTCCTTTTTATACAAAGGTGGTATACACTGGTACAAATGTCAACAAAGCAGAACCGTTGCGATGGAGGATAAGCCACAGGTGGCTTATCGTGTTTTTATGCGTGGAGGTTTGAAATGGGGAAAATCAGTAAGCTTATTTTCGGAACCGCTCTGGTTGGGGCAGCTGCGTATGGGTTATACAGCTATCTGACGAAGGTGGAAGAGGATGAGGATTATATGGATTCCGATCTGGAGGACATTGAGAAGCTCGAGGGCGCTCCTTCCGATGAGGAGGCAGAGGCCGAAGAGGATTTTGAAGAGGATGATTTTGACGTGACCGCGGAGACGATCAAGCAGGCGGCCAATCGTGCTTACACAACGATTCAGCATGGATCGCAGCAGGCAGTGGACCGGATGAAGGAAGCGGTCGGCCCCAAGGGAGAGGAAGTTTTGAACACCGTGGAGGCTGCTGCAACCGAGGTTGGTAAGACCGTAAAGGATTCGGCTACGAAGATCCGTGAGATCCTCCGTGAGAAGAACGAGGAGGGAGCACTTTACGACGAGGCAGCAGAGGCGGCCCCGGCAGAAGAAAAGGAAGAGGCACCTGTTTCGGAGGAGGCCGTAAAGCCGGCGGAAGAAAAGGAAGAGACACCTGCTCCGGCAGAAACCGTAAAGCCGGCAGAAGCGTCTGCAGAGAGTGAAGCACCGAAGGTCGAGCAGTTTTTCGACGATGAGGCGTAATTTTCAGTTTTATATGAGGGCATTCCAAAGGCCAGGGAAGAATGGTTCTTCCCCGGCCCTTGTTATGAAATCCTGTTACTGAGTAACGGGTAGAGGGAGAAATATGAGTGATACAAAGAAAAAAATTGTAGTCGGAGATCAGCCGATTTACGACGCATCCTCGCTGGGAGCACCAAAGATTGCAATCCTTGGCTTTCAGCATGTGTTCGCAATGTTCGGCGCAACCGTTCTGGTACCGCTTCTGACGGGCCTGGACGTTTCCAGCACACTGCTGTTTGCTGGTCTTGGAACACTTCTGTTCCATTTCCTTACGAAGCGTAAGGTTCCTGCTTTCCTGGGATCATCCTTTGCGTTTCTTGGCGGATATGCAGCCATCGCTCCTTTGAATGCGGACGGAAGCGCAAGCCCGCTCCTGCCGTATGCATGCTTCGGCGTTGCCTGCGCAGGTCTGGTCTATCTGGTTCTGGCAGGTCTGTTCCGGGTATTCGGGGCGAACAAGGTTATGAAGTTCTTCCCTCCGGTTGTCACCGGACCGATCATCATTGCCATCGGACTGAATCTTTCCAAGTCGGCGATCACAAACTGTGAAACCAACTGGCTGATTGCACTGGTTGCCATCGTTGTGGTTATTGTCTGCAACATCTGGGGGAAGGGAATGGTCAAGATCATCCCGATCCTTCTTGGTGTTATCGCATCCTATTTTGTTGCGGCAGTTACCGGAAACATCGACTTTACACCGGTTCGCGAGGCAGCATGGATCGGCTTCCCGATTCACTATGAGAATACGGTATTCTCAATCTTCACCAGCGGAAAGCTGGACGGCGGTCTGCTGTTTGCTTCCGTTGTCACAATTGTTCCGATCGCGTTTGCTACGATGATGGAGCACATCGGTGATATTTCCGCCATCTCCTCCACCGTCGGAAAGAACTATATCAAGGATCCCGGACTTCACAGAACTCTGTGCGGCGATGGTCTTGCAACCACACTGGCTTCTCTGTTCGGAGCTCCGGCAAACACAACCTATGGTGAGAACACCGGTGTTCTGACACTGACCAAGGTTTTTGATCCGGCAATCATTCGTCTGGCAGCAGTCATTGCGGCAGTGCTTTCCTTCTGCCCGAAATTCGCAGCAATCATTGAGGTTATGCCCTCCGCAACAATCGGCGGCATTTCTCTGGTCCTTTACGGAATGATTTCCGCAGTCGGAGTCCGGAACCTGGTTGAGACCCATGTTGATTTCGCCAAGAGCCGCAACGTTCTGATCGCAGCCCTGATCCTGGTGCTGTCCATCGGTATCAACTACTCCGCTGCAGGTGCCATCACCTTTGGCGCAGTCAGCTTCTCCGGTCTTGCAACCGGATCTCTCGTTGGTATCCTGCTGAATGCGATCCTGCCCGGTAAGGATTACAACTTCGAGGAGGAAGGCCCCAACGCAACCGGTGTGGACCTTCAGATTCATCAGGGCGAGAATTTCGCTGACGAAGCAGAGAAAAAACGCAAGGCATAAGAAAATCTGCAAGGTATAAGAAGAACCGCAAGGCATAAAAAAGCCGTCCGGGCACGAAAGCTGCACCGGTTTGCGGGGAAGAAACGAAAAACAGAGCGTTTCCTGGTTTGCACAGTGTGCAGATCAGGGGACGCTTTTTTGATCGGACAATTCGTGCAGGACGGCGGGATCTGCGATAAGATAAAGAGATATGAACAGGGCCGCAGAGCAGAGGACTGCGGCCGGGAGAGGATGCCATGGGTTATCGATTCTGTCTGGGTGCTTCCGGTGCCGGAAAAAGCAGTGAGCTTCATAAGCGGGTGATGCAGTACGCGCGGGACGCACTGGAGCGGCAGGATTTTTCTGTGAATTTTCTGGTGGTTGTGCCGGATCAGTACACGATGCAGACGCAGAAGGAAATGGTTCTGGCGGCAGGAGAGTGCGGCGGAATTCTGAATGTGGACGTGCTTTCCTTCGGTCGTCTGTCGCACCGCATCTTCGAGGAGGTGGGTGCGGACGAGCGGGGCGTTCTGGATGACATGGGCAAAACACTCCTTCTCCGGAGACTGGTGTCGCGCTGCCGGAAGGATCTGACGGTTCTTGGAAACGGCGTTGAGAGACCCGGCATGATTGCGGAGATCAAGTCGGTCATTTCGGAATTCATGCAGTATGGGATTACCCCGGAGGGGGCAGGAAACCTTGCGGCGGGTGCGGCAGCAGGAGGGCAGGGAGGTCTTGCAGCAAGGCTTCTCGATCTGAAGCTTTTGTACGAGGCTTTTCTGGAGGAGCGGAAGAACCGTTATATCACCGGCGAAGAAACGCTTGACCTCCTTGCGGAGGCTATTCCGCGCTCCGGACTGATCCGCAGGAGCATTGTCATTTTTGACGGGTTTACCGGCTTTACGCCGGTGCAGAACCGCGTTCTTCTTGCACTGATGCAGAACGCCAAAGAGGTGATTTTCTCTCTGGACTATGCGGAAGACGGCGGAACGCCGATCCGCAGCGTAATGCAGGGAGAGGCCTATGAGGAGCAGGATCTTTTCTATCTGACAAGGAAAACCATCGCTCAGATCTGCAAAATGGCAGGGAAGGGCGGAATCCCGCATGAAGAAGACTGGTATATCGGGGATGAGACGAAAAGAGCGGTGCCTCCCCGCTTTGCGGGAAACCCTGCTCTGGCACATCTGGAAAAATCGCTGTTTCGCTATCCGGTCCGCGCATACCGGAAGGACGCGGCGGAGCTTCCGGTTCACCTGGTGCTTGCGAGCAATCCGGCGGCAGAGGTTCGCCAGATGTTCCGGAAGATTCATGAGCTGATTGCCGAAAAGGGATATCATTACCGGGATTTCGCGATTGTCAGCGGCAATCTGTCGGCTTATGAGGATGACATCCGGATCTGTGCTGCAGGGATGGGAATTCCGGTGTATCTGGATACAAACCGTTCTGTTTTGCAGAATCCACTGACGGAAACCATTCGCGGGGCACTGGAAATCGGAGGCGGGGATTATTCCTATGAAACCATGTTCCGGTATCTTCGAAGCGGTCTGACCGGGCTTTCGGAGGATGAGGTGGATCGTCTCGAGAATTACTGCCTTGCAAGAGGAATTGCTTCCAGAAAGCGCTGGGAGACCGCCTTCGATGATGCGTATGAGCCGATGCGGACCCAGGTTCTTGCACAGCTTTCCTCCCTTCAGAGCCTGGGAAGAGCGAACGCCCTGGAACGGACAAAGGCACTGTACGACTTCCTTGCTGCCATCGATGCGGGAGAGCAGATGGAGGAGCGGGCGCAGGAGCTGGAGAAGCGAGGAGAGACGGCGGCTGCCATGGAGTACCGTCAGATCTATGATGCGATCCTTCATCTTCTGGAGGAGCTGTATGACCTTCTCGGGGATGAGAAAATTTCGGCTGCAGATTTCCTGGAGCTGGTGGAAGCCGGCTTTGAAGAGATCCGTCTTGGGACGCTTCCGCAGCAGGTGGACCGGATTCTTGCCGGCGATATGGTGCGGACCAGACTGTCGGAGGTGAAGGTCCTGTTTTTCCTCGGGGTGAACGATGGAAACATTCCGCAGGGATCCTCCAAGGGCGGATTGATTTCCGATCTGGACCGCGAATTTCTTCAGGAAACCAATGTGCTCTCCGGAAGCGGGGCGGAGCTTGCCCCGACGCCGAGACAGCAGATGTACATCCAGCGACTGTATTTGTATATGAACCTGACGAAGCCCAGGGATCTTCTTTACGTCTCCTATGTGAAGACGGCGGAGGATGGAGGAAGCCTTCGGCCGTCCTATCTCATCGGGCTTCTCCGGCAGATGTTTCCGAAGGCTCCGGTTGAGATCCCGGAGGAGCTTCCTGCGTCGATGCAGCTTGCCTCTGCTGCGGATGCCGGGACGTACCTGGCAGGTGCCATTCGCGATTATGCGGACGGACTGTACCTGAGGGAGCGCGAAAAGGAGCGGGAATTCCTGACAATTTACGGGCTTCTTGCAGGAGAGAAAACCAGAAAGCTTCGGGAGGCGGCCTTTCTTCATTACCGCCCGATCCCGATCACAGAAAAGACGGCAGAGCTGTTGTATCAGAAGAGAATACAGGGCTCTGTTACGCGGCTGGAAACGGCGGCGCAGTGCTATCTTCGCCAGTACCTTCGGTATGCGCTGCGGCTTCAGGAAAGAGAGGAGTATACCTTTGAAGCCAGGGACTTCGGAACGATCCTTCACGAGAGCATTCAGCGGTTCGGTCAGCTTCTGAAGGAAAAAGGGATCCTGTGGTCCGAATATTCCGAGGAGGAAGGCCATACGCTGGCAAGGCAGGCCTTTTCCGAGACGGCGGGCGGCTATCATGATCAGATTCTGTATGCCACGGCGCGCAGCAGCTATCAGGTAAAACGCCTGCAGCAGATTCTGGAGCGGACGGTGGATACGCTTCAGTACCAGCTGAAGAAGGGGGACTTTGAGCCTGCCTATCTGGAGCAGTCCTTTGGAAGAAACGGAGAACTGACTTATACGCTTCCCGGAGGAGGAATTCTTGTTCTGCAAGGGCGGATTGACCGGGTGGATCTGTGCCGTGCGGATGGGAAGCTTCTGGTTAAAATTGTGGATTACAAGTCTGGGTTGCAGGATCTGGATCCTGAGAAAATAAGGGCCGGAATCCGGGTTCAGCTGATGCTGTATATGGATGCGCAGGTCCGGTTTCTGGAGAAGCAAAGGCCGGGGATAACTGTGATTCCTGCGGCCATGCTCTATTATCATTTTGATGATCCGATGCTGAAGGCAAAAGAGGCGGAGGGGGTCCTTTCCGAGCTGCTCTCCGGACGGGAGGAATCCGCAAGAGATATGGAGCTGCAGTGTCTTCGGAGCAGCCTTCGTCCGAGCGGACTGGTAAGAAATGATCAGGAGGTTCTGGAGCATCTCGATCATGATCTTTCGGAAGGAGCGCTGTCCTCCTCCGTGATTCCGGTGAAGCTTCTGAAAAAGGGCGGCGTTTCCTCATCCAGCAAGGTGCTGTCGGAGGAGGAGTACGATGCGCTGCAGGAGGAGCTTCGGCAGAAGCTCTGCACGATTGCACAGGATATTCTGGATGGAAGAGTGGATGCTTCTCCGATCCGGCAGAGTGCGGACTATACAGCCTGCAGCTATTGCCCGTATCGGAATGTGTGCGGCTTCGACGTGAGAATTCCCGGGTACGAATACAGAGAGCTTTGACAAAACAAGGAGTGCGGCGTGGCAATTGAATTTACGGAAAAACAGAAAAAAGTCCTGAATGCACGAAATCACAATGTCCTGGTATCTGCAGCGGCAGGAAGCGGCAAAACCGCTGTTCTGGTGGAACGCATTGTGCGGATGATCAGCGAGGGGGAGCATCCTCTTGACATTGACCGCCTTCTGGTTGTGACCTTTACAAGAGCGGCTGCGGCGCAGATGAGAGAGCGCATTGCCCGTGCCGTTTCCGCAAGACTTGAGGCAAATCCGGGAGACCGCCATCTGCAGCGGCAGGAGACCCTCCTTCACCATGCACAGATCACGACCATCGACAGCTTCTGCACTTTTCTTCTTCGGAACAACTTCAGTGAAATTGATCTGGATCCCGGCTTTCGTCAGATGGATGATACGCAGAATGTGCTTCTGAAAAAGGATGTGATGAAGCGCTTTCTGGAAGAGAAGTTTGAGGAAAAGGAGCCGGATTTTGCGGCGTGCGTGGAGTATTTCTGCCCGGCAAAGGACAGTGAGCATCTGGAGGATCTGATCCGGATGCTGTATGAGGCGGCGGACTCCCATCCGTATCCGGAGGTGTGGCTGGAGGAGCGAAGGGGAGATTACCATGTGGAAAGCGAGGAGGAGCTGTTTCAAAGCCCCTGGTATGGAGAGATTCTTCGGGAGGAAGCAGCAAATCTGCCGGAGCTGTCCATGCTGCACGAGGCAATGGTCCGCATTGCCGGACTTCCGGACGGTCCGTTTCCATACCTGGAGCTTCTGGAAAAGGAGGAAAGTGAGCTTTTCGGGAGGCTGGATGCTCTCGCAAAGGAAGCAGAGAACGAAACGGACCGGAAGCGTCTTCGGGAGAGGCTTCTGGAGGTTTCTTCTTATTCTCTGGCGAAGCTCCCTGTGATCCGGGGCGCAGAGAAGCAGGGAATTAACGAAGAGAGAAAGAGCGATGTACAGGAGCTTCGCAAGCAGCTGAAGAAAAGACTGGATACGCTTCATGATCATATTGAAGAGGATCCGTCTCTTACGGTGTACGAGATGCAGCGGGCGGAGAAGCCTCTTTCCACACTGATTTCTCTGACAATCGGCTACCGAAGGCTCCTGCAGCAGGTCAAGAAGGAGAAGAATGTCATTGATTTTTCGGATCTGGAGCACATGGCACTGGAGATTCTCCTGGAAAGACGGGAGGATGGAAGCTTTGTTCTTCGGAAAGCTGCCGAGGGATACCGGAATTATTTTGACGAAATACTGATTGATGAATATCAGGACAGCAATGAGGTGCAGGAGCTCCTTCTGTCGGCCATAGCGGGAGAGCGCGGAGGCGAAGGCTGCCGCTATGCCCGTTTCATGGTGGGCGATGTGAAGCAGAGCATCTACCGCTTCCGGAATGCAAGGCCGGAGATTTTTGAGGAGAAGTTTGAAACCTACCGGCAGGACGATCCGCAGACGGAGCGAATTGATCTGGATCAGAATTTCCGATCGAGGCAGGAGGTTCTGGATGCGGCAAATGCGGTCTTTACGAAGCTCATGCGGCGTGAAATCGGGGGTGTCGACTACGATGAGACGGTATCCTTAAAGGTCGGCGCGCATTACCCTCGGTTGGAGAATGTGTATCAGACGGAGCTTCTTCTGGTGGACGGAGCACCCGGCGATGCAGGAGATGCCGATTTCGGGACTTCCGACTCCGGGAATTTTGACTCGGGAAATTCCGATTCCGGAGATTTTCGTTCGGAGGATGGAGGAGAGAACGAGGCGGAGGAAGAGATTGCCATGCTCCCTTCCGCGCGCAAGGAGGCCCTTGCGGTGGCGCAGAGAATCCGGGAAATCGTGGGCATCCTTCCTGTCACGGACGAGGAGACAGGAGAGCTTCGCCCTGCCAGATTCGGCGATATTGTGATCCTGCTTCGATCGACCTCCGGCAAGCAGGATGCCTTCCGTGAGATTTTTGAGAAGGAGGGAATTCCTCTGTACCTGGAGTACAAGGGAGGATATTTTGCAGCGGAGGAGGTGCGTGCGGTCCTGCAGGCACTGCGCGTCATCGACAATCCAAGGCAGGATATCCCGTTGTACGGCGTGCTCCGCGGATATTTTGGCGGCTTTACGCTGGATGAAATCGGAAGCCTGCGGAGCCTCTATCCCCGGGAGGACGATCAGAACGAGCAGAAGAATTCGTGGGAAAACAAGCTCCTGTACGACTGCGTGCTCGCGGCAGCAGGAGATCCGGCTCCGGAAGAGGCAGGAAGTGCTGCCGCCATGGAGGTTTCTCCAGTTCTCCGGGAGCACTGCAGGCAGTTTCTTTCCTGGCTCTCCGGATACCGGGAGAAGATGGCATCCACTCCGATCCATGAGCTGATCAGTGAGCTGATCCGCAGCACGGGATACGAGAATTATGTCCGGGCACTCCCAGCGGGAGCAAGAAGAGCGGCCAATCTCCATTCCCTGCTCGTGAAGGCGGAGGCCTTTGAACAGGGAGATTATGCCGGACTGTTTCGCTTTCTTCGTTATATCGACCAGATGCATGAATACAACGTGGACTACGGGGAAGCAAATGTTCTGGATGAAAATGCAGATGTTGTGCGTCTGACAACCATCCATAAGAGCAAAGGACTGGAGTATCCGATCTGCTTCGTCTGCGGTCTTGGTGCAAGGCATCCGTTCTCGCGCGATGTGCGGGGAGATTTGATTACCGATACCGACGCAGGGCTTGGCGTCAGCTTTGTGGTGCCGGAGCTTCGGAGCAGCAGACAGACGCTCCGGCAGAAGGCGGTGGCCTCCAAGATCACAAGGGATGCACTCGGAGAAGAGCTTCGCGTTCTGTATGTTGCCATGACAAGAGCGAAGGAAAAGCTGATTCTGACCGGCTTTGTCCGTGACGGCGCCCGCGCAGAGAAGAAGGTTGCGATGGACATGGCTTCGGTAAGTCTTCCTGTGAAGCACCTGCCGGCCTCGCTGATCCGGTCCGCCTCAGGATTTCTTCCGTTGATTCTGGACAGCATGGAGGCGCTGAAGGCAGAAGGGGAAGAGCCCATCCGACTCCGTAAGGTTGCGATTTCGGATCTTCGGCTTTCGGAGGTGGAAAATCAGGCCGCCCAGGGAGAGCTTCTCCGGACCCTTCACCTGATGGAGGACGGCGGAGCAGAGGTCCTTCCGGATCCGGCACTTGCCGGCACACTGAAGAAGCGATTCTCTTACCGGTATCCGCATGAAAATCTTAAGGGACTGTACACGAAAACTACGGTGACAGAACTGAAACGGGCGGCCATGCTGGAAGAAAGCGAGCTGATTCAGCCGGGTGAGGGTGCAGACAGTCTGTTTCCGGAGAAGAACCGGCAGTCCGGCAGAGTTCTGACGGGAAGCGCGCGCGGAACCGCCATTCATCGTATGTGCGAGAAAATCAACTACCATGTCTGGAGAGAGCCGGGCGAGGTGACCGCCGCAGAGTTTGAGAGCCGCGTGTCGCAGCTTCTGGCGGATGGAACCATTCCGAAGGAATATGCCGGGGTGCTGACGCCGGCGGTCTTTCTTCCGTTCCTTTCCTCCGGAATTGCGGCGCGGATGGCCGGGGCGGATCAGAAAGGGCTTCTTCAAAGGGAGCAGCCCTTTGTTCTGGGAATTGCGGCGAACCGTCTGAATCCGGAGTTTCCTGCAGAGGAGACCATTCTGATTCAGGGTATTATCGATGCCTTTCTGATTGAAGGCGAGGGCGCAGATCGCCATGTGGTTATTGTGGATTACAAGACGGATCGCGTAAAATATGCAGAGCAGCTTTCGGAACGATATCAGGTGCAGCTGAATTATTATGCGGAAGCGTTGTCGAAGATGCTGCAGCTTCCCGTGACGGAGAAGATGATCTATTCGTTCCATCTGCAGAAGGAGATCCGGGTAAAATAAAAAATATGGACAATACGATATTGACTAAAAGAGTCAAAGAACTTTCGCAAAAGGCATATCAGGGAAATTTTGTAACACATACGCAGTTTCTTGCGGCATCGGAGCAGGCGGAGTTTCTGGAGGCTGCCGGGAAGAATGCAGTGGATCCGCAGGATGAGACGAGGAGCTCCGGAATTTATCAGGGAGTTCCGTGGATTCTTTACGGCGGCTGGGAAGAGGCGGAGCGAAGAGTTCTGTGCTTTCTTCCGGATTATCTGGACCGCGAGAGCTTTCTTCTTCAGGAGGAAGCAGAGCCGGAGGTGGTTTCCTGCATGGAGGTCCGGCCGGTGAACCGGAAATTTGCCGATGAGCTGACGCATCGGGATTATCTGGGAGCACTGATGAATCTTGGACTGGAAAGAGACCGGATCGGAGATATTCTGACCGATTCCGAAAATGCTTATCTGTTCGTGATGAAGGAGAATGCAGAGCTGATCTGTTCGGAGCTGATCCGGATCCGGCACACGAGCGTTGTGTGTCATCCGGTTCCGGCATCGTCCTGCACGATTCGTCCGGAATTCGAGGAGCGGGAAGGCTCTGTCTCTTCGGAGCGGCTTGATGCGATTCTTGCCATGGTTTATCATCTCTCCCGCGGAAAGGCGCAGGAGCTCGTGGAGCAGGAGCTTGTTTTTGTGGACGGGCGGACGGCCTTCTCCGGCGGGTATGACCTGAAGCCGGGCAGCCGTGTCTCGGTGAGAGGGCATGGCAAATTTCAATATCTCGGAGCGGGAGCTCAGACAAAAAAGGGAAGATTTTACGCAAAGGTGAAAATCTGGAAATAGATCAGGAGGTAAATCCATATGAACAAAGGGTCAGAGAGCATGGAGACAAAGATCAGGGAGACAGCAGGCAAGGGAACCGATGCAATGACAACGGAAGCAGTCAAGGCCAGAATGCAGAGCTGGATTGACCGGCTTCATCTGGAGGTACATACGGAGGGCGGCTGGTTTTCCGAGGTCTATGCGGCACCGGCCGAATACGGAAGCTCGAAGGATGGACGGGTGATGGGAGGAACGATTTATTTCCTTCTGGGACAGGAGGATGTCTCACATTTCCATGTCATTGACTGCGATGAGATCTGGTATTTCCATGAGGGGTGCGGTGTGGCACTGTGGCTTCTGAATCCGGACGGAACCTGCGAGTGCAGGAAGCTTGGCTGCGGGGAAGGAGAAGAGCCCATGGTGATTGTTCCGAAGGGGGCGATCTTCGGAGCAGAAAACCTGAACCCTGAGAGCTATACGCTGATGAGCTGCGCGACCATGCCGAACTTTCATTATGAAGGCTTCCGGCTCGTGGATCAGAAGGAGCTGCTGGAAAAGTTTCCGAAGGAAGAAAAGCTGATCCGCAGGATGGCCTTTGCACACACGGATGGCCAGAAGGAACTGCATAGTTTGTGAAAATGACGAAGATAAGACTGTATAAAATTCGATATTCGTTGTATTTTCTCTTGCATATGTGAATAAAAATGCATATTATACTATTCATCAGCCGTTGATATCGAAAAGAAACCGAAGCGGCGGGGTTGTAACTTACCGGAAAAGATGTATATTATGCAGAGCGTATACAGCGCTTGCAGCAATAAGAGGAGGCATATTATGAAGAAAGCATTAGCAGTTTTACTTGCAGGAACAATGGCATTTGGCCTTGGTGCATGCGGAAGCTCTTCCGAAAGCACAGAGGCAGCAACCACGGAGGCAGAAGCAGCTTCTACAGAGGTAGAAGCAACCACGGAAGCAGAAGCAGCTTCTACCTCTGTAGAAGCAACCACGGAGGCAGCAGAAAGCGCAGCTGCAGATCTGTCCGGCTCCAAGTACCTTTCCGATGGAGAGCTGACGGTTGGCCTGAACGCAACCTTCCCTCCGTTTGAGTATGTGGGAGACGGCACCGACAATTTCGAGGCAGTTACCTCCAATGAGAACAACGTCACCGGCTTCGATGTTGCCATGATGAACGAGATCGGAAAGCGTCTCGGCGTATCGGTTGTCATCGAGGATATGGATTTTGACGGAATTGTTCCGGCAATCGGCACGAAGATCGACTGCGGCGCAACCGGCATGACCATCACAGATGAGAGAAAGGAAGCCGTAAACTTCTCGGATCCTTATTACGATGCAACCCAGGCAGTTCTTCTTCCGATCGACTCTGAGGTGAAGACGGAGGATGACCTGAAGGCATGCAAGGCCATCGGCGTACAGGGCGGAACGACAGGTGAGACGGTTGCACGCGGCATCAATGACGGCGCAGTTGTTTCCGTAAAGAGCTTCAATCAGGCGGTCCTTGATCTGGTAAACGGCAAGGATGATGCAGTCGTCATCGACCAGGTCCCCGGCGAAGCCTTCCTTTCCCAGTACTCGGACAAAATTCAGCTGGTAGAGGGCTCCACCTTTAACTTCGATGTGGAGCAGTACGGTATCGCAATGCCCAAGGATGACGAAGTCATGCTGAATGCCATCAACGGTGCTCTTGCAGACATGAAGGCAGACGGAACCTACGATCAGCTTCTGGAGCAGTACGTTAACAGTTACGAAGCAGAATAACAAGACAGAATCACAAGTATCTGGTTTCCGACATAATGTCTGTACCGGATTCGGAGAGGGTGAGAAGCAAGATGCTCCTCACCCTCTTTTCAAAACACAGGGTAAGAGGGTACAATAAATCAGCATCAAGAGAGAAACCGTTCAAGGGTGAAGGAATACCATGTCAGAATTAGCCAATCAGTTTTTTAAAGCTTTTATTAAGAACAACCGCTGGCAGCTCTATGTGAAGGGACTGGGCAATACTCTGGAGGTGACGCTTTTTGCGGCACTTCTGGGTCTTCTTCTGGGTACCGCTGCGTGCCTTCTGAATATGCAGCGGACGAAGGAGGGAAAGAGAACCCTTCTTTCCAGAATTGCATATGTATACATTGATGTAATCCGCGGAACTCCGACGATGATTCAGCTGCTGATCATGTGGAACGTGATCATGGCGACCTCGAAGAACAAGGTCCTGGTTGCAGTGATGGCATTCGGAATCAACTCCGGCGCGTATGTTGCTGAGATTATTCGAGGCGGCATTCTGTCGGTGGATGACGGACAGATGGAGGCCGGACGTTCTCTTGGACTCACCAAGATGCAGACCATGCTGGCAGTCATTCTGCCGCAGGCGTTCAAGAACTGCTTCCCGTCTCTTTTGAATGAGTTCATCACTCTGCTGAAGGAGACGTCCATCGCAGGAGCCGTCGGACTTTCCGAGCTGACGCATGCTTCGGATCAGGTGTCGTCCGCAACCTACGAATACATGATGCCTCTCCTTGGAGCTGCAGCAATGTACTTTGTGGTTGTGAAAATCCTGTCCTTCTTCTTCGGAATTCTGGAGAAAAAGCTGCGCGCAAGTGACAACCGGTGAGGTGGATAACATGGCAGAAGAGAAGAATGCAATGATCCGGGTCAAGGATCTGAAGAAAGAATTCGGAGACAATCAGGTCCTCCGGGGAATCAATTATGAAATCGAGAAGGGCCAGAAGATCGTTCTGGTCGGGCCTTCCGGCTGCGGAAAGTCTACCTTCCTCCGCTGCATGAACCTTCTGGAGGTTCCGACGAGCGGAGAGGTCTGGCTGGATGATGTTCAGGTCAATGATCCGCATACGGATATCAACAAGGTCCGGCAGAAAATGGGAATGGTGTTTCAGCACTTTAATTTGTTCCACAATCTGACCATCATGAACAACATCACACTGGCACCGGTGAAGCTGGGACTCCTTGGCAAGGAGGAGGCATCGGAGAAGGCGCTGCAGCTGCTTCGCCGCGTCAATCTGGAGGACAAGGCGGATGCTTATCCGCATTCTCTTTCCGGCGGTCAGCAGCAGAGAATTGCCATCTGCCGCGCGCTGGCAATGAACCCTGAGGTGATGCTGTTTGATGAGCCGACCTCGGCACTGGATCCTGAGATGGTAGGCGAGGTTCTGCAGGTTATGACGGAGCTTGCGGAGTCCGGTATGACGATGGTGGTCGTTACGCATGAGATGGCGTTTGCACGTCAGGTAGCGTCCAAGGTGATTTTTATTGACGAGGGAACCATCAAGGAAGAGAACACGCCGGAGGAATTCTTCGCACATCCGAAGAACCAGCGGCTTCAGGATTTCCTCTCGAAGGTGCTGCAATAATGAGCTGGGAAGAGAATGTACGGCGTGTATCGCCCTATGTGGCGGGGGAGCAGCCGAAGAATCCGAATATCATCAAGCTGAATACGAATGAGTGCCCGTATCCGCCGGCACCGGGAGTTGCGGACGCCGCCAGAAAGCTTGCGGAGGATTATGCGGCGATGCGGCTTTATCCGGATATGGATGCCGAGCCGCTTGTCCGGACACTTGCAAAGCGCTATCAGGTGAAGCCGGAGCAGGTTTTTGTGGGAGTCGGATCGGACGATGTGCTGTCCATGTCGTTTCTCACGTTCTTTACAGCAGGAAAGAAGCTCCTGTTCCCGAACATCACATATTCCTTTTACGATGTATGGGCGGATCTCTACCGGATTCCATATACCATGGTTCCTCTTCGGGAGGACTTTACGATCGATCCGGAGAACTATATTCCGGACTCTCCTTCCTTTGCAGGAAAGGGCGAGGAGGTCGGCGGGATTATTTTTCCGAATCCCAATGCACCCACGGGAGTCGAGCTTCCTTTGGAGGAGATCGAACGCATTGTCTCCGCAAACCGTGACAAGGTCGTCATTGTGGATGAGGCCTATGTCGATTTCGGAGCGTCCTCGGCGCTTCCTCTGATTGACAGATATGATAACCTTCTGGTTGTACAGACGTTTTCCAAGTCGAGAGCAATGGCGGGAGCCAGAATCGGATTTGCCATCGGAAATGAGAAACTGATTTCTTATCTGAAGAATGTGAAGTTTTCCTTCAATTCCTATACAATGAATCTGCAGACCATCCGGATGGGGACAGCTGCGGTGGAGGATGAGGCATATTTTCAGAGTCTGACCTCCAGAATCATTGCAACGAGAGAGAAATTCAAAAGGAATCTGACGGAAATGGGATTTGTTTTCCCGGATTCCAGAACAAACTTTGTGTTTGCAAAACATCCGGAGCATTCCGGAGAGGAGCTGTTCCAAAAGCTCAGGGAGCGCGGCATCTATGTCCGCCACTGGAACAAGCCTTTGATCGGAGAGTATCTCCGCATTACCATCGGAACAGAAGAAGAAATGGCTGCGGTGACGCAGGCACTGAGGGAGATAGTAAATGCTGAATAAGTACTTTTATTGTTTTGTGATTTCCATGGTTCCGCTGATTGAGCTGCGCGGAGCAATTCCGATTGCGCAGGCGTTTCACACAGCGGATCCTTCGTTCAACATGCTGGCGGCGTATATTATCATCGCAATCGGCAACATGATTCCGGTTCCGATCATTTTCTTCTTCGCAAGAAGAGTGCTGGAATGGGGCGCAGACAAGAAGGTAATCGGCAAATTCTTCTCCTTCTGCCTGAACAAGGGACACAAGGGCGGAGAGAAGCTCAAGGCAACGGCAGGAAAAGGACTTTATATTGCGCTTCTTCTTTTTGTGGGAATTCCGCTTCCCGGAACGGGCGCATGGACCGGAACGCTGGCGGCATCCTTCCTGGATATGGATTTTAAGAAGAGTGTACTTGCGGTTCTTGGCGGCGTGGCACTTGCTGGCGTCATCATGGGCGTCTTAAGCTTTGCGGTTGCTTCGGGAGTCACGGCAATCGGATAACCGGTTATACAGAGTCAGGTCAGAGAGGGCGCAGAGGAATCTGCGCCTCTTTTTCCATTCAGAGATCTGCGGTCATGGGCGGAAGAGTTGTTCCCTGGTCTGAAAGCAGAAACGAAGAATGGAAGGGAAAATGGGGAGGAAGGGAACAGCAGATGAGAGATGGATTTTTCAAGGCGGCAGCGGTAGTGCCTGCCATGACGATTGCGGACCCGGAGTCGAATGCAAAGGAAATGATCCGGTGCCTTCGGGAGGCCGCAGGAAACGGGGCGAAGCTGATTGCATTTCCGGAGCTTGCTGTGACAGGCTATACGGGAAATGATCTCTTTCTGCAGGATATGCTGCTTCGCGGTGCGGAGGATGCGCTGCGCGTCATCCGGGACGCAACGACGGGCCTGGATGCGCTGGTCTTTGTCGGCTTTCCGCTGGAGTGGAAGGGGAAGCTTTATAACACGGCGGCAGTTCTGCAGAACGGAAGGATTCTTGCGTTTATTCCCAAGAGATGTCTCCCGGACTATGCGGAGTTTTATGAACCGAGGCAGTTCACACCGGGGCCTGTTTCTGCACAGGAGATCCTTTTTGACGGAGCAGAGGTTCCGTTTGGCAGCCATATCCTTCTGGAGGTGGATGCGGTTCGTGACCTTCGCATTGCGTGCGAGATCTGCGAGGATGCCTGGGCGGTCCATGCACCGCACATTGAGCACGCGGTCGCCGGCGCGAATCTGATGGTCAATCTGTCGGCATCCAACGAGACCGTGGGAAAGGATGCCTACCGGACACAGCTGTTCTCGTCGGTTTCGGCAAGAACCCTTTCGGATTACATCTATGTAAGCTCGGGAGACGGGGAATCTACGCAGGACCTTGTATTCGGCGGCCGTGTCATGATGCTGGAGAACGGCTCACTTCTTGCGGAGAGGAAAATTTTTGACAATGCCTACGGAGAGACCAAGATCGTCTATGCAGATTTTGATGTGCAGAGAATGAATTACGAGCGGAGACGGATGACCTCCTTTCAGGTACAGGAGAGCGGATATCTCCGGATTCCGGTGCACATGGAGGAACAGGAATGCGAGCTGACGCGTGTGTTTGATCCGCATCCCTTTGTGCCGGCAGATGCGGCGGGAAGACTGAAGCGCTGCGAGGATATCCTGAACATCCAGTCGAGAGGACTGGCAAGGCGTCTTCATCACATTCACTGTTCTTTTGCTGTGATCGGCGTTTCCGGCGGTCTGGATTCCACGCTGGCACTTCTTGTGACTGCGAGGGCTTTTGATCTTCTGGGGCTTCCGCGGGAAAATATCCTGGCGGTGACAATGCCGTGCTTTGGCACAACGGATCGGACCTATCACAATGCACTGACGCTGGCAAAGACGCTGGGTGCCTCCTTGAAGGAGGTGCGCATCGCCGCATCGGTGACGCAGCATTTCAAGGACATCGATCAGGATCCGGAGCTCCATGACGTGACCTATGAAAACGGACAGGCAAGGGAACGGACGCAGGTTCTGATGGATCTTGCCAATCAGAGAAACGGAATTGTCATCGGAACCGGTGATCTGTCCGAGCTGGCGCTTGGCTGGGCGACCTATAACGGAGATCACATGTCGATGTATGGTGTCAATGCCGGCGTTCCGAAGACGCTGGTATCTCATCTGGTTCGCTGCTGCGCGGAGGCAGCCGGAGAAAAGGAGCCGGCGCTTGCCGCCTGCCTTCTGGATGTGCTGGATACGCCGGTGAGCCCGGAGCTTCTTCCCCCGACCGAGGACGGGAAGATCTCACAGAAGACGGAGGACCTGGTCGGTCCGTACGAGCTTCATGATTATTTCCTCTATTACATGCTCCGCTGCGGCTATCGTCCGAGGAAGATCTTCCGGATTGCACAGCAGTCCTTTGCGGGTATCTACGACAGCGAGACGATTCTTAAGTGGGAGAAAAACTTCATGCGCAGGTTCTTTTCCCAGCAGTTCAAGCGCTCCTGTCTTCCGGATGGCCCGAAGGTTGGTTCGGTTGCGGTTTCGCCCCGCGGAGATCTGCGGATGCCAAGCGATGCCTGTGCAGAGCTCTGGAAGAACGATCTGCCGTAACCTTGGACGGAATTCTGCAATCACAGGGAAGGAGAAGAACAATGCTGCTTCATTTTACGAAGATGGAAGGCTGCGGGAATGACTACATCTATGTGAATGGATTTACGGAAAAGCTTCCGCAGGAGAGAAAACCGGAGCTTGTGAAAAAGCTCTCGAGACTGCATTTCGGAATCGGCGGCGACGGAGTGATCTTTATCAATCCGTCGGAAAAGGCGGATTTTGAAATGGAAATGTACAACAAGGACGGGTCGAGAGGCCGCATGTGCGGGAACGGAATTCGCTGTGTCGGCAAGTATGTCTATGATCACGGAATGACGAACGGGAAAACGGAAATTACTGTGGAGAGCTTCGGAGAAGTGAAGAAGCTGGAGCTTTCCTGCAGGGACGGAAAGATGTTGACTGCAAGAGTCAATATGGGACGGCCGGTTCTGGAGGCTGCGAAAATCCCTGTTTTGTCTGAAAAAAATCCCGTGATCAATGAGCCGATCGAAGCAGCAGGCAGGACCTGGAGAATGACCTGCGTTTCGATGGGAAATCCGCACGATGTGATCTTTGTGGAGGATGAGGATCTGAAGGCCCGCGGTCTTCGGGATGAAAACGGCGAGCTTCTTGCCGACGGAGACATAAGAAATCTCGACCTTGAGAAAATCGGACCGCAGTTCGAATATCATCCCTGCTTCCCGGAGCGGACGAACACCGAATTTGTTCAGGTTATGGATCGCGGTCATGTCAACATGCGTGTCTGGGAGCGCGGAAGCGGTGAGACCCTTGCCTGCGGGACGGGATGCTGTGCGACCGCAGTCGCCTGTGTCCTGAACGGGAAAACCGACCGGAAGGTGGAGGTAAATCTTCTCGGAGGGAAGCTTCTCATCGAGTGGGATGAGGTAACAGATGATATCTATATGACAGGTCCTGCGGAAACGGTATTTGACGGAACCGTGGAGATTTCTTTATAACAGAGATATCTCTGTTATAAAGAATATCTGGCGAACAGGCATGGACAAGGAAAGCGCGCAGGCAGGATTACAGACAAGGAAGGAGTTTTGATATGTTTGAAGCAAACAGCGATAATCTGAAATTACCGGGAAGCTATCTGTTCAGCACCGTGGCGAAGAAGACCAGGGCTTACCAGAACGAGCATCCGGATGCCCAGCTGATCCGCATGGGAATCGGCGATGTCACACAGCCTCTTCCGCCGGCGGTGATTGAGGCTCTGCACAAGGCAGTGGACGAGCAGGCAAACGGAGCAACCTTCCGCGGCTACGCACCGGATCTTGGCTATGACTTCCTTCGCGCAGCCATCGCGGAGAACGATTACCGTGCACGCGGCTGCGACATTGCAGACGATGAGATTTTTGTCTCCGACGGTGCAAAATCGGATTCTGGAAACATTCAGGAGATTTTCGAAAAGGACAACGTGATTGCGGTCTGCGATCCGGTCTATCCGGTCTATGTGGACAGCAATGTCATGGCGGGAAGAACCGGTGAATATGACGCTGCGACCGGGCGCTGGAGCAATGTGATTTACATGCCCTGCACCGAGGAGAACGGCTTTGCACCGGATCTGCCCGGAACCGGAAAGACGAAGGAGGTCTCCGGAGACCGCAAGCCGGATCTTATTTATATCTGCTCTCCGAACAACCCGACCGGTGCAGCACTGACCAAGGTACAGCTGCAGAAATGGGTGGATTATGCAAATGCAAACGGAGCGGTGATTATTTTCGACTCCGCATACGAATCCTACATCACAGAGGAAGATGTCCCGCACACCATTTACGAGTGCGAGGGGGCAAGAACCTGCGCCATTGAAATTCGTTCCTTCTCCAAGAATGCCGGCTTTACAGGACTTCGCCTCGGCGCGACCATCATTCCGAAGGATCTGAAGGATCACAACGGAAATGCGCTGTACGGACTCTGGGCACGCCGCCACGGAACGAAGTACAACGGAGCACCCTACATTGTGCAGAGAGCAGGTGAGGCCATTTATTCCGATGCCGGAAAGGCACAGGTGAAGGAGATGGTAAACCGCTACATGAGCAATGCAAGGTTTATCAAGGAGAGCCTGCAGTCCATGGGCTATACGGCATACGGCGGTGTCAATTCCCCTTATATCTGGCTGAAGACACCGGATCAGATGACCAGCTGGGAATTCTTCGATTATCTTCTCGACAAGGCGAATGTGATCGGCACGCCCGGATCGGGCTTTGGCCCCTCCGGAGAGCATTTCTTCCGGCTTACGAGCTTCGGCACGGTGGAGAATTCCAGAATTGCAATGGACCGGATCCGCGCGCTGTGATAAACTATATCGGTGAATTATTTACTTTGTAAGCTTTGGAGGAAGTTAAGCAATGGCATTACTGCAGGAATGGCGCGCAAAGGCGTACAATGAAAAGGCAAATAAGGGTGATCTCCAGAGACTCTGGTCGGATTACTTTATGAAGGAGAAGGAGATCTACGAGCAGCTGCTGAAGACTCCGGATGAGGAAGTCAGAGGAACCTTGAAGGAGCTTGCAGAGAAATATAACATTTCTCTGGAGTACATGGTTGGATTCCTGGATGGAATCAATGATTCCCTGAAGATCGAGAATCCCATTGAGACCATGGAAGAGGACACCGAGGTCAGCCTTGCATTCGACAAGGAGAAGCTGTACAAGAACATGGTTGCCGCTGAGGCCGACTGGCTCTATCAGCTTCCGGAATGGAACGAGATCTTCTCCGAAGAGAAGCAGAAGGAGCTCTATCTTGAGCAGAAGAAGTCCGGCACCATCGTAAAGGGACAGAAGATTTATCCGAACGATCCCTGCCCGTGCGGCTCCGGCAAGAAGTACAAGAAGTGCCACGGAAAGAATAAGTAAAATTCGTTTCTGATCAATTTATACACATCAAACAGGGTACGGTTCAACGCCGTACCCTGTTTATTTAGTTGTTTATTTAGTTTCCTTTATTCCGGCCGAATTTCTGTGGGCGTTCTCTGATCAGAATCAGAACGTGGTATTGGATGCTCCTTCATCGGTGCGTCCCATAAAGTGATCGCGGATGACAATGTACATTTCTGCAGATGCCGTTGCCTCATATGGCTTTACATAGAAGATGCCGAGAAGACCGAACGTGAAGACGTTCAGAATATGCCATCCGATAAAGGAAAGATCCAGGCAAAATGCGTGCCATTTGTTGCCGTCCATCATTTCGCAGGAGAGACGAAAGGCCTCTTTGTTGTCCATATCCGGCTCCTCAGCAAGAATGTAAGGCACCAGACGATAGGAATAGCTCTTGATGATTCCGGGGATCAGGAGAAGCAGTGACCACAGGATGATATACAGGTCCCGCAGGAACAGCGTTTTCACGACATTCAGATATCCGTTGTTGAAGCTATGGAAGATTTCACCGATCCTCGTGCTGCCGGTTTCCTCGTGATTGATGATAAAAAATCTCTGGCAGCCGCTTTCAATCGGATTCATCAGGAAAATATGAATGGCAATTCCTGCCAGAGCTGCAACGACGATGACAACGCCCAGAAGACACATAAGCCAGGTCGCAAGCAGCGGGAACTGAAAATTCCAGTGATAGCTGAGGGGACCGTTTCCTGCATAGAACTGCCAGGAGGATGCTCCCGAATTGTTGATCTGTGCCTGCGCGCCGGAGGCTGCGCCTGCATTTCCTGCACCTGCACCGGTCACAACAGCGAGAATGAGTGCAACCAGAACACTTTTCCAGTAAGAAAGGCTCAGCTTCGCGCGGGCCGATTGTTTTACTTCATATATATTCCACATAGTTTGGTACCTCCTTGAAAACTAATGAGTCAGAAGCCTTATTGATTACAACACATAAATTATAACACATGGCATGCCGGCAATGATTTTCAGCGCGCCTCCGCCCGCGTACATATTTTGTTAAAAAAAAGGTAACAGCAAGGTCATGGCGGTGCAAATCCCTCCCGTTACACTGAAAAGAAAAAACGGGAGGGAAGACGTATGTATACAAAATGGGAACAAATTCGAAAAAGAGTTTTTCTGGTATCGGTTATTCTGACAGCTGCCATGCTTGTCGGCGTATCCTATCTGACGTCCCAGAGTGCAGCGGCAACCCTTTCGACGCAGGCGAGAGCAGTGGAGCTGTTTCCGTTTGCCTTTCGCAAGCATTATCATAATCTTCTGTGGCTTCATCTGGAACTGAACAGTCCCAGGCGCCTGGCACATGTCTACGAATTCGGATTTTTTGGCCTTTTTGCAGCCTTGATGATGCTGACGGTACCGTGTCCCGCAAAAAAGACAGGATATTCCTCCGGAACCCGGGTCAGCATCCGCCTTGGAATTGCTGTCGCATTGTGTGCCGCTGTGAGCGTTCTGGATCAGGTGCATAAAATTTTTGTTGAGTATCGTCATTTTGACCTGCTGGATCTTCGGCTGGATGCGATCGGTTATGTGGGTGCCGTGCTCGTCGTAACGATTGTGTATCTTGCGTTCTGCCGGAAGATTAGTTCGCAGGAGAAGCTGCCGAAGGAGAAAATGCCGCAGGAGCAATGGACATAGCTTCCTGAAATCATACGTGGGGAAGACCTCTCGCAATCGCATCTGCAATACTATGATATATACAGATAAAACGGCGAATAGAACGCTATATTGCGGCACTATACAGCCTGTGCGGCAAAATGTTATAGTAAAGATGCGAAAATAACTGTTTTCATAAGATTGCGAGGAAGGGAACTATGGCAGATTTATTCAAAAACAGACGAAACCGAAGGCGGGGCTTCCCGGTTGCCCTTGCACTTCTTCTGTGTCCGCTGCTTGCTGCCTGCGGACTTCTGGACATCAAGGATAAAGGCGGCATGGAAAATCCGGATGTCGTGAGGGCAAGGCAGGAGGGAAAGGAGGACCCGGAGGACGATGCGGATTTGGAAGAAGCAGATCAGGAAGACGCGGCCGATGACGATGCGGACGATGACGATGCGGATGATGCAGACGTGGCGGATGACGATGCGGCTCGCGGGAAAGAACAGGGCCCGGATGACGACTGCTATGAGCTCAACGATGATATGGATTCCGATGATTGGGATGATTTGGAGGATGTGTCCTGGCTGACGCAGACTGGCAGAATCCAGTTCGAAACTGACCGGGAATTCGTTCGTGAGAATCAGGCCGCGGTCGGCGTCGCGTTCCTTGGGTACACGGCAGATTATGAAATGTCCGGCAAACAGGAGCAGCTTCGCCTCTCTTTCCCATATCTGGAGAATCTTCCTGCCGGGCAGACAGTGGAGTATTCCGGGGATGAATGGTATCTGATCGTACCGGAGAGCGATGACTGGAGCATCACCATAAACGCCTGCAGCTGGACTGATGATTTCTCATCGGTGGTGAAGGAGAAGGAGCTTTTCCGGGAAGAAAACGGACTTCCGATTGTATTACGATGCAATCTCAGTGATCTTCATGCAAATGTTGTCATCACGGCACAAAACGGAAAGGAAAGGTATACCTGGTGTCCGGAATATAATTATTATGCAGGAGAGGTATTCGGAAATGAGAATTATGTGCCGCTTCCTGCCGCACCGGACTATCAGACAGCAGGATACCTTTATGATATGGCCGGCAGCTGGCTGTGCACCGATCTGCGGGATGAAAAGGGAAAGCCGTTCTTCTACAGTGTTTCCCTGTGCAAGGATCGCACCGGAATGCCCTCTGTAATGTGGTTTTACGGCGGCTACCTGGACGGAGATCTGCAGAAAATTACCTTCTACTGGGACGGAAACTATGTGGCCCGCAGACGTTCAGGAAGCGGAAGCTACGACATGGAAAGAGGTCCCTGGGAATTTGATTTCCGGCTCAATACGCCGGACGGAGAGCGAAGCGGAACGATCCGGATGGAAGAGTATGACGCATGCCTGTACATCGATGATCTTTCCGGAGATTCCTTCTTCCCGTATACCGCGAATCAATCCGCTGTGTTTGAATATGTTCCGGAAAGCTACGGAGATACGGACTGGGAAAGCACGGACGTAGAAGCAGACGTGGAATATCTTGCGGAGATTCCGGAGGTTAAAAGGCAGCTTCAGAGGGGCATGTATCTTTACTCCGGAGACGGCATGGAGGAGATTGACGGAGAGGTCTGCAATGTATTCCAGCTCCGAAGCGACAACGGCGACTTCTCTGTAACCGAATTCTTCTATGCGGTATCGCCTTCCAGAAGCGTATACCGCATGGATTATCTGACTGGGGACTGGGAACTTGTGGAATAACGCCGACGATTGCTTCCTGTCGATATTTCAGCACAGTTTTGCTTGTGAGAAGTGATCCTGATTTGCAGGAAAGTCTGGCAGGGATGCATTTTCAAGCGGGAAAGTGATCCTGATTTGCAGGAAAGTCTGTTCAGGGATGCATTTGCGAGGGAAAAGTGATCCTGATTCGCGAGAAAAGCCTGGCAGGGATGCATTTGCAAGGGGAAAGTGATCCTGATATGCTGAAAAAGCCTGGCAGGGATGCATTTTCAAGTGGAAAGTGATCCTGATTTGCAGAAAAGGTCTGGCAGGGATGCATTTGCGAGGGAAAAGTGATCCTGATTTGCAGAAAAGTCTGTTCAGGGATGCATTTGCAAGGGGAAAGTGATCTTGATATGTTGAAATATCAGCTCAGAGATGCATGTGGAGCCGCGAAATGCATCCGTAAAAGCCGGAAAAGCAAATCCGAGATGCATGATCGGCCGAAGCAACCTTTGCAAGCCCGAGCGGGTCTGAGCGTTGGTCTGAGTATTGGTCTGAGTGTTTGCAGAATAACGAAAAATACCTCTTGCTTTTCCGGCCGCACTCTTATATAATAACGCTTGCGTCTGTTGAGAGACAGACGCAAGATATAGAGATCGGGGTGTAGCGCAGCTGGTAGCGCGCCACGTTAGGGACGTGGAGGCCGCAAGTTCGAACCTTGTCACTCCGACGAATAGGATTGCCTCGGAAATGTTGAGATTTCAATGTTTCCGGGGCCTTCTTTATGTTCGGACGAGATTTCTACACGATTTGCAATTCTCGTGTGACCATGTGTGACCTGGGCCCTTTTTGCCCCTTTTGTGTGACCTTGCGTGAATAAATGTGTGACCATTTTCAGGCTGTTTTCTGTCCTTCCCGCCTCAGAATCGGACTATTTTTCATTGCGTTCCGCGCAGCAACCAGATCCAGACCATCGTAATAGTTCTTTTCCAGCACAGGAACATCATTTCCAAGCACCTTGGAAGCCATATCGGAATCATTGATGTCTTTCGCAATATTTCTGCGAAATGCATGTGTACCGCGGATCGCATCTGCAGAGACCGGAATATTCAATCTCCGACAGATTTTCTTCAAGTAACTGGGAACGCAGTTGGTTCCAATGGCCCCGTCTGCTGAATCCTTAGAAGGAAACAGGAAAGGGCTGTCTGGAAAATTCACCTGATTGTAATTCCTGATCTCGGATAGAAGATGCAGTAATTCATCGGTGAGAGGGATCCGCCGATTTTTCTGCGTCTTCGTATGCTCTTTAATGATCTGATATTCTTTCGGATTGAGTGGCGATTTCTGCACACGATTCTTCTGTCGTCGGATCTCGATGTAAGGGACTCCGTTCGACTCGCCGATGTCCTCCCACTTAAGCGGACACACTTCTCCGGCACGCAATCCTGTGAGAATCTGAAAGCGGAGGGCGTTTGATGTCACCATCGAGGACCTCCGGACTTTTCGGTCAGGTGACGTAGATGCTATGGCTTCATCCCAGATAGCAAGCAATTCCTCTTCGGAATAGATGCGCTTCGAAATCGGCGTTGCTTCAATCAGCTTGTTGGTAAAACGTCGATCGTTCCAGTCAATCCGATCTGCTGGATTTTCATCAATGACCTCGTCCTGATAGCACTGGCGCATGATCATGCACACGAGATTGCGCATATCATTGAACGTAGATCGACGGAGAGCGTAACGCTTCAGGTTCAGCAGAACGACATCTACAATGTCTGACTTACGGATTTTATCCACTTTCATGTTTTCCAACGACGTGCCTGCGAAATAGCGTGCATATTCGCTATAATGTATAGCTGCGGTCGATTGTGCCGATGCGAGCTTTTCCTTATCGCGAATTCCCTCGACAAGCTGCTTCTGCATGAATTCAAATTCCTGTCTAAAAGTCTTGGTTATCTTTCCAAGATGGCCGCTTTCATACAGAATCACTTTCTGTATCAGTCCGTTGATCGTCTTGCTTCGCAACTGGCGCCTTCCCTGTCTTGCAGTAGGATCTGCAATAGTCATGATAAAATAGTCGGTTCCTTTCCTCCTTTCTGTCGGGAAATGGTACTTCTCGAATAATTCATCGTAATCAATATCGTATTTTTTCATCATATCCATTAGTTCGCGGGTATCTCCTTCGGTAAGTATACCATCTCTGAAAAGTTCCAGTAATAACATGTTCCACCTCCAGAGAACGTTTGTTCTCTGATAAAAACATGTCTGAAATTATTTTTTTGAAATGGAGGTAAATGTCCTTCTGTGTGCCGACATGGAATGAAGCAAATACGGAAACATGGGCATTTCATATTCAAAATTTCTGACATGCTTTTATTAAGGGTCCAGGGGCGATGCCCCGGCGAACAGACCTTCGTCAGAAGGTCTAGTGAGTTAGACCTTGCATGAACCCGGTCAATTGGCAGCCGGAAATGCAAGGGGTAACGAGCGTGTGAGCTGACCGAAAGGAGGAAGAAGAGCATGCCGGCGTATTCGATTATGCGTGTGGAAAAGAGAGGAAGAGGCGCAGTATACGGGCTTCAGATTGAAGCAAACAGAAAAGAGGAGGATCATGAAAAAAGAGAGTTTGAGCGGTCAGATATCGACTGGAGCAAGACAGATGAAAATATTTTTCTGATTCATACGGAGCAGTGGAACCGTGAAATCACAAAACAAGTTAAGGAAGCAGGAGCAAAAGAAAGGAAAGACTCTGTTGTTCTACTGGACGGATTGTACACTGCAAGTCCGGAATGGTTTGAAACGCACAGCAAAGAGGAATGGATCAATTACTTTCAGGACTGTCTTACATTTCATCGGGATTATTATGGGGAACATGTCATTAATGCAGTTATTCATCTGGATGAGGCTACACCTCATATGCAGGTGGCATCTATACCGTTGACAGATGATGGTCGACTATCCGCAAAAGAGATTATGGGAAATCGCCGTGATTACAGGAGCCGACAGAACATCTTTTATGACGAAGTCGGGAAAAAGTATGGGTTGGAGCGTGGAGAAATTCATGATCAGCCACGCAAACATGAATTGTCTCAGAAGGGAAGGATTGCACGAAATGAAGAACAAATAGCAGCATCTGAGCAGAAGCTTACACAGGCACAGCAGCAAATGGAGCGTAATGAGAATGTTCTTTCTGGTCAGCAGGAACAGATTTTGAACTCAGACAACAGCATCCACGAAATCAAAAAGGCCCTACAGGAACAAGAAGCCGCTAGGCAGCGCAATGAAGACTACATCCAGAAACAGTCGGAGCAGATTCGGAAGAATCAACGGAACATAGACCAACAATGTGAGAAAATCAGGGAAAATCGGAATCTACTGGATGTGCAGCAGAAATCATTGACTGAATTGGACAATGAGAAACTGCCCTTCTATCTCTCACAAAATAAAGACATCAAGGAAATGGGCGGCATGCGCGGCGGAAAATATCTGATCAAGAAAGATAAACTGGAACAGCTCTATGCCAAAGCCAAAAAAGGTGAGAAACTTGCGGAGCGTGAACGACAGGTGAATGCACAGTATCAGGAAATCTCACAGATGAAGAAAGAAAGCATAAGAAGATTCCGTGATGCTGAAGAGAAGGAACGCAATGCCGAAAGCCGACTTGGACTTGCAAGGGAAATTGAAGAAGGTCAGGCGTACCGAAAAAACGTGGACGCGGCCCAAAAGGCAATCGAACAGGCGAATGAGGCCCAGCGCAGTCTGGAACAACTAATAGAACAGAGCAGGCAGATGGAAGAATTTCGGCAACAGCTCCAACAACAGATACAGACAGCAGAGCTCACAAGGCAGGAACGCAAGTTTCTTCGTAAGTATGAGAAGGAATTTGAGATGTTCCGGCAGGAAGAAGAAAGGAAGGAATACAGAGGGTATTCAAGATAGATTGGAGCATTCAACAATTCATCTATTGTCAGCCTCTTATGATAGTGCCTATACTTTTTTCAAGTCGGATTCATATCGGGCTCTGGTAACACATACAGTTGCCGAAATAGAGGAACAGATATTACGGAAAGGATGGAAGAAAAATGACTGCAGCAGAAATGGGAGCTTTCATTGCCAATACTCGTAAGGCGCAAAACATGACGCAAAGTGCACTCGCACAACGCCTGAATGTCACAAGTCAGGCTGTCAGCCGATGGGAACGAGGCCTTGGCTTTCCTGACATCGGGACTTTATTACCTTTGGCAGATGCTCTGGGTATCGGCATTGATGAACTGATCAATGCAAAGCGAAAAGACGACGATCAATTTTCCGCCGTCACAGCTGTCGGATCCATTCAAAAAACAATTTGTATTGCCATCGAACAGATCAACGGCTCCAAATGGCGGAAAATGGTGCGATTGGAAATCCTTCTGTGTGTTATCGGAATATGTGTTCTGTTATATACAGCTCTTGGAGACTATGCTGTCTGGCGCCTGATTCGAATTTACAACGAGGCTTATTGTTCAAATCTGGAAGCACAGTTACATGTCCCGAGTATTCCGTGGTCTGTACCGTATATTTTGATTGGAATGGGATCTTTGATCACAGCTATCATTTTGATGGTCTGCCGTCTGTGGTCTGTCTCCAAAATGGTGAAAAACCTCAATATATCAGGATAATCCTGCCGTATCTTTTCCAGCTAAACGAATCATTGTTAGACAATTATGACCTTTAAGGGGATGTTCGATATGACAGCTGTCGCAAACGATGTAAATGATTCACTTTGGAGGGATTGAATTGATATGAAGAAAATCTTAAATGCTTTACTATTAATTGTACTGACATCAGCATTTGCCGTACCTGTATATGCAGCCGAACCTTCCGTAGCTGATCCATACAAAGCAGTACTAGAACAGATCAATGCCGAGTATGGGACTGACTTGGAGTATATTCCTGTTACATCTGACACTGCAACAGTTGAAGAATATGAGGCCTTTGTAAAAATGGTGGCCGCTAATTCTGTACGTACAGAAAACGAAATTGAAAATCGAGCTGTTTGCCTTCCTGATCTGAATGAAAATGCCATTGCAACTATGAGCAGTTCCAAAAGTGTAACACATGATACATGGGGATCTTGGGCAACATCTTTTTCCATTACGGCATCTTATAATGTAGAAGGAAACAAGATCAGTGCATTTAATAATGCCTATGTAAATAATAAGGTCCCGGTTCTTTATTTCTTCCAAAAAGATGCCGGCTATCCGACCCATAGCATTATTGATTCTGGAAGAACATTGGCAGTCACTTTTTACGGAACCGTTTATGATTCAAAGCTTCAATTTTCTACTGGAAATGTTAAACTTTATGCTGAGTTTAACGCAAATAGTTGATATATACACCACTATTTTGCAGGAGCCATTATGTGTGACCAGAACAGTTTTTAAAAATCGGAGATACCCGCCAAGCCCCCTATTTGCTTGATAAATTGTTGTTTTTCTGGTGTCTTAGGGACGTGGAGGCCGCAAGTTCGAACCTTGTCACTCCGACGAATAGGATTGCCTCGGAAATGTTGAGATTTCAATGTTTCCGGGGCTTTTTTGAATATAATAATGATTACACTAACTCAACAATTCATTGATTGTCATCTTTTCATGATAGTGCCTATACTTTCTTCAAGTCTGATGCATATCAGATCTGACAATACATATTGGCCGAAATAACGGAACAAGGATTCCGGGAAGGGATGGAAGAGATGACTGCAGCAGAAATGGGAGCTTTCATTGCAAAAACCCGTAAGGCGCGAAATATGACGCAAAGCGAACTTGCACAACGCTTGAATGTTACAAGTCAGGCTGTCAGCAGGTGGGAGCGGGGACTTGGCTTTCCTGACATCGGAACCTTATTACCTCTGGCAGATGCTCTGGGTATCGGTATTGATGAACTGATCAATACAAAAAGAAAAGACGACGATCAATTTTTTGTCGTCACAGCTGTCGGATCCATTCAAAAAACAATTTGCATTGCCATCGAACAGATCAACAGCTCCAAATGGCGGAAGATGGTGCGATTGGAAATCCTTCTGTGTGTTATCGGAATATGTGTTCTGTTACGTACAGCTCTTGGAGACTATGCTGTCTGGCACCTGATTCGAATTTACAACGAGGCTTATTGTTCAAATCTGGAAGCACAGTTACATGTGCCGAGTATTCCGTGGTCTGTACCATATATTTTGATTGGACTGGGATCTCTGATCGCAGCTATCATTTTAATGATTTTTCGCCTGCGGTCTGTCTCCAAAATGTTGAAAGGTATTGACACTCAGAAGAAAGGAGCACTGCTATGAGGACGATTGTGTTTATTATCGGGACTTTTTTTGCAGTCGGTTCAATTCCGTTTATAATCGACGCCATCCGCAAGAAGGATTTCCGTGATCAGGTTTCCGGGAAAAAGGAGACACATCCCGTGCCGGAATCACTGAAACAGAATTATGACAGGACATCCTCGAATCCCATGGCCGATCAGCTGGCGCAAAGGGGAATCGATCAGGTGAAGCAGGATACGAAATCATACCCGCTGTAGTCATGTACGGTGCCTTTACTGTGTTTTTTACTGTGTACCAGAAGGTGCAGCAGTCTGGTTCTTGTGAATGCCGGTATTCCACCTATAATATGAAAGAAAACTTATTTTTACAGGGGAGACCGGAATGGAAACAAACAAAAGGCCGAAGAGTCTGAATTTTGCAGAGGCAGCGGAGCTCTGCCTGCGGCATATGACAGGCAATTACGATGCGGATCATGATTATGTTCCTTATGTGGGAGTGACGCTCGGAGAGAAACGACCGCATTTTGTCCATCATCGCCTGGATTGGAGTGAAGTAATTCCCTATGCAATCTATGGGGAAATCTGTGCACGTGATCTTTGCGGAAGTCAGGAAGGAATTGAAATAGAAAAAAAGCAGCGTGAATTGTTTCTGCGTCAGATATCACCGCTGGATTTTCTGATTCACAGCAGCTCTTCTCCGTGGAACAAAGCCTATGAAATGTGTCTGTGGGAGCAGTCAAGAGCCTTGCATGCGCTTTTGTACTGGTACATGGAGGAGCACGATGAGCGGCTGGCTCATATTATGCAGAAGATGGTTGCAACCCTGTTTGATCTGTCGCATCAAACCGGAAACCGGCGGACATTTGCTCCGGAGGTTGTTCGCAGCATTGGCATGGGACCGATTGCCCTGGGAGAGATCATAGATCCCCTGCTTAAATACTATGAACTGTTCGGGGATGAAAAAGCAAGAATGCTGGGAGTGGGGCTGGCATATTACTGCGTGGATGCATCGACGGGCTTTTTTGATGAAAACGGAGATATTACAGGCAATCAGCTGTATCGGTCCGGAATTTCCGTATTGAGCGGTGTTATGCGGGCGGCAAGATTAACGCAGGATGCTGCGCTCTTTGCAAGAGGGAAGCAAATCCATGACCGGCTGTCCTCGTATGTGACAGGATATGGCGCAACACCTTGTACAGAACCGGCCTGCAGCAATATGGAACTGATCTACAGCGCCATCCATCTTGCGGAAACGGTGGATCCCTCCTATTACGAACAGATTGACCGCTATGTCAGGAATCAGACGACAGAGGCGCAATTCCGGACAAAAAATGAGTGGAAACGCGAGCTGGCCCATGAGGGAAGAATTACCGGTGAGGAATTCCGCTGGGTTTTCGGAGAATATCCGGATACCTTGGATATTTTGCCCTATGACTATTATGGCGAAGATGCAGATGATGTATTGGATAAAAGCGAAGGCGGGTTCCTGTGGACGGATTTTTCGGAGCATCGGTTTGTTCCGGCCTCTTTGATGCTGTGCTGCTCCGGACATGCGATGCGCAGCTTCCATCTGGTTGCAGAAAAAATGATTCGTCCCACCATCAGGGGCTTTGATGTTAATTTCCATTATTCTTTTGAGAATGAGTATGTGGAGCTGATCAGCTATGAGCCGTTTGAGGGGAAATTTATGGTGATTCCCAAAAAAGACACGCAGGAAATACGCGTGCGTATTCCTGCCTGGTGGGATCAAGATCAATTGCGCGTATGCACAGAGCACGGAGAGGTACAGGAGAAAACAGAAGGAAACTATGTCGTGATCAGAAACACAGAGAAAGGACAGGAGATTCAGCTTCTGTATCCGCTGGAAAGTCACATCACAGAGGAGAATGTCTTCCGGCTTGTGGATCAGGTTCCGTGTTTACAGTTCAAGGTTCGGGTTGAGTGGAGAGGAAATACCGTGATGCGTCTGTTGGATCATTGCTCCGACAACCCCAAGATGATTTATAAACATAGATCGAAGGATGCCATTTATGGCGGGAAGCCGATGAAAATCTCCGGGCGTATTAACTGGTAAGAGCTGATGATCGAAGAAGTTTACATCCATCACTGAGAATGAATAGCGGAATATGGATGAAAGATGTGTTTCCCGTATATTTATCATTTCGGGCAGATTGACAAACTCTGCCCGTTGATGCATAATTCACATTATATATAACACGAGTTATAAATACGGGGTGCGAAAATGCCTGCTAAAGCAAAAGTCACAAAAGAGATGATCGTTGATGCGGCCTTTGCAATTGCCCGCGAAGCGGGCGTGGAAAACATCAACGCAAGGACGGTATCGGAAAGGCTGCATTGCTCCACACAGCCCGTCATGTATCATTTTGCGACGATGGAAGAACTGAAAAGAACCGTCTATGCGAAGGCGGACCTTTATCATTCGGAATACCTTATGACCATGAAGAAACCGCCCAAGGGTGCTGCCCCTGAAATCGGAATGAATTATATCCGCTTTGCCATCGAAGAACCCCACTTGTTCCGTTTCCTTTTTCAGTCGGATTATTTCAGCGGAAAGACCCTGCTTGAACTGATCGATGCCGAGGAACTTCTTCCTGTTCTCACGGCGATGCAAAGCGCTTTGGGCATCAGCATGGAGCAGACGAAAACGGTTTTCATCACGGTGTTTCTGTTTGCTCATGGGTACGCAAGCATCATTGCCAATAATGCACTGAAGTACGATGAAGATACGATCTGTTCCCATTTGGAGCGGGCATACAGAGGTGCAATATTGGCAGCGCAGGAGGAAACGGTATAACAGAATGTGCAGGTGCTGTCGGCACATTGGCTGACAAGCGAAGTAAGGTGCCGCGAAGGGATGAAAACCAGAAATTGCGTTGGCTCTGCTGCCCAAGATGCGGTGGCAAAACAAGAACACAGATACGGCCACATACGGTGCTGGAGGGTTTTCCTCTATTCTGTCCGAAGTGCAGATACACCTGCGTGATTCGTTTCAAGGATGGAAAAACTGAAGAAATCAAAATGCCAGACGCTTAGACGCAGTGCAGACCGAGAAAATCGGTTTGTACTGAGTCTTTTTATCATATCAATCAAGAAAAGAGGGAATGCAAATGAATAGAAACAAGGAAAATGATATTTTGGAAACCACCTTGTCCATCGCCGAAAAAGGCTACTCGGAAGCATATTTATTTTTGCGGAATGCCTGTGAAGAAAGTCCAGACAGCTTTGGGCCGCAAACATTCTACTTCCTTGCCTGTTTGGCCGGCGGCGCCAATATGCCGGGGACGGCTTTGGAGTGGCTGCGAAAGGCAATTCAAGATCGTAGCTGGTGGTATCGCCCGGAAGTGCTGGAGGATGACGACTTGGCGGCGCTTAAAAATGATGTGGCATTTCTTTCACTGAAAGCAATCTCGGACGACCGCTATGGGGCCGCCGTTTCCAAGTCGAAGGCAGTGTTTTCATGGGAGAAGAAAATAGCGGACAATCTGTTTCTGGCCATTCATGGGAACACACAAAACGGTGACGTTGCGCGGGCGGATTGGGAACCGATTGTGGGAACATGCGGCCCGTGGCAGTTGGAAACCGTCCAGAGTGCCGAACCGGACGACTATGGAACCTATCGTTGGAGCTATGACAACACTTCCTGTTTGCCGGTGGCAAATTCCCTGAAAAGGGTACAAAACCAGGGCTATCACAAAATCGCCTGCGGCGGCTTTTCTGCCGGATGCGATATGCTTTTGCGTGCGGTCACATGTTCACCTGCACGCTGCGATCTGTTGATCCTGCAAAGTCCCTGGATTCCGGTATTGCAGGATCATGCAGAAGATGTGGTTCGTGCCATTTTGCAAAAGAACATCGAGCTTCGGATTTTCTGCGGCGCAGAGGATGAGGACTGCCTTCCAATGGCAAAGCAGTTATATGCTGTGACGAAGCAAGCAGGCTGCAATGTGACACTGACGGTTCAGGACAACACCCGGCATCAGTTTCCGGCGCAGCCGTACCATGTATAGAGAGATACAGGATGAAAAAGCTATATGAGAAAAACGAACTGACCTTTGCGATTGTATGGATCGTGGTTTATTGCATTCTGCAATCGCGGTCGGCTTCCTATACTCTGTTCCTGACAAGAACCATCCCGAAAAGTCAATGGAAAGAAGACTGTAAATATGAATAACAAAACCAGTATCACTGCTCGGATGAGTTCGTTCGGACGGCAGCACCCTTGTGGTTGATTATCCGGATGAAAACTTTTTTGATGCACCCGAAAGGCGTGTGCAGAACACCATTATGATGGCAAAAATGTCAAAAGAGAGAAGATTTTCTCTTTGATTCGATGAAGGAAAATATGAATTTGACGGAATGGCCTGGCAGAGATGTTTTTAGTGATGGCCTTCCAGTGATGGGATGCATCCGGGTGGGCGAAATAATCCCTGCGGCACAAAAGAGTCAGATAGAGATGCATCTGACCGGAGTAAAGTAATCCCTGTGGAACAAAAGAGCCAGATAGAGATGCATCCGGCCGGGCGAAATAATCCCTGTGGAACAAAAAGGCCAGATAGAGATGCATCCGGCCGGGCAAAATAATCCCTAGGGAACAAAAGATCAAGCTAGGGATGCATCCGGCAGGGATGAAATCAACGGGGAAGAATCATCCTTGGGAGAGAATTTTTACCGGCAGGTGAAATCAACAGGGAAGAATCATCCTTGGGAGAGAATTTTTGCCGGCAGGGATGAAATCAACAGGGAAGAATCATCCTTGAGAGAGAATTTTTACCAGCAGGGATGAAATCAACATCGCCGAGGGACCTGCGTTCTTGGAATTACCCTTGGGTGAGATTTTAAATCCCACAACTTTTAGGATTGACCCAAAAGGAAAGCAAAATTAGCAGCATTGGAGAAATAACGGATGAACTATATTCGGATCACAAATGAAAATATTGACAAGGAACATATCTGCTGCGCCATGTCCGGCAAGCAGAGTGCTGCAAAAAAGGAATGGCTGCGGCAGCGCTTTGATGATGGACTTGTTTTCTATCGAAGCGAAGAGCGCGGCAAGTGCTTTATCGAATACATTCCGGCTGAAAACGCCTGGGTGCCTATTGCGGCAGAGGGTTATCTTTACATTAACTGCCTGTGGGTATCCGGCTCCATGAAGGGACACGGATACTCGAATGAGCTGCTGGAGGCGTGTATCCGTGATGCCAAGGCGCGGGGGAAGAAAGGTATTTGCATTCTGTGTGCGGAGGGCCGGAAACGGGAATTTCTCGCTGACCCGAAATTCCTTACTTATAAGGGGTTTCGCGTGGCAGACATATCCGACTGCGGGATCAATCTCATGTATCTTCCCATGGAACCGACCGCAAAGCCGCCGTATTTCAAGGAATGTGCAAAACATCCGGTGATGGAAGAAGCAGGCTTTGTTCTTTATTACACCGATCAGTGCCCATATACCTGTTATTGGGTGCCAAGGGTGCAGGAGGCGGCGAAGGAACATGGTATCCCGTTTAAGGCCATCCATATCACAGACAAAGAATCTGCACAGAAGGTACCTGCACCGGTCACGACCTATGCTCTGTTTCGGGACGGTCAGTTTCTGACACAGAGTATTCAGTCGGATAAAAAATTTCTGGCGCTGGCAGGCCTGTGAGGAAGCATTACACCTGCTTATACCATTCCGCAGAGCATTCCGATGATGTGTGCAAGAAAAGCTGCGAGGTAGGCAACGGCGCACTGGAAGAAAATGACACCGACGGCCCAGCGGCCGCCAAGCTCTCTCCGGATGCTGGCGACGGCGGCAACGCACGGCGTGTACAGCAGGCAGAAGATGAGCATGCAGAGTGCGGCGAGCGGTGTCATGACGGAAGCAACGCTTCCTCCGAACAGAACCTGAAGCGTCGAGACAACGCTCTCCTTGGCCATAAAGCCGGAGATGAGTGCGGTGACGATCCGCCAGTCGCCGAGCCCGAGCGGGGCAAAGAGCGGAGCCAGGAGACCGGACACCATGGCCATCAGGCTGTCCGAGGAGTCGGTGACATAGTCAAGCGACGGCCCGAAGCTCTGCAGAAACCAGACGACAATGGTGGCGAGCAGGATGACGGAGAATGCCTTCTGCAGGAAATCTCTTGATTTCTCCCAGAGAAGCTGCAGGGTGTTCTTCGCACCCGGCATGCGGTAATTCGGCAGCTCCATGACAAAAGGAACGGCTTCACCCTGAAACAGGGTGCCCTTGAAAAGAAGCGCAGCCAGGATGGCAAGAACAATTCCGAGAAAATAAAGTCCTGCCATGATCAGTGCTCCCTTTCCGGGGAAAAAGGATGCCACGAAGAACGAGTAAATCGGAAGCTTCGCGGAGCAGCTCATAAACGGTGTCAGAAGAATGGTCATGCGGCGGTCCCGGCGGGACGGAAGCGTTCTTGTCGACATGACGGCAGGCACCGTGCAGCCAAAGCCGATCAGCATCGGAACAATGCTGCGGCCGGAAAGACCGATTTTGCGCAGCAGCTTGTCCATGAAGAAGGCGACGCGGGCGATGTAGCCGGAGTCCTCCATCAGGGACAGGAAGAAGAACAGGACGACGACAATCGGAAGGAACGAAAGGACGGAGCCTACGCCTGTGAAAATGCCGTCGATGACCAGGCTGTGAATTCCTGCGCTTGCACCTGCGGCCGTGAGAGCATGGTCCACAACATCGGACAAGGCATCAATGCCATATGCCATGAGGTCCTGCAGAGCGGCGCCGATGACATTGAAGGTCAGGTAAAACACGAGCAGCATGATGAGGATGAAGCAGGGAATGGCGGTATATTTTCCCGTGAGAATCCGGTCAATCTTCTCGGAACGAATCCGCTCCTTACTCTCCTTCGGCTTGACAACGGTTGCCTCACAGACTCTCTCGATGAAGTCAAACTTCATGTCGGCAATGGCGGCGGCGCGGTCCATGCCGCCCTCCTTTTCCATCTGTACGATGACATGCTCCAGCATTTCCTGCTCATTGGTATCCAGATCAAGCTGCGCAAGGATCAGAGGATCGCCCTCGATGGCCTTGTTGGCAGCAAAGGAGAGCGGGAGACCGGCGCGCTCTGCATGGTCCTCGATGATGGCTTCGACCGCATGGTGCGCGCGGTGGATGGCTCCGCCGTGATCATCCTTGGAGCAGAAATCCTGAACCTTCGGCTTCTCCTGGTACTGTGCGATGTGAAGCGCGTGGCGGATTAGCTCGTCGACGCCCTCGTTTCTGGCAGCGGAAATCGGAACGACGGGGACGCCGAGGAGGGCCTCCATGCCGTTGATATCAATGGAGCCGTGGTTGGCCTCGACCTCATCCATCATGTTGAGCGCAATGACCATCGGAACATCCATCTCCAGAAGCTGCATGGAAAGATAGAGGTTTCGCTCGATGTTGGTGGCATCGATGATGTTGATGATGGCGCGGGGCTTGTCATTCAGAACAAAATTCCGTGAGACGATCTCCTCGCTGGAATAGGGGGACATGGAATAGATGCCGGGAAGATCGGTGACCAGTGTGTTCGGATAGCCCTTGATGGCGCCGTCCTTGCGGTCTACGGTGACACCGGGAAAGTTGCCGACGTGCTGATTGGCGCCGGTCAGCTGGTTGAAGAGGGTTGTTTTGCCGCAGTTCTGATTGCCGACCAGAGCAAAGGTAAGCAGCGTTCCTTCCGGAAGAGGCTGCCCGTCCTCCTTACGATGATATTTGCCGTCCTCGCCAAGACCGGGGTGAGCGGAAGGACGGATTTCCTGTACGCGCGTATGCTTGTTGGTGCGTTCCCTGATCGGCGTCACTTCAATTTCACCGGCGTCTGCAAGGCGCAGAGTCAGCTCGTAGCCGTGGATCTGCAGCTCCATGGGATCGCCCATGGGGGCAAATTTCACCACGGTTGTTTCGGCTCCGGGGATGACGCCCATATCCAGAAAATGCTGACGAAGAGCACCTTCTCCGCCAACCCTTGTAATCACGGCGCTTTCGCCGACTTTTAAATCCTTTAAGGTCATCGCAGTACTCATAACCTTTCTCCTTTGAATCAATCATTCTCATCGCACACAGTGTAGCAGATGAATGAAAATTAGCCACACCTAACTTGTGGCTGGCAGAAACTTTTTCCTTTTTGGCAGCAGGAGGAAGCAGTTGCCTCATGACAGTAAAAAATTTATTTTCCCGGAAAGCATGTTGCATCGGACACTTTCCTGTGGTAAAGTGATAACCAATTAAAACACGGAAGCAAAACAGAAAAGCAACCGGATAGGCCGCAGCTGCGGCGGGGAGGATGATTATTATGAAGAAAAGAGTACTGGCTGTAGTGCTGACCGGACTGATGGCTGCAGGAATGCTGGCCGGCTGCGGAAGCAAGAAGAGCTCTTCCGACAGCGATGTGGAGTACATCAAGAATAAGGGGAGTCTGATCGTCGGAATCACCGATTTCGAGCCGATGGACTATAAGAATGAGAGCGGCGAATGGATCGGCTTTGACGCCGATATGGCGAAGCAGGTTGCGAAGGATCTTGGTGTAGAGGTACAGTTCGTGGAGATCGACTGGGACAACAAGATTCTGGAGCTCCAGAACAAGAGCATCGATGTGGTCTGGAACGGCATGACACTGACCGATGAGGTGACGTCCTCGATGGCGTGCACCAATGCTTACTGCAACAATGCACAGGTTGTGGTTCTTCCCTCTGACAAAGCAGATGCTTACAAGGATGTCGACAGCATGAAGGATCTGGCCTTTGCCGTGGAGGCAGGCTCTGCAGGTGAGGATGCTGCGAAGGAGAACGGCTTCAATTATACAGCGCTGACCTCTCAGGCGGATACGCTGATGGAGGTTTCGGCAGGAACCTCGGATGCAAGCATCATCGACCTTCTGATGGCAGGTGCCATGATCGGTGATGGAACGGATTACCCGACATTGACGCATACGCTCGAGCTGACAACCGAGAAATACGGAGTCGGCTGCCGCAAGGATTCGGATCTTGCTTCTTATATTAATGATGAATTTAAGAAGCTCTATGAGGATGGCACGATGCAGAAGATCGCGGAGCAGTACGGCGTACAGGATGCAGTCGTTGCACAGTAACAGCAACTGAGAATGGATGGCAGCAGGGCCCGACAGTTTTGCCGGGCCCTTTGTGTGGTGAATACGGAGGTTTTTTCCGGCATGTTCTGGACCGTTACAATATCGCTATTGGAAGGCTTTTGGGGGACAGGGAAGCTCTTTGCATTGACACTTGTGTTTTCACTTCCTCTGGGCCTTTTTATCTGTCTTGGCTCCATGAGCCGCGTGACAATTCTTCGGTATCCGATCAAATTTCTGATCTGGGTGATCCGGGGAACGCCGCTTCTTCTGCAGCTTCTGGTTATTTATTATGGCCCCGGCATCATCCTTGGCAACAACTGGTGGGGCTCCGGGACAGGCGGGAGATTTCTTGCGGCTCTGGTCGCCTTTGTCATCAACTATGCATGCTATTTCTCGGAGATTTACCGCGGCGGCATTCAGTCGATTCCGGTGGGACAGTATGAGGCCGGGCAGGTGCTGGGCATGACCAAAGGACAGATTTTCCGCAAGGTGGTGCTGCTTCAGGTGATCAAGCGCATTGTTCCTCCGATGTCGAATGAAATCATCACGCTGGTAAAGGATACCTCGCTGGCCCGTGTCATTGCGGTCTATGAGATCATCTGGAACGGTCAGTCCTTTATCAAGAGTGCGGGCATCATCTGGCCGCTGTTCTATACGGGCGTGTTCTATCTGCTGTTCTCCGGCCTTCTTACGATTCTGTTTGACCGTGTGGAGAAGAAGCTGAGCTATTTCCGGTAAGGGCGAATAAAGGAATAAAATCATGTCAATTCTTGAAGTAAAGAACATACAGAAAAATTTCGGAAGCACGGAGGTCTTGAAGAATATTTCCTTTTCCATGGAAGAGGGAACGGCGCTGTCCATTATCGGCTCCTCTGGCTCCGGCAAAACAACCCTTCTTCGCTGTCTGAACTTCCTGGAGACGCCGGATGGCGGAACCATTCAGGTGAGAGGAGAAACTCTTTTTGATGCGGGACGCCATGAAAAGGCAAGTGACGAGGAAATCCGGAAGAAGAGGCTTCACTTCGGCATGGTGTTTCAGTCGTTCAACCTGTTTCCGCAGTATACGGCACTGGAGAATGTGATGCTGGCTCCGAAGCTTCTGCTGGAAGACAAGGGGAAGGACAAAGAGCAGGAGGAGAAGAAGATCCGTGAGCACGCCATGCAGCTTCTTGATCAGATGGGGCTTTCCAACCGGATGGACAACTATCCGCACCAGCTCTCCGGAGGCCAGCAGCAGCGCGTTGCGATCGCAAGGGCTCTTGCACTCCGGCCGGATATTCTCTGCTTCGATGAACCGACCTCGGCGCTGGATCCGGAGCTTACGGGAGAGGTGCTGAAGGTTATCCGCGGACTTGCGGACAATCACACAACGATGATCATTGTGACGCATGAGATGGAGTTTGCGAGAAATGTGTCGGATTATGTGATTTTCATGGATGGAGGCCGGATTGCCGAGCAGGGAACGCCGGAAGAGGTCTTTGAGAATCCGAAGGAGGACAGAACGAAGCAGTTCCTGTCGAGATACAAGAAAAGAGACGAGGACTGAAAGCAAAATCCGGTCTTCACAGGTGCCAAATAAATCGAATTAGCGTATACTGTAAGTCAGCCGGGGCGTTCTCTGTGCCCCGGCTGAAGTGTTATTTCTCAGCAGGGAGAATTTACGATGGAGGGAGATGCAGCTGCAGGCTGACAGCTGCAGGAAAGGAACACAAATGGCGGACAGGTATGCATTTGGAATTGATGTAGGCGGTACAACGATCAAGCACGGCCTTTTTGATGCGGAGAAGGAAGAGCTGGTGGAGAGCTGGGAGATTCCGACCAGAACCGAGGACAACGGCAGATATATTCTGGAGGACATTGCAGCCTCTGTGAAGGCGAAGATGGAAGAGAAGAAGCTGGATAAGAAGGATATTGTCGGTCTTGGCATCGGCGTTCCGGGACCGGTTCTCCCGAACGGTGTGGTCAACGAGGCGGTCAATCTTCACTGGGGCGTTACCGACGTTGCCTCCACGCTGTCGGGACTTTTGGGGGGCATGAAGATTCAGGTCGGAAATGACGCCAATGTGGCAGCACTCGGCGAGCAGTGGAAGGGAGGCGGCCAGGGCTTTGACAATATGGTGATGGTGACGCTCGGAACCGGTGTCGGCGGCGGCATTATCATCAACGGAAGGATTCTTCCGGGCTCCCACGGCGCAGGCGGCGAGATCGGACATATGCAGGTTTCGGATCATGAGACCGATGTCTGCAACTGCGGCAAGAAGGGCTGTCTGGAGCAGTATGCCTCTGCGAGCGGCATTGTTCGTGTCACGAAGAGAGAGCTTGCGAAGAACAGGAAGGCAACAACGCTGAAGGATGACGGAAAGCTTTCGGCCAAGAAGATCTTCGACGAGGCAAAGGAGGGCGATGCCTTTGCGGTCTCCATGGTTGATGAGTTCGGCAAGAAGCTTGGCGAAGCGTTGGCTTCGATCGCAGCCGTTGTAGATCCCGAGGCGGTTGTCATCGGCGGCGGCGTTTCCCGCGCCGGTCAGATCATTCTGGATGTTACCGAGAAGTATTACACACCGGCAGCGTTCCATGCCTGCCGCAATGTGGTGTTCAAGCTGGCACAGCTTGGAAACGATGCAGGAATGTACGGAGCAGTCCGCATGGTGCTGCAGTAAACTGCGAAATTGCAGGCGGCGCTCTGGCGGAAGCCGCAGCGGCGCAAATGGCAGCGATATTTTTACAGGCAGAAAGGCCCGGCAGGATTGCCGGGCCTTTGCAATTGCTTTAAGATGAAAGACATGATTGAGATCAGGGAGATTACGGATCTTGCTCTTCCGGAGCTGGATCCCTACACAAAGCTGAATGAAAACCAGCTGAAGCACTATTACGAGCCGGAGCACGGTATTTTTATCGGAGAAAGCCGGACGGTTGTGGAGCGTGCGCTGGCGGCAGGCTATGAGCCGCTTTCTCTTCTTATGGAGAGGCGGTATACCGGGACGGAAGGAAAGGAGATTCTCCGGCGTCTGGAGAGCCTGTCTTACCATGTGACGGTTTATACGGCAGAGCTTGATACTCTGAGCCGACTGACCGGATATCATCTGACGCGCGGGATTCTCTGTGCGTTTCGCAGACGGACCCTTCCTTCGGTGGAGGAGGTGTGCCGGCATGCAAGGCGGATCGCGGTTCTGGAGAACATCGAGAATCCGACCAATGTCGGGGCGATGATGAGATCTGCGGCAGCGCTCAATATGGACGCGGTTCTTCTGACACCCGAATGCGCGGATCCTCTGTACCGGAGAGCCATCCGCGTCAGTGTGGGGACCGTTTTTCAGGTTCCGTGGACCTACATCGGGGTGCCTGAGAAACGAGGCACCTGGATGAAGAGAAGGGATCCGGAAAGCTGCTGCATGGAGAACGGAGACAATCCGTCTGCATGGCCCAAGGAGGGCATGGCGTATCTGCAAGGGCTCGGCTTTAAGACGGCGGCAATGGCACTGCAGCACGATACCGTGGCAATTGACGATCCGGAGCTGCTTTCCGAGGAAAAGCTTGCCATTGTGCTTGGGAATGAGGGCGATGGTCTTTCGGTACAGACCATTGCTGCCTGCGATTACACCGTGAAGATTCCGATGTCGCATGGCGTGGATTCCCTGAATGTGGCTGCTGCGAGTGCGGTGGCGTTCTGGCAGCTTGGCCGGAGAAACTGAGAACCGGAGCGAAGAAGCGATATAAGAACGGACGGAAGAGGATTTGGTATGTGCGGAATAGCTGGAATTATTAATATCAACGGACAGGCCGATCAGCGGGACAACATGCAGAGAATGCGGGACCGCATGCTGCATCGCGGTCCGGACGGCGGAGGAACCTGGGTTTCACCGGACGGAAGATGTACGCTCGGACACCAGAGGCTCTCGATTCTGGATCTTTCTGCGAACGGCGCACAGCCGATGCTTTCACATTCCGGAAGGTCTGCCATTGTCTACAACGGAGAGATCTATAATTTTGCAGGTGTCAGGGCGCAGCTTGTAAAGGACGCGGAGGCAAAGGGGCAGAGCATCACGTTCCGAAGCACCTGCGATACCGAGGTGCTGCAGGAGGCCATCGAGTTTTACGGCATGAAAAAGGCGCTTTCCCTGTGCAAGGGAATGTTCGCCATTGCCTTTTATGAGCTGGAAACCGGAACACTGACGCTGGCAAGAGATCGGATCGGGGAGAAGCCTTTGTACTACGGGTGGCTCTCCGGGCTGCCGGATGAGGATAACAGAGACGGCAGGGAGGAAAGCGGAGAGACCGTTTTTGCCTTTTCCTCGGATCTTGGCAGCATTCGTGCGATCCGCGGTTTTTCCAATCCGATCCGGGAGAAGGTACTGGATCTGTATTTTGAGCATGGTGTGATCCCGGCTCCTTATACCATCTATCAGGATATCTTCAAGCTGGAGCCAGGCAAGATTCTTACACTCACGCTGCCCGGTACGAGAGAGGACGCGGAGCAGGAGGTTTACTGGTCGGTGACGGAGACTGCGGTTTCCGGACAGAAGCATCTCTTTACCGGGACAAGAAAGGAAGCTGCGGATGAGCTGGAGCGGCTTCTTCGTGCTTCGATCCGGGACCAGATGGTGGCGGATGTGCCGCTGGGAGCGTTTCTTTCTGCGGGGATTGATTCCGGAACGATCGTGTCCCTGATGCAGCAGGAGAGCAGCCGGAGGGTGAAGACCTTCACCATCGGCATGGAGGATCCTGCGTACAATGAGGCGGCGATTGCGGCTCAGATTGCACAGCACCTTGGGACCGAGCACACGGAGCTGACGATTACGGAGGAGGATGCGAAAGCAGTGATTCCTCTCCTGCCGGCCATGTTCTCCGAGCCGTTTGCAGATTCGTCACAGATTCCGACGTACCTCGTCAGCAAAATGACCAGGGAGCATGTGACCGTATCCTTGTCCGGTGATGCCGGCGATGAGCTGTTCTGCGGCTATTATGACTATCCTGCGACAGCACGCAAGTGGGGGAAAATCTGCGGAATCCCGTATCCTCTCCGAAAGGCGGCAGGAGCAGTCCTTGAACACAGTCCGCTTTCGTCCCGCGAGCTGGTCCGGATCAAGAGTCAGATTCTGCAGGCAAAGAGCCCGGAGGAGGTGTACCGTCTTTCCTTTGAGACCGATCCCCTGCTGTTTCAGATTGCCAAAAGGCACGGGGAGCTTCCCTATGCTTACACGCAGACCGGCAGGGATGTCACCGGCGAAGTGTGTCATGACATCATGCTGATGGACCTTCGGATGTATCATCCGGATGACATTCTGGTCAAGGTGGACCGTACGGCGATGGCGGTATCGCTGGAGACCCGCGTGCCGTTTCTGGATAAGGATGTTGTGGAATTTGCGTGGACGCTTCCTCTGGAATATCTGCGCGAGGGAGATACCGGGAAGCTTGTTCTTCGGGACGTGCTGTACCGCTATGTGCCGAAGGAGCTGATGGACCGGCCGAAGAAGGGCTTTTCCATTCCGATCCGGAAGTGGCTGAAGACGCCGCAGCTTCGCGCCTGGGCGGAGGATCTGATTGCTCCGGCAAAGCTCCGGGAGCAGGATCTCCTGAATCCGGATGTTGTGCAGCAGATCTGGAGAGATTTCATCGAGCACGATGTGTGGAGAGTCCAGATATGGTATATCCTGATGTTCCAGGCATGGTACGAGGGGGAGTACAAGCAGAACCGGTAAAAAAATTGCAGGAAAAATGTGTCCGGCACAGAAACAGGGAAAGATATTGACAGCACAGAGATGGTGTGTTATCTTAACTGGGTCTGAGTAATCAGAAGACATTAAGCAGAGTTCCACTCTCACCTGACCGGTTGGAATCCGTAGTTGATATGAATTCTACACTGGCAGCGTTCATGATTTTCATACCGCATGAAGGAAGCAGGATCACGATTTGGGATGATTCGAGGTGCTTCTGACAGCAGCTACAGCTGCGCAATCGTCAGAATGCGGATGGAGTACCGGCGGACAATTCCGCATGTGCTTTCACAGGATGTGAGAAATGATGACAGTGGCGTCTGCTACTGTCATTTTTGTTTTGTCAGTACCTGACGATTCAGGCAGTATGAGGAGGGCAAACCCATTAATAACAACAATAATCGAAGACAGCAGCGTAAGCCGGAAGTGCCGATTAATGAGCAGATCCGGGAGAAGGAAGTCCGTGTGATCGGTGCAGACGGAGAACAGCTCGGCGTTATGCCTACGGAAGAGGCAAGGAAGATGGCCCGGGATGCAGAACTGGATCTGGTTCTGATTGCAGCTACGGCGCAGCCGCCGGTCTGCCGGATCATTGACTACGGCAAGTTTAAGTACGAGCGTCTTCGTAAGGAAAAGGAAGCCAAGAAGAAGCAGCATGTTGTGGAGATCAAGGAAATCCGTATGTCCCCCAACATCGATCAGAATGACCTCAACACGAAGGTTGGTTCTGCAAGAAAGTTCCTGGAGCGCGGTGACCGCGTGAAGGTGACGCTTCGCTTCCGCGGCCGTGAGATGGCGCATATGAATGAGAGCGCCCACATCCTGACGGATTTTGCCAACGCACTGGTGGACATCGCCGTGGTTGACAAGGCACCGAAGGTAGAAGGAAGGTCCATGTCCCTGTTCCTGGTTCAGAAGAAGTAATCCGAATCGGACAGAGTGCAGGAAGTATCAACACAAGACCGGTTTTTGACCGGATCAGAAGGAGGAATTAGTCATGCCCAGAATGAAAACAAACAGATCCGCTGCAAAGCGCTTCAAACTCAGCGGAAATGGTAAGCTGATCCGCAACAAGGCTTATAAGAGCCACATCCTTACCAAGAAGACCACGAAGAGAAAGAGAAACCTTCGTCAGCCCGCAGTTACGGATGCAACAAACGTAAAGAACATGAAGAAGATCATGCCTTACCTTTAATTCAGGTGCATGATGGTTATTTGATGGAGGAAATCGAAGATGGCAAGAATTAAAGGTGGCTTGAACGCCAAGAAGAAGCATAACAGAGTTCTGAAGCTTGCAAAGGGCTACAGAGGAGCAAGATCCAGCCAGTACAGAGTAGCGAAGCAGTCTGTCATGCGTGCACAGAATTCTGCATTTGAGGGCAGAAAGCTCCGCAAGAGAGATATGAGATCTCTCTGGATCGCACGTATCAATGCAGCTGCAAGAATCAATGGCCTTTCCTACAGCAAGATGATGCATGGCCTTAAGGTTGCAGGCATCGACATCAACCGCAAGATGCTTGCAGAGATGGCTGTTAACGATGCAGCCGGATTTGCAGCACTTGCAGAAGTTGCGAAGCAGAACGCATAATTGCAGGCCGGACTGAGATCGGAAGATGCAAGGGAGCAGAACACGGAAGTGTTCTGCTTTTTGTATTTGCGGGATTGGAGCGCTGTGGTGCGCTGACGGGAGAATTCAGATGAATTTATTTGATGTTGTAGGGCCGATTATGGTAGGACCATCAAGCTCACATACGGCAGGAGCGGTGCGGATCGGAAACGTGAGCCGGAAGCTCCTTGGAGAAGAGGTGCGGAAAGCGGAAATCGGGCTGCATGGCTCCTTTCTTGCAACAGGAAGCGGGCATGGGACAGATCGTGCGCTGGTTGCCGGGCTCCTGGGACTGGCCGTGGATGATGACCGGATTCCGCACAGCTTTGAGCTGGCAGCAGAGCACGGAATGGAATTTCATTTCGGACCGGTGGATCTGGGGGAGGATGCGAACCCGAATTCGGCGAGACTCCTTCTGACATCAAAATCCGGCAGAGAGCTGGAAATCGTAGGAGCCTCCGTGGGAGGCGGCAGGATCATGATCACAGAGCTTGACGGTCTGGCGGCGAATTTCAGCGGCGATTATCCGACTCTGATTGTTCACAATGAGGATCAGCCGGGACATGTTGCGGAGGTGACGTCCATGCTGCAGCATAAGTCGGTCAACATTGCGACGATGCAGCTCTATCGTTCCGGAAGAGGCGGCCATGCCGTGATGGTTCTGGAATGTGATCAGGAAATACCGATCGAAGCCGTGCACTGGCTGGAGCATCTTGAGGGCGTGGAGAAGGTGACTTATTACAGCCTGCTGTAGAAACATACAGCCTTCTGATGAATTCCGAGGAGAGGAGCAGAGAACATGTATCAATCACTGGACGAGATAATGGCGGCATGCAGCACGGAAGAGAAAGCCTTCTGGCAGGTGGTGCAGGAGGACGACTGCAGAGAGGAGGGAATCGGCAGGGAAGAGTCGGAAAAGCGAATGGCGGAGATTTTTGCGGCTATGAAGGCATCCGATGAGGACTATGACCCGTCCCTGAAATCTGCAAGCGGTCTTGTGGGGACGGATGCGGAACGGCTTCATGACAGAAAGGAAAGAGGCGGACTTCTCTGCGGGCCGTTCTGTGCTTCGGTGATGGAGAGAGCTCTGCGGGTTGCGGAATCCAATGCCTGCATGAAGCGGATCGTTGCCGCACCGACCGCAGGCTCCTGCGGCGTGGTTCCTGCCGTTCTTCTTTCCATGCAGGAGAAAAAGCATTTTACGGATGAGCAGATGATTCAGGCACTGTACACTGCCGGAGGCATTGGCGGCGTGATTGCGCATCGCGCGAGTCTCTCCGGAGCTGCAGGGGGCTGTCAGGCAGAAATTGGCGCAGCATCTGCGATGGCAGCAGGGGCTGCGGTGAGTCTTCTCGGCGGAACGCCGGATCAGATGTGTCATGCCGCAGCGATGGCGCTTTCCGCTCTCATGGGACTTGTCTGTGATCCTGTCGCGGGACTTGTGGAGGTTCCCTGTGTGAAGCGAAACGTCATCGGTGCGATGAATGCGGTTTCCTGTGCGGATATGGCAATGGCTGGCATTACCAGCCGGATTCCTCCGGACGAGGTGATTGATGCCATGAAGGCGGTAGGACATGCAATGTCTCCCGATCTTCGGGAGACCGGGCGCGGCGGCCTTGCAGGAACTCCAACCGGGCAGAGGATCCGGGACAGGATCGGACACCCGGCGGGAGAGGTCTGAGGCAGATTTCACCACATCGGATAGCCTCCGCAGCACAGGCCGCCTCCGCCGCAGCAGAGATTGAGTGCGGCATTCAGAAGGCACAGCCGCAGACACCAGTTGGCGGTACCGGAGGAGAAGGTCTCATAGGGATTCTGCCGGGATTGATACCAGCTGCTGCCGGAGTTGAGCCGCTGCACCAGCTCCTGATAGGTCTGGTTGGAGGGCTCCATCTGCGCGGCTGTCTGCGCCTGCTGAAGAGCCAGAACATTGTTGCCAAGGCCTGAGTTTGCGATGGCACTGTAGTAATACCACTGCGCGGAATGACTGGTAATGCTGTTCAGTACGTTGAGAGCTTCCTGATAGTGCCGGCTGTTCAGATAATTGGCTGCCGCCTGAAGCCGGATGGAATCCTCATCCTGGCTTTGATTCTGGTAGGAGCGCTGCTGACTGCTGAAGCCTCCGAAGCCGCCGAAGAAATCTCCCCAGAAGTCGCCGTCATACGGACCGCGGTAACCGTATCCGCCGGACGATCCGTAGGAACCGCCATAGGAGCCGGAGGAGCCATAGCCGGAACCGGAAGAAGAGCCGGAACTTGAATAAGGGTGCTGGCGCTCATACATGATCTGCTTGTATGCGGCCTGCACCTCTTTGAATTTCTCCTCCGCCTGTTCCTTGTTGGGATTATTGATGTTGGAGTCCGGATGATATTTGCGGGAAAGCGTCCGGTAAGCCTTCTTGATGTCGTCGTCGGTTGCACTGCGTGAGACGCCGAGAACCTGATAAGGATCAGACATGAAGTAAATTCCTTTCGTCAGTAAAATGATGCCGGATACCGTGATTGACTAATTAAGTCAAAAACGGTTGAGCGTAATTCCAGCCAGTTTTCAGTCAGAGTGCTTCGATTCCTGCAGGGAGGAATCGGCACCGAGTATCGTGGCATCGGAAAAGGCGGCGGGGGAATGGCTGCGCACGGAATCGGAAGAAGCATCCGGCGTAAGACCCTGCCGTCCGGCACGAACGTTATTGTAGCGGGTCCAGACTCCGGAGTAAAGGATATTCCGGAGAATGGGAAGATTCTCCACGCAGGGAAGAAGCTCAAATGCCTCGCAGCAGCGGGAGATCATCATGGTCAGAATCTGCTGGCAGCAGTCATCGAAATCGGGACGGTCTGCCATTTTCTTCAGCGGATTGAAGCTGCCGCTTTTCTGATCCTTTTCCAGATCATCGTAGGCGTCCATGATGTAGATGAATTTACCGAGATAGAAGCCCATGTGACGAAGCGGCTCCTCCCATGCGTCCTCATAAATGGCAAACAGCTCTGCCATAATATCGCCGAAATAACCGGCGACCAAGTCTATGTCGGAGGAATCCGATTTCTCCGCAGCGTGGAGCTTATCAAGGCGATCCTTGATTACCGCCGCCTTATGCCCGTAGCTGATGCCGGCTTTCTGGCTGCGCCTCCGAAGGAGCCGGGCCAGCATCAGCTTGTGGAACTTTTTCTCATCATTCCAGTCATCCAGACAAGCATAGTAGGACAGAATCAGATTCATGTCTGCAGCATATTCCGTGTACAGATTGATCCGGGTCTGGTGCTCGCCGAGAGGATGCGCGATACAGCGCGTCTTCGCAACCGTATCCTTTGCATCATAGAGATCCGAAAGGACCATGATGAGAAAGGTCATGTCGTAGCTGAGCGTCATTTGTCCGGGAAATCCGTATTTTCTCTTTAATTCACGGCAAAAGCCGCAGTAATAGGAACGGTACAGCCCGACCTCGCGAACCTTCAGTTCCTGTTCATTGATGACAACGTAACCAAACATAGAAACCTCTCCGGAATCAGTAGATAACGTGCTTCTCAGGAATGCTTCTTAAACTCCTTGCCGCATTTCGGACAGCGGACCATGATCCTGCCCTTTCCCTTTGGAATACGGATCTTCTGTCCGCACTGCGGGCATTTATAGATATGGTAGCCGGCGTTTCTCTTTCTCTCCTGTGCATTCTGGCGAAGCCTCCAGCCAAGGTTCTGCAGCTGTCCCGAGAGAGAACGCATCCCGTTTCCGAAGGCACAGCCGAAGCGGCTGTTCCGGATCTTTCCGGAGATTTCCAGATATTTGCGGTTCTCGTTATAGCGCTTTGCAATGTTGCGTGAGAACATCCGGAAATACATATAAATCAGGAGAATCAGGGAAAGCCACCACAGGAGAGGATTTCTGAAAATCAGCTCCAGAATGATCAGAACCAGAATAACGCCGGAAAGGAACTGACTGAATTTGTCTGCCCCGTACCGCCCCTGCATGAATTGCATAAATTTGTAACGAAACCGATCGAACATAGGAAATAGCCTCTTCTTTAAATAAATTTGAACACAATATTTATTCTAAATTTTCGATAAGTAAATGCAATGAATGAAAGTCGAAAATAGTATTAAAAAAATCTAAAGAGCCGGACCCGTGTGTTTCATTCACGGTGGCTTATAGGAAAACATGATAGAATATGCGTAAAACCCATTGACACACCCGGACGGACGGCGTATAAAGAGAAACATAAATCATATATATCCTAGTTATTAAGTATGATATAACGTTCGGAGATTCCCAGGAGGTAGATTATGAAAAAGAAGACAGTCAGCATCGTTATCGCAGCAGCAGCCCTTACCCTGCTGGCAGGATGCGGTTCCAATACAGCATCCGGAGCAGGAGAGTCTGCATCCGGAGCAGGAGAGTCTGCATCCGCAGAAACAGAGGCAGCAGCTGAGACGGAAACAGAGGAAGCGACCAAAACGGACGAGGAGACCGATCCTGCGTTCACGGAAGGCGGAGAAGCAGAGAGCACCGGTACCGTGGACCTTTCCAATGCGGACGGACTTCTGAAGCAGGTCCTCGACAAGGGAACGCTGGTTGCCGGCATGGAAGGAAACTGGGCACCGTGGTCCTATCATGATCTGGATACCAATGAGGTGATCGGTTATGACGCAGATACGGCCAGAGCGATCGGAGAGAAGCTCGGCGTTGAGGTTCAGATCGTGGAAGCTCCGTGGGAGTCCCTGTTCGCAGGACTGGATGACGGCCGCTATGACATCGTCATCAACGGCGTGGAGGTCACCGATGAGCGTTCGGAGAAGTATGATTTCTCGGAGCCTTATGCATATATTCATACGGCACTGGTGGTGCGCAAGGACAATGAGGAAATCAAGAGCTTCGATGACCTGAAGGGCAAAAAGACCGTGAACTCCATCGGCTCTACGTATATGGAGCTGGCAGAGAGCTACGGCGCAAGTGCGGCAGGCGTTTCTACCTTAAATGATACGATCCAGAACGTCATCGACGGACGTGCAGATGCCACACTGAATGCAGATGTTTCCATTTACGATTATCTGAATCAGCAGCCGGATGCGAACATCAAGATTGTGGCCACCACAGAGGACGCCAGCCATGTGGCAATCCCGATCCGCAAGGGGGATGAGACTGCTTCCTTTGAGAAGGCAGTCAATGCAGCCATTGAAGAGCTGAAGGCAGACGGAACTCTGGCAGAGCTGTCTGAGAAGTATTTCGGATCGGATGTAACAAAAGAGTGATGAATATTACAGAAGACATCCATGAGCTGGTGGGACGTACACCGCTCATTCATCTGACACATCTGGGGCTCCCGGAGGGAGCACAGATTTATGCAAAGGCCGAGCTTCTGAATCCGGGAGGCTCCATCAAAGACCGTCTGGGAGAGCATATCATCCGGAAGGCGGAAGCGGACGGAAGACTTGCAAAGGGCGGAACGATCCTTGAGATCACGGCGGGCAATACCGGCATCGGTCTTGCCTTTGCCGCCTTGAACCGCGGATACCGACTGATACTGATTGTGCCCTGCTGCTACTCAAAGGAGAAGCAGATTGTCATGCGGGCGCTTGGCGCTGAGGTTGTGACGGTCCCTGCGGAAGACGGACTTCCCGGAGCAAGAAAAATGGCGGAGAAGCTGCAGCGGGAAATCTCTGGCTCGTATTTTGTGGATCAGTTTGACAATCCGGACAATCCGGAGACGTATTATGAGACACTCGGACCGGAGATCTACGACCAGCTTGACGGGAAGATCGACTGGTTTGTGACGGGGGCCGGCTCCGGCGGAACCTTTTCCGGAACAGCGAAGTATCTGAAGGAGAAGAATCCCGGCATTCGAACGGTATTGGCGGATCCGAAGGGCTCCATTATCGGCGGAGGAGAGCCGGGGCATTTCCGGATCGAAGGAATCGGCAATGATTTTGTCGCGGAGACGATGGATTTGTCTCTGGTGGATCAGGTGGAGAAGATTGACGACGAAGCCGCATTTGCGGCATGCCGGGATCTGGCGGCAAAGGAAGGTATTTTTGCCGGCTCCTCGAGCGGCGCAGGTCTTGCGGGCGCACGGCAGCTCATTGAAAAGGGAGCGCGCGGCAATTTTGTCATTATCATTCCTGACCGCGCGGAGCGGTATTTTTCAGAAGGCCTGTTTCAGTAAGGCCTGGCAGATCCGCTGATAAGTTCGCGGAGAATTTCCGGAAGAGTGAAAGAGCGGAAGAAGAGGAAGAAGATGTCCAGAATACAGAAAATCAATCCGGAGACTGCTCCGGAAGAGGTACAGAAGACAATCCGGGAGCATCTTGCAAAGGGATATCGCCTGACCAACGAGAAGCTGACGCTTCTGCACAGCGTGCCCTGCTTTCAGGCAATTGAAGCGGGCTCCTATGCGGTGGATGAGGAGCTGGCTGCGATTGTCGGCAAGCGGGCAGCAGACATTTATGAGTACGCGATTTCTGCGGCAAATGACTGCATCGTCTGCACGACATATTTTAAGAAGCTTCTGGATTCAGAGGGAATTGACATCCATCATTTCGAATTCACGAAGGATGAGGAGCTTCTGGTGGAATTTGCCCGGGCGCTGGCGAATGATCCGCGGCATATTCCGGCGGATTTGAAGGACCGGATGCAGGCACGCTATAATGACCGTGAATTCGTGGTCATCACGTCCATGGGAATCATGATGCTCGCGAACAATTACTTCAATGACATCATGGAGGTGGAGCCGGAGCGCCTGTGACAGGCACTGGCCCGGCCCACGCCCTGCTCTGTTTATAAAAACTTTCTGATTTTACAGCCTCACTCCAGTGGAATGACATGATCTGTTCCATTATAATAAAAAGACATGTCATTTTTACAGGAAGTGAGGTTTTTACATGCACATCGTTCAAGTCCTTTCCGGCCAGATCCGGCAATATAAAAGATCTGCGATTCTGACACCGGTCTTTACACTTCTGGAAGTTCTGATGGAAATTCTGATTCCGTTTGTGACAGCATCTCTGATTGACCAGGGAATTCAGGCGGGCAACATGGAGCAGATCCTTCATTACGGTCTGATCATGCTGATCATGGCATTTGCCAGTCTTTTGTTTGGTATCCTGGGAGGTGTGTTTGCTTCGGATGCTTCGACCGGCTTTGCGGCGAATCTTCGTGATTCCATGTACGCAAATATCCAGACATTTTCTTTCTCCAATATTGATAAGTATTCGACGGCGGGACTTGTCACCCGGATGACGACGGACGTCACGAATCTGCAGAATGCGTTTATGATGATTATCCGCATTGCGGTCCGTGCGCCGCTTATGATGATCATTGCACTGGTAATGTGCATCGTGATCAGTCCGAAGATCAGTCTGATTTTCCTTGGGGCACTGGCGATTCTCGGAGCATTTCTCGTGGTTGTCATCGGAAGGGCTTCGGAGGCATTTCGGGCCACCTTCCGCAAATATGACGACCTGAATGCGAGTGTGCAGGAGAATGTCTCTGCCATTCGCGTCGTCAAGGCATTTGTCCGTGAGGATTATGAGAAAACGAAATTTAACAAGGCGGTAGAGGAGCTGTACAAGCTGTTCGTCCGCGCAGAGAAGCTGGTGGTTATGAACATGCCGGTGATGACCCTGATTGTGGATGCATGCATCATCGGAGTCTCGTGGCTTGGCGCGCATCAGATCGTTGGCGGCTCGATGACAACCGGCGAGCTGACCTCTCTGTTCAGCTACATCATGATGGTTCTGTTCAGCCTGATGATGGTATCGATGATCTTTGTCATGCTGACCATGTCGGCAGCCAGTGCGCAGCGAATCTGTGAGGTCCTTGAAGAGAAGCCCGACATCTGCAATCCGGAGAATCCGGTGATGGAGATGAAGGACGGCAGCATTGATTTTGAAGATGTGGATTTCGCCTATAAGAGGCGGGATGTTTCCTATGATAAGAACGGTTGTGAGGTGGTCACCATTCATGATGTGACGAAGGAGCGCGATGAGCGAACCCTGCATCATATTAATCTCCACATTCATTCCGGAGAAACCATCGGTATCATCGGAGGCACCGGCTCCGGAAAGTCTTCTCTGGTGAATCTGATTTCCCGTCTGTATGATGTGACGCACGGAACCGTTAAGGTCGGCGGTGTGGACGTGAGAGATTATGATCTGGAAACTCTTCGAGATCATGTATCTGTCGTTCTGCAGAGCAACAATCTGTTTTCCGGCACGATCATGGACAACCTGAAATGGGGCAACCCGGACGCGACTTTGGCGGATTGCAGGGAGGCCTGTGCGCTTGCCTGCGCCGACGAGTTTATTGACCGGATGCCGGAAGGCTACGATACGAAGATCACCCAGGGAGGAACCAACGTTTCCGGCGGACAGAAGCAGCGCCTCTGCATTGCGAGAGCTCTGATGAAGAAACCGGAGATCCTGATTCTGGATGATTCCACCAGTGCCTGTGACACGGCGACGGACCGAAAGATCCGTGATGCCTTTGCAACAAAGATTCCGGGCACGACGAAGCTGATCATTGCACAGAGAATCTCTTCCGTACAGGATGCAGACCGCATCATTGTGCTGGACAACGGAACGATCAATGGCTTTGATACGCATGAGAATCTTGTAAAGAGCAACCGGATTTATCGTGAAATCTACGAGTCGCAGACACAGGGCGGCGGTGATTTCGACGAGCCGCAGTGAAAGAAAGGGGAGGGAAACAATGCCTGGAATGAGAAATAATAGGAAACCCCGCCCGAAGGTGGAGAATCCGAAGCAATTATTTGTCCGGCTGATGAAGCTGGTTCTGAAGAATTATCTGGTTCCGTTTCTGCTGGTCATTGTCTGCATTCTGATCGCAGCCTGGGCAACGCTTCAGGGAACGCTGTTCCAGAAGACTCTGATCGATGGATATATTCTGCCGATGCTGGCAGCAAAGAGCAATGATTTTGCCCCGCTTGCGGCAGCGCTCGGGAAGCTTGCGGCTATTTATCTGATTGGTGTCGCAGCTTCTTATACCTATCAGAGAATCATGATTACGATCTCGCAGGGAACGCTTCGCGATCTTCGAAAGGAGCTGTTCGCGCACATGGAATCGCTGCCGATCCGGTATTTTGACCAGAATGCGCACGGCGACATCATGTCCGTCTATACGAATGACATCGATACGCTCCGGCAGCTGATCAGCCAGAGCATTCCGCAGACCATCAATTCCATGGTGACGCTTGTCATCACCTTTGTTTCCATGATCGCGCTGTCCTGGCCGCTGACCATCATCAGTGTATTCATGGTACTGGTGACCATGTTCGTTTCCGGGAAGCTGGCGGGAAAATCCGGAAGCTTCTTCGTGCAGCAGCAGAAGGACCTCGGAAAAGAAAACGGCTATATTGAGGAAATGATGAACGGCCAGAAGGTCGTCAAGGTGTTCTGTCATGAGGAAAAGGCGCTTGAGGATTTCCGGGAGCTGAACGGGCAGCTGAGAAACAGCGCCAATCTGGCAAACCGTTATGCCTCCATCATGATGCCGGTCAACGGGAACCTCGGGAACATCAGCTATGTTCTCTGTGCCGTGGTCGGAGCGGCGCTTGCACTTGCGAATTTCAGCTCCACGACACTGGGTACGCTGGTTTCGTATCTGACGCTGAACAAGAACTTCTCCATGCCGATCACGCAGATCGCGCAGCAGATGAATTCCATTATCGCAGCTCTTGCAGGCGCGGAGCGTGTGTTCCGGATGATGGATGAGGTGCCGGAGAAGGACGAGGGATACGTCGAGCTGGTTCGCGCCAGAGAGGACGAGAACGGAAACCTTACGGAGACGAAGGAGAGGACCGGAATCTGGGCGTGGAAGCATTATCATAAAGCCGACAATACGACCACCTACGTGCGCCAGCGCGGCAGGATCACGATGGAAAATGTGGATTTTGGCTACGATCCCGAAAAGCTTGTGCTGCATGACATTAATCTGTTTGCAGAACCCGGGCAGAAGATTGCCTTTGTTGGTTCCACCGGTGCAGGAAAGACGACCATCACAAATCTGATCAACCGTTTCTATGACATTCAGGACGGCAAAATCCGTTACGATGAGATCAACATTGACAAGATCCGGAAGGCAGATCTTCGGCATTCCCTTGGCATGGTTCTGCAGGATACGCATCTGTTTACGGGAACGGTAATGGAGAACATCCGCTACGGACGCCTGGACGCTACGGATGAGCAGTGCATGGAGGCTGCAAGGCTTGCCAACGCGGATGGCTTCATCCGGAGACTTCCCAACGGTTATGACACGATGCTGCGGAACGACGGGGCCAATCTGTCGCAGGGGCAGCGTCAGCTTCTTGCGATTGCACGTGCCGCAGTAGCAGATCCTCCGGCCCTGATTCTGGACGAAGCGACGTCCTCGATCGATACCAGAACGGAGAGCCTTGTGCAGAAGGGCATGGACGCTCTGATGAAGGGAAGAACCACCTTTGTCATTGCACACCGGCTTTCCACGGTCCGCAACAGTGACTGCATCATGGTATTGGAGCAGGGGCGGATCATTGAGCGCGGAACGCATGAGCAGCTGATTGCGGAAAAGGGAAAATACTATCAGCTGTACACAGGAAATAAGATTGCAGAAGCCTGAAAAGGGGGAGTTTTGCGGATGAATATCAGTGCTCGAATTACAGAAGAAATGGCGGCAATGCCAAACCTGGACGGCAGCAAGGTCCGCCTGGGACAGGTGGAGGCCGCCACCAGGCTGATTGATGAGGGAAACACCATTCCATTCATTGCCCGTTACCGGAAGGAAGCAACAGGATCTTTGAATGATGAGCAGCTCCGGTTCCTCGGAGAGCGTCTGACCGCTCTTCGGAATCTGGAGGATAAGAAGCAGCAGGTGCTGTCAGCCATCGAGGAACAGGGAAAGCTTACCAAGGAGCTTCGTCAGAAGATTGAAGCTGCCATGACGCAGGTTGCCGTGGAGGATCTGTACCGTCCCTACAAGCAGAAGCGGAAAACACGTGCCGGGATTGCCAGAGAAAAGGGACTGGAGCCCTTTGCGGACTGGATTTTGTCCGGGAAGGCAGACAAAGAATTGTTGACCAAAGCAGTCAAATACGTGACAAAGCCTGAAATTATGCAGGATCCGGAGGTTCCGGAAGAGAAGAAGGTGGATTCTGCGCAGACTGCGCTGCAGGGTGCACAGGACATCATTGCGGAACAGATTTCGGACGATGCGGACCTTCGGACCTGGATTCGTGAGAAGACCTGGAGAGACGGAACGCTTGCGACAGCGGAGAAGAAGGAGGCAAAAAGCAGTGCGGCGGCACACGGAACGAAGGAGGACCGGCGCAGTGTTTACGAGATGTATTTCGAATTTGAAGAAAAGATTTCGAAGCTCCCGGGACATCGTGTTCTTGCCATTAATCGCGGCGAGAAGGAAAACTATCTTACTGTGAAGCTGAATGCTCCGGAGGAGGAGATCCTCAAACACATCGGCGGGTGGTTTGCCGGAAAGAACCGGTACACGGCGGATGTTCTGGAGCTGACTGCAAAAGACGCTTATGAGAGACTGATTGCTCCGGCGATTCTTCGTGAAATCCGGGGGAGACTTACGGAGGAAGCGGAGGATGGTGCCATTCAGGTCTTCCGGAAGAATCTGGAGCAGCTTTTGATGCAGCCGCCGATCAATGGACAGACGGTCCTTGGATGGGATCCGGCGTTCCGTACAGGCTGCAAGATTTCCGTGGTGGATCCGACCGGAAAAGTTCTGGATACAACGGTCGTTTATCCGACTGCTCCGCAGAATAAAGTGGCGGAAGCGAAGGCTGTAATCAGGAAACTGATTGAGAAGGATAACGTATCGCTTATCAGCCTTGGAAACGGTACGGCGAGCCGTGAGTCCGAGCAGGTTATTGTGGAGCTCATCAAAGAGCTTCAGCGGGAGAATCCGCAGAGAAAGCCCTTGCAGTATATTATCGTGAATGAGGCGGGGGCTTCCGTATACAGTGCCAGCAAGCTGGCCACGGAGGAATTTCCGAATTTTGACGTCGGACAAAGATCGGCAACCTCGATGGCAAGACGTCTGCAGGATCCGCTGGCAGAGCTTGTCAAAATTGATCCGAAGGCTGTCGGCGTCGGGCAGTATCAGCATGACATGAATCAGAAGAAGCTGGATGAAGCCCTGGGCGGTGTTGTGGAGGACTGCGTCAATCATGTCGGCGTGGATCTGAATACGGCGTCGTTTTCCCTGCTGTCGTATGTTTCCGGTATTTCCGGAGCTCTGGCAAAGAACATCGTGGCATACCGGGAAGCGAACGGCCGTTTCCAGAGCAGACGTGAGCTGTTAAAGGTGGCCAAGCTTGGCCCCAAGGCCTTTGAGCAGTGCGCAGGCTTTCTTCGCATCCGGGACGGCAAGGAGCCGCTGGATGCTACTGCGGTGCATCCGGAGGATTATGCTGCCGTGGAGCAGCTGCTGAAAAGTCTGAAGCTGGAGGACAATATGGAAGGCTTCCGCGAGGTGAAGAAGCACGTGCCGAAAGCGGAAGTGAAAAAGCGTGCGGCTGAGCTTGGAATCGGTGAGATTACGCTGACGGATATTCTGAATGAGCTGGAGAAGCCTGCGAGAGATCCAAGAGAAGAGATGCCGGGACCGATCCTTCGCTCCGATGTCCTCTCCCTGGAGGATCTGAAGCCCGGGATGAAGCTGAAGGGAACGGTCCGCAACATCGTAGATTTCGGTGCATTTGTGGATATCGGTGTCCATCAGGACGGACTTGTGCACATCTCCCGGATGACCAAACGCTTTATCAAGCATCCGCTGGAGGCTGTTCATGTCGGAGATGTTGTGGATGTCACCGTGCTCTCTGTGGATGTTGGAAAGAAGAGAATCGCACTGTCCATGGTGGAATAAAAGTGGGATTTCATGACAGATGCCAACTGAAATCGGGAAAACAATTCTCTGACAAGCGTATCAGAGTGTCACGCCATCCTTGAAGATTGCGATCTCCCGGCAGCCGTGCTGCTCGGAGAGCGTCTCTTCTCCCGATGCAATAGAGAGCACATAGTCAAGAAGTCGGTCACCCGCTTCGTCCAGGGTTTCCTTCCCTTCTGCAACGGTTCCCGCGTTGAAATCAATCCAGTTCTTCTTGTGCATCGCCAGCTGTGAGTTCGTTGCAATCTTTACGGTAGGCGCCGGTGCTCCGAACGGTGTCCCTCGTCCTGTCGTAAACAGAATCAGATGGGCTCCCGCAGCCGTCAGATCCGTTGCGCTCACAAGGTCATTTCCGGGGCCGGAGAGAAGATTCAGCCCCTTCTTTGTAACCGGCTCTGCATAAGACAGAACGTCCACGATCTGCGCACTTCCTCCCTTCTGCACACAGCCGCAGGACTTGTCCTCCAGCGTTGTGATGCCTCCCTTCTTGTTTCCGGG
>JABLTN010062996.1_pt1 | contig 61129 bp, 56 predicted proteins | sample 7160141 | NCBI WGS metagenome assembly JABLTN01 (sample SAMN14651226, study PRJNA627086) | human gut metagenome | isolation source: feces | host: Homo sapiens | reverse complement strand
TTTCATCGAAAGTAATCCTGTTGCCCATACGCTACGTAATATGTATATTTATAAACAAGCAAGTTGATATTTATTCACTTGCGAAACTTTAGTTATTTATAATTTATGATTTAATATGAAGTCGGTCGGAATATTCGGTGGTAGTTTCAATCCCATCCATACAGGACATATCGCCCTCGCCAAGAGTCTCTGCGAAAAGGCAGGACTAGACGAGGTTTGGTTCATGGTATCTCCTATGAACCCATTCAAGAAAGCAGCCACCGACTTACTCGACGACCAGTTGCGCCTAGAGATGGTGAAGAAGGCTTTGGAAGGCGAACCACAGTTGCAAGCTTGCGACTATGAGTTTCATCTGCCCAAGCCATCCTATACTTGGCATACACTCCAAGCCATCAGCCAGGACTTTTCCGACATCCGCTTCACATTATTAATAGGTGGCGACAACTGGGCAGCTTTCGACAAATGGTATCACCATGACGACATCCTCGCCCATTATCCCATCGTGGTCTATCCCCGAAAAGATTCCGACATCGGAGAAGTGCCAGAGGGAGTCACCATCGTCGAGACACCTCTGCTCAATATCAGCAGCACGGAGATTCGCCATCACATCGCCAAGGGAGAGAGCATCCACGGCATGGTGCCAGAGAGCATCGAGCAACTAGCCATCCAGAACTATTCCTCCCTCATCAGATAGTCGGACTATATATAATAAGGTATCAAGCATAACATATCAAAACAGTAAAACATCAAGAAATGGATTGGAAGAAATACATCAAGAAGTTTGTGAACTTGGCAGTTGAACCGATTCGAAGAAATGCCAACTTCTTTGCATTCATGTATATTCTTGGAATACTCTGTGCAGTTGTCACCCTTGCCAAGAACCAGGAACTGTACGACAACTTGTATCTGGAGCTATTCTTCGACATATACACAGTATGTATCGTCCTCGCCTTTATTCCCAAGAAGATACGTTTTTGGGTAAGGGGAGTTCTGTACTTCATCTTGTATGCCACCGCCATTGCCGATGTCTATTGTTTCGTCAACTTTGGTGCGACGCTCAACCCTTCTATGTTGATGCTTGTAGGAGAAACCAACAGCAGCGAGGCGAGCAACTTCATCGCAGCCTGCCTCTCTGCCGATGTCATCTTCAGCAGTGTGGGTTGGGTACTTCTGCTCATCCTTGTGCAGATACTCACAGCCTTCCGTCGTTTCCGCCATTTCATGTGGAAAGTCAGCGTCTTGCTCACCTCCTTCTGTCGTCCGCTCTATCGTTGGTTGTCCACCCACAAGGAGAACCTGTCCAAGGTGGTTCCAGCATCCTTGGGAGTGCTCTGCATGGTCTTATACATCTGGAGTGCTTGCGTATCTTGGCAGAACAAGGTCGCCATCCACAAATTGATGTCTTGCAAGACCATCGGTGAGGTAGAACACGCCTTGACCAAGAAGGATTGTGGCAATCTCTACCTCCCATTCTATCGTCTCAACTTCAGCATCTACTCCAACAAGTTGGCTTCTCACCAGATTTCCCAACTCATCCATGCCGCCAACGAGATCAAGGTGGATACCTGCACCTATCGCTCTCCACAGATCGTACTCATCATCGGCGAGAGCTATGGCAGACACCACTCCCAGCAATATGGTTATTTCATGAAGACGACCCCACGTCAAAAGGCTTTGGAGAGAACCCGTAAACTGACCAAGTTTACGGATGTCGTGACCTGTTGGAACCTGACGAGTTTTGTTTTCAAGAACATCTTCTCTACCCATGTGGTTGGCGAGAAGGGAGAGTGGTGCGACTATCCACTCTTCCCAGAGTTGTTCCGCAAGGCAGGCTATCATGTCACCTTCATCACCAACGAGTTTTTGCCACAAGCCAAGGAAGCCGTCTATGACTTCAGTGGCGGTTTCTTCCTGAACAATCCACAGTTGAGCAAGTTGCAGTTTGATAGCCGCAACACCGAGCTTCATGCCCTCGATGACGGTTTGCTCGATGACTACGACAACAAGTTGAAGGCTGCGGAAGACAGCAGCAAGTATAATCTCACCATCTTCCACTTGATGGGTCAGCATGTGAGCTACAAGAATCGTTACCGCAAGGAGCAGGCTCGTTTCTGGGCAAGCAGTTATGAGGACAAGCGACCAGAGTTGAACGTCAAGCAGCGCCAGATGCTTAGCTATTATGACAATGCCACCTTGTACAACGACTCCATCGTGGCACAAATCGTGAAGCGATATTCCAAGAAGAACGCCATCGTCATCTATATGCCAGACCATGGCGAGGAATGTTATGAGGACAACCGTGGCTTCATCTGCCGCAATCACTCCTCCGCCATCGACTGGCCATTGGCTCACTATGAGTTTGAGATACCTTTCTGGATCTACTGTTCACAGAAGTATATCAGCACGCACCGTGACATCTATCGCCAAATCCGAAAGGCAAGAAACAAGCGATATATGACCGATGCCCTTCCTCACCTCTTGCTATATTTGGCTGGCATCGAGACACCTACCTACAATGCCAAGTACAACATCCTCAGCCCCGATTATGACGAAATGCGTCCTCGCATCCTCAAGAACACTGCCGACTACGACAAGTTGAGAGATGCCGAAATGGCGAAGCAGAAGAGACTGCAAGAAGCAGAGGAAGCCATGAAGGGGAAAAAGAAAGCAAAAGCTAGAAAGAATAAATAATTAGAAAGGAGATTAAAAGATATGAGTAACCCATCATTAAGTCGTTCGGAATGCAATGTGTTGCGAGGCCTTGCCATCATCGGCATATTCCTCCACAACTATTGCCATTGGCTAGGTCCTATCGTCAAGGAGAACGAGTATCAATACTTCCAGCATAACGTGGATTGGTTCAATCAGGTATTGGTCAACCCCGACCTCAGTTTGCCATTCCATCTCCTCTCCTTCTTCGGACATTACGGTGTGCCCGTCTTCCTCTTCCTCAGTGCCTACGGATTGGTACTGAAGTATGAGGCGAAGCCGCATTTAGAGAATGCCACACAGTTTGTTGGTATCAATGGCAAAAAGTCCTTCAACTGGCGAGAGCCTTTGCAGTTCATCCGTTATCATTATCTGAAGCTCTTCAAGATGATGATTGTGGGATTCGTGGCTTTCACGATGCTCGATGCCATCACGCCGGGAGCACACAAGTATCACTTCCTCGACATCGTGGCGATGCTCGGCATGTTCAACAATGTATTGCCAGAACCCGACCACATCATTTGGCCTGGTCCCTTCTGGTTCTTTGGTTTGATGCTGCAACTCTATATCGTCTATCGCCTCTTCATCTATCGCCGCCATTGGGGATTTACCGTAGGACTGATGGTCATCTGTGTGGCGATACAGTTGGCGTTGGGATTCGACAACCCTGAGAGCGAGGCGATGAACCGCTATCGCTACAACTTCATGGGAGGAATGCTTCCTTTCGGCTTGGGCATCCTCTATGCTCGATATGGTGAGAAGATACTCATGACTTTCCACCACAACGCAACCAATTTCTTCGGCATCATCTTCTGCTGTTCCATCATCTATAGCCTCAGCGGAAGCATGATCGGCTGGACTTTCGTGCCTCTCTTCATCTGTCTGCTGAGCGTATTGACCGCCAAGGTGTTGTCGGGAGTCAACTGGCTTTCGGGCATCAACAAGGTCTTGGAATGGATGGGTGTTATCTCAGCGGCACTGTTCGTCTGCCATCCTATCACCAGGAAGATATTCATCCCTATCAGTCGTCAGGGCGACCTCTATGCCGGCTTGCTGCTCTACATCATCTCTAGCATCTGCCTCGCTTGGTTGTTTTCTCAACTGATGAAAAAGATTCCGAATCCACAAATGAAAAAATAGCAATGAAGAAAGCACTCTAGAAGTAAGACACCCCGAAAGCTAATGTCTTCAACTTCTTAGCGAAGCGATAACTTCTTTAACTCCTCTTATTTATGAGATACAAGATAAAAGATATAGAACTGGCGAATATCAGCCGATTTCGTGGTGAGTTGATGGGAGCAGCGATGCTCTTCATCATCCTCTTCCATATCGGTTTGCCACGAGAGGATGCCTTCTACGGCTTGCGTCGAATGGGCAATGTGGGAGTGGATATGTTCCTCTTCCTCAGCGGCATCGGCTTATGGTTCTCATGGATGAAGAATCCCGATACAAAGCGATTCTTCATCCGTCGCTACCTCCGCATCTATCCCGCTTGGCTCATCATCGCCTGCCTCTTCTACATCCCCCGTTTCCAGGGTGGAGATACCTGGGCTTGGGTCAACCTCTTCGGAGAGATTTCCATCAACTGGGGGTTCTGGCTGCATGACGAGCTCAACTTCTGGTATATCCCAGCCACGATGATGCTCTACCTCTTCGCTCCTGGCTATATGGAACTCATCAAGCGACACCCCATCTACCGTTGGCTGCCAGTGGTGATGGTGATGTGGTGCATCCTCGTAGAGTATGTCACCCCTATCCATCAAGCCGTTGGGCATCTAGAAATCTTTTGGAGCCGAGTGCCCATCTTCTTCATCGGCATCAACATGGGAGAGATGGTAAGGAGAAAGGATACACTCGACGGGGCGAGCATCTGGATGATTTGGCTGATGTTTCTGATGACACTGCTCTCCAGCATCTTCCTGGAACAAGTGAAGCACGGACAGTTTCCGCTCTTCCTGGAGCGAATGCTCTACATTCCACTCACCGTAACGACCATCCTCCTACTCAACCGTGTATTCCGCCGCACCCCGAAATGGGTCAACAAGGCATTCATGTTTGTCGGCGCACTGAGTTTGGAGTGTTACCTCATCCACATCCACTTCGTACTCGATTACATCGAGAAGTGGCATTGGACTTATTGGCCCACCTTCCTCACCTGTGTCGCCATCACCCTACCTGCCGCTTGGGTATTGGCAAAACTTGTCGGTTGGATTTCCCAAAAGCTAGCAAAGTTATTAAAGGTATAAATACATGAAAGAAATAGATAATATAGAAAAGGATGCAAGAGGCTTCTCTGCCTTGATGCGCTTGATTCGTCCGAAACAATGGATCAAGAATGGATTCGTCTTTGTTCCACTCTTCTTCGGTGGCGAATTGTTCAACACAGAAGCATTGTTGGCTGGACTGATGACTTTCTTCGCCTATAGTTTCGCAGCGTCTAGCATCTATTGCTTCAACGACATTTATGACGTGGACGCCGACCGCCGCCATCCTGTAAAATGCCATCGTCCGATAGCATCGGGAGCCATCTCCATCAGGTTGGCTTATATACTGATGTTCCTGATGTTTGCGCTATCCGTAAGCATCGGCAGTTTGCTAAAGACATGGGAGACGGTGGGAGTCATCCTGTTCTATTGGGTACTCAATCTAGGTTACTGCACCAAGTTCAAGCAGCATGCCATCATCGACGTGTGCATCGTGGCATTCGGTTTTGTGCTCCGATTACTGGCAGGCGGTGTAGCCACGGGAGTCGTATTGAGCAAGTGGATCGTGCTGATGACCTTCCTCATCACTCTCTTCATGAGTTTTGCCAAACGACGTGACGACGTGGTGAGAATGGAGAAGACAGGCGAGGCGCCTCGCAAGAATACGAGCCGATACAACCTCACCTTCATCAACCAAGCCATCACCATCACCGCCTCCGTCACCTTGGTTTGCTACATCATGTACACCGTGAGCCCAGAAGTCTGCGAACATTTCCATACCGACTACCTCTACCTCACCACCGTCTTCGTGTTGGTGGGACTCTTGAGATACATCCAGATAGCAGTAGTTGACCAACAGAGCGGTGACCCAACCAAGATATTGCTCCGTGACCGCATCACCCAGTTCATCGTCTTGGGATGGCTTGTTGCCTTCCTATTCATTATTTATATATTATAGGAGGGAAAATGAAAAAGGAAAAAATATATTGTTTTGATTTTGATGGAACGCTGACCACCAAGGACACGCTCCTCGAAATGATTAAGTTTGCCAAGGGAAAGACTCGCTTTCTCTTGGGATTCTTGCTTTATAGTCCCATCTTGGTTTTGATGAAACTTCACCTCTTCCCTAATTGGAAGGCAAAGCAACTCATCTTCAAGCATTTCTTCGGAGGAATGACCATCGAGGACTTCGATGAGCTCTGTGTGAATTTCGCTATGAAGAACTTGTATCTGCTCCGTTTCCCAGGCATTGCTCGCATTCAAGAAGCACAAAGGAAACGAGAAAGAGTATTTGTGGTAAGCGCCAGCATCGACAATTGGGTTCGCCCTTTCTTCGCCTTTCAGAATCTAGACTGCGTCGAGGTATTGGGCACCCAGATAGAAGTTGTCGATGGCAAGGTGACCGGTCGGTTCCAAACCAATAATTGTTATGGAGAAGAGAAAGTGCATCGCATTTGCGAAGCCCTTACCCAAACAATAGAGAACGGCAAGGGAGCCTCCACCCTCAGCTTCGACCGAACCCAATACGACATCGAGGCTTTCGGCGACAGCCGGGGTGACAAGGAGATGTTGGCTTTTGCCGACAAGGGGCATTACAAGCCATTCAGACAATAGCCATCCCACAGAACAGCCAATGGTCTTGCCCATAATGAGTATTGGGGGATGGTACAGAGCGAAGTAGTGGCAGATGACTTGTTTCATGAATAAGGTCAAAACAAAAAATTATGTTAAAATTGAAAGAAAAGAGACACTAATATCGAAAAAATCGCTATATTTGCATTTATTCTTAGACCTTATAACATATTTATAACCATAAACAATTGAGCAATTATGAAAAAGTTCTTAGCGATTATTACGGGGTTAGTTAGCATCCTTGCAATGACTTCATGCAGCAATATGTCAGAACAAGACATAGAAAAAGAGATAGCCTCTGGTGTTGTCTTAGTGCAAAACCAAAGTTATTATGAAGTTGACTTGTCTAACGGTGCAAAGATATTTTTCTCAAACTTTGACGAAAAGGAAGGAATCAATGGACTCGCTACAGACGAGGATTCTGTGGAGGTGTCAACTTCTTACGGAACAGGCTTTTTCATTTCGGAAGATGGCAAGATTGTCACCAATGCTCATGTTGTTTCCAACACCATCGAAGACAAGGACGTAAACAAATCTGTAGCCGAAATTATTGAGGCACTAAAGGACATAACACTTTCTTCCTACAATGAATACCAAGAAAAGCACGAGACGGCAGTTAACGCTTACAATTACGCCAACTATAGTGACGAGGTGTCATACGAAGACTTTTACAAGCTACGTGACATCAAAGACGCTTTGGAGGAAAAATGTGAAGAATATGCAGCAACCTATGAAGCTCTGAGCAACATCAATCCTAGCGAGTCTGACATTAAATACCACAATAAGATAAGCATTGCTTACAATGACACTTATGTAACCTCCACAACCGACTTCTCGAGTTGTGTAGTTGCCAAACTTGACACGGAGCACGACCTGGCCATCATCCAGTTAAAGAACAAGAAAACCCCTGAGGACAAATATATATTTACCGTTGAAGAGGAAGATCCTTTAGAAGTATATAATTTGAAGGAAAACATAACTAAGAAAATCAGTGAAGACAAGAATAGCAAGCTCTTTATGATGAGTTTCAATCTTGGTCCAACTCTTGCTATGACCAAAGAAGGCATCAAGTCACAATTCAATAGCGGAACCATCAGCCAGCGCACAGACGACCGTCTGATGTATTCCATTCCAGCCCTTCCTGGTAGTAGTGGTTCACCAGTAGTCAATCTACGAGGTCAGTTGGTGGCTATCAATTATGCAGGCATCAATACTACTCAAAGTTTCAACTATGGAATTAGAGTCAAGCATTTGAGAAACCTAATTATGAAATAAGGATTTACCACTTATATCGTTACTGATTTAAGAACGAAGATTATGCATAAAATATTTATCTCTTATTCAAGACAAGATTACGCCGCTGTCGTACAACTTAAGGATGAAATCGAGAGTCTTTTAGGTTATGGAAGCTGTTGGATAGATTTGACGGGGATTGAAAGTGACCGCCAATTTGTCGATGTCATCATTGATGCCATTGACAAGGCTGAGATCTTTCTTTTTATGTATTCCAAGCATTCCGAAAATTCCGTATGGACACGTAAGGAAATCAATTATGCCAATAGTGAGAAAAAGAGAATCGTCTTTTTGAAAATAGACGATGCCGAGATAAGTAAATATTACCGATTTCAGTTTGGTGGACATGACATCATTGACATAGAAGATAAAAAACAGAAAAAAAAGTTGCTGAATGACCTCACAAAATGGTGTGGTCTTGTTTCGCCCAATCAAGAACAAGAGCAGAATCAAGAACAAGAGCCAAGAATGGAACAAGAGCCGGAACAAGATTTCGAGCTAAAAATGGATTTCAACTCAAATATGGCTCATAACCCAAATATGGACCTTAAGCCAAGAATGCATTTTAAACCAAAATTGGAGATAAACTATGCAAAATATATAAACTCCATTTCTAAATGCTTTAGCAAAAATTGGGCTTCATTCACCAATTACGCATCCCATTCCGTCTGTGGAGTAATCATAAAGGGATGTGTATTGATGGCCATACTGGCTTTCGCATTTTTGTTTTTGGGGTGGTCTGCCGTGTTTATACTTGCCAGCCTAGTTTTTGGAGTTTTGTGGTATTCCGATGAAATTCAGAACAAATACCCCAAAGTGGGAAAATACATATTGACTATAAGAAGTTGGAGCGCAAAGTTTTTACTCGGGTTAAATAGTTTGTTTTCTATTTTCTGGTTCTTCACCACTTGGGGGGATTCAGATACCGACTTGCTTTATTTCTATTCCTGCATATTGATATTGAGTGCAGCATTATGGCTATTGATGCAATTGAAGTTAATCGATTTGGGCATAAAAACGAAGAAAGAGAAAATCGCTTACTTTGGCATATTTGTTTTCTTTTATCTATTTTCATTTATAGTTACACTAATTGGCGTCTATTTTAAAACAACATCATGAGACAATTCTACACCTTATTATATATAGTAGCCCTATTCTCTTGCAGCCTTGTTTTCGCATGCAAGAATCAAACGGCATCACAAAAGCCACTGGCAAAAACCGAACAAGACACCCTATCTCTAGAGAAGGAGCTATCTGAAAATGAAAAACATTTTCAACTGCTTATGAACTGTGTCATCCACAATGACGCAGCTACCTTTGCACACCTCACCTCCTATCCCATCATGCGTACTTACCCCACAAAATGGATTGAGGATAGCCTAGAGATGCTATCATTCTTCCCCATCATGGCTGACGACTCTCTTAAAAATGTCCTTAAAAGAACCAAACCAAGCGATTGGGAGCAAGTTGGATGGCGAGGCTATACTTTTGCCAATGGCGAGTATTTCTGGGATGAGGGATACGCACTCAGTGCCATCAATTATGAGTCGAAGCAAGAGTTAGCCATCAGAGAAGCCCTCATCCAAAAAGATCTTTCCACAATTCATCCAAGCCTCAGGACACAGGTCATGGTTCCGTTTAACTGTTTCTATGACACCAAGAGCCGCGCCATCTATAGGATAGACATTCTTGATGCCACAGACTATCTGGACGAGAATGCCAAATATCGAATGGCAGTTTACCTCAAAGACACGGATCTCAGGGAAAAGCCAGATTATCTGTTAGACGTGGACTACGACATAGAAGGAAGTGCCGGAGTTAGGGAGTATGAGTGCTCTGACAAAAAAGGCAATCACATTTCATTCTACCTGGACTTCTACGAACAAACTAACAACTTTGAGGCAAAGATAAAGCTCGGCAAGGAAAAAGGCACGCACGTCATTGACAGAACCTATTGGCTCGACTTCTTCGATACCGACCAAGTGAAGAAAAGAAAGTAAAATGGCAATAAATAATCATACTCTATTAAATGAATACACACAAGACCCTCATAAACAATGGTTTGTCTTGCGTGCCACCTACAATCGGCAGAAAAAAGCCTACGATTATATCGTGAGCAAAGGAGAAGTGGCTTATATGCCACTTCATTACACACAGAAAATTATCTATGGTAAGAAGAAAAGAGTCTTAGAACCATACTTGCCCCAGTTACTCTTCGTCTATGCTTCCATAGAGAAGATTTGCGAACTAGTAGAACATACTCCAGAATTATCTTTCTTGAGCTACTATTACAATCACTTCAAGACGGATAAAAATGGAAAGAATCCACCCCTCACTATCTCTTATACCTCGATGATGAATTTCATTCGGATTACAAGTATCGACAATGAACATATCAAGGTTGTCGCACCAGAACTATGCCATTACAAGAATGGCGACCTAGTAAGAGTTACAGAAGGTGACTTTACAGGTGTAGAAGGACGAGTGGCACGAGTCTCTGGTCAGCAAAGGGTGGTCGTTGAGATAGAAGGTCTTTGCATTGTAACTACGGCTTATATTCCAAGTGCATTTATAGAAAAAATCACTAGTTAGTCATACCATTTTATAGCGAAATCACTAGTACAGAGTTTACCAAATAGGATGAAAAGCACCAAAATGATATATTTTCGAAAAAAAATCTCTCAAAAGAGCGAGTTTTTCAGAAATAATTTGTACATTTGCCATGTCGTTCTAGTTTACACTCGTATCAAAAGAATCAACACAATGATTCTTTGCGAAATTGATATACTTATGTACACATTGTCTAATGTGGCATCTTTTCGAGGAGGTCTTTCCCTCCTTTACGTAAGATTTATCCCTTACGTCTCCTCCGGAATGAATATGAAGGGGTGTCGGTAAGGAATGCCCTAAAAACACTTGAAAAAAATGAAAAATAAAGTTTTCATCAGCCATGCCAGTAGTGATTTTCGTGATAACAATGGTCATATTATCGCAGGAAATGCTATTTCAAAAATCATAAAAACACTAGAAGCAAATCATATTGAACGATGGATTGACGAAAAAGGTTTAATTTCCGCAAAAGGATGGTGTGAGCAATTAAAAGATGCGATTGACGAATGTAACATTGTACTTTTTGTCGCTTCAGAAAGAGCAAATAAGTCTGTCAATACAGCCAACGAGTTAAGTTATGCTTATGAACAAAAGAAGCATATCATTCCTTTTAAGCTAGACACCAGTCCTTACCATAAAGCTATAGCACTGAATTTAAGCAGTTTACATTTTCTCAGATATTATGAAGACCCAAAGAAAGCTTTAGCAGATTTGGTCTCAACGATAAAGGGGATTAATACTCCTACAGTACTGGGCTTTAATGATATTTATATGCCACATATTCCAAAAGAGAAAGAAGTTCAAGGAAAATACTTATCGCAATTAGTGTATGGAATTTTTACGGCAAATAGCATTTCTAAAAGTTGTGGTCTTATAAAAGAAATTATGAAGCTGACATCTTCTAACTCTAGTGTACTCAATAATTATTTAGACAAATTGTTGAAAATAGAAAAGACACTAAACTATGACGTGAAAAGGAATCAGATTATTAATCTTATTACAGATTTGTCTGAATTTAACGAAGAAAATACTGAAAGGTTTGAAAAAATATTGTATTACTTATTATTGATGTTCCTATATTATACAATTAACGACCAACGCAGCGTAACGGCAATTCAAAGCAAAGTTAATCTTGTTTTCTTTGAGAGAAGTTTATTTGAGCGACATAGTGATACCATAAATAATGTATTTGACAAAGTCAAAAGAGTTGGTTTCTTGGTCGGAGGAGTTGCCGCTATGATAGGGGGACAAAATGGTGTAGGACGTGCTTGTATTCATCAAGTAACTAACGAAGAAAAATTAAATCTAATGAGCACTTCTTCTGAAATTAGTGACTTAGAGGATTTATTTGAGTCATTTAAAATCGCAGTACAGTCTGTAAGAATTAAATAAACAATTAAACATATATTTTTATGATTACCTCAGCCGAATTTATCCATCCTGAAGATGCTGCTGCACTTCGACAAATGGAAAACATTCCAGGTTTCCCGACCTTAGTAAAGAAAATTTTGTCTTTAGGTTACGAGCAATTACAATATGGAGTGAATATGGCTTCAAATATTCGATTGTCAGAGACTCAACTTTCAAAGATATACCATCATCTTCCTCCCATCTGTGAAAAACTAGGAATAGAAGAACCGGAGTTCTATCTTCAAATGAATCCTATGCCAAATGCCTATACATTTGGTGACAGTAAGATTTTCATAACAGTAACTTCCGGACTTGTAGAGATGATGGACGATGAGGAACTGGATGCCGTATTGGCTCATGAATGCGGACATATCCTTTGTCACCATGTTCTATATAACAGTGTTGCCCGATTGTTACTTTCTGGTGCAAGTTCCTTAGGATTCTTAGGTTCATTGAGCCTACCAATCCAGATTGCTATGCTATATTGGTCAAGAAAAAGCGAGTTGTCATGTGATAGATGTGGTAGCGTCATCACCTCTCCAGAGATTGTGGCACGAGTAATGGCCAGATTGGCGGGAGGTCCAAAGACTATAACTAACCAAGTCAATATGGAGGAATGGGCAAAGCAAGCAGACAAGTACGATGAGATTAGAACAGGTAATCTTTGGGACAAGACCCTGCAACTATCAGTTACTTTAGGACTCGACCATCCATTTAATGCAGTTCGAGTCAGAGAAATTTTGAAATGGGGTAATAGTGTGCAATATCGCTCTTTAAAAGAGAATCTGAGCAGTAACACAAGTGGCAAGAAATGCCCACATTGCGGCAAATTCGTAGAAGATAGTTGGGCATTCTGTAAGTATTGCGGCACAAAGCTTTAAGTAACAATCATAGAGTAGCAAATCCTTTAAATTTAGATAATTATGTTTTTCAATCAAAATGGCATTTTAAACATAGATGAAGCCATCATGAACAAAGAGTCTTTCAAGAAAATCATGGCTGATGGCACCGTGACAGAAGACGAAATCAAGGAACAATCCGACAAGGTCGTTGGACTATTCCAGGAGATAGAGAAAAAATATTCAGAGGAGCAACTTCGTGAAATCAAGGATTTGTTGGCGGAGACCTCTGTTCTCTATGCTGTTTATAACATCTATTCTATCCAATCTTTAAACAAATAAGGTGTATGGCTGCATTTAATACGAAAAAGACTTTGAACGGTCCCTCTGCTTTAATACCAGAGATTGCCAGTCAAGTGGAGAGTTATTTTAAGCAAGAAAGTTACGAAGTTCAAAAGGTGGCATTGAGCAGTGGCGGATATGACATATCTATCACTAAGGGAGGGTTGTTTAAGGCAGTGCTTGGCATGAAGACCGCCTTAAAGGTGACATTGCTTCCTGTAGGAAATGGCATTTCTTTTGAGGCTGGAGTTGGCATTTGGGGACAGCAGGCTATCCCTACTATCATATCTATGTTGTTCTTTTGGCCAGTTCTCATCACTCAAATCTGGGGTATGATAGAGCAGTCTTCCTTGGATGACAAGGCGTTAGAGATTGCAGAAAAGGTAATTGCAGAACAAGGAGGAAACACAATGTCTTTTGTTTCTAACGAATATTGTTTTTGTACGGCTTGTGGAACAAAGAATCCAATTGGTGCCAAGTTCTGCTGCGGATGTGGCAAGAAGTTGTAACATAGTGTTTATGAATGACAAAGAAATAGTATCCGCTCTTATCGCCCACGACCCTCAAGTGACGGCACAATTCTTTTTCAAGGACTGTCGTCCCTTGTTTTCGAGCGTCATAAAACGGGTATTTGGAGCACAAATCATTGACTATGACGAAATCATTAGCGAGATTTACATTCTCTTGATGGAGAATGACGCAAAGAGATTGCGGCAATTTCATTTTGAAAGTTCTTTGTATCAATGGCTGAAGGTCACTGCGATAAGACATTGCTTGAAATTGAAATCTAAGGTGATAGATAATAGCAACGAGGAGCCTCTAGATAAAGGAAAGGGAGTCTCTTCTGCGCCAGAAAATTCTTTGGCAGAGATGGATATGGAAACTTTACTGAGAAAGATGAAGAACCAACGCTATGCCTTGCTGATTCGCTTATTAATAGTAGAAGACCTACCACCAGAAAAAGTTGCAAGCCAGCTGGCTGTCAACGTAGATAACTTATACAATATCAAACGTAGGGCGATGGCTGCTCTTACAGAAGTTGCACTTAAAGACAAAAAGCATTATGAGCAATAATAACATAATTATTTCAGATGAACTGTTGTCTGCTTTCTTGGATGGCAACACGTCGGCAGAAGAAACTCTTCAGATTTTGAACGCAGCAGAGAAAGATGACGAACTGCAAGACATCATCCGAATCGCTAACGAGGTAGAAAGCGATGTGACTGTGCTGAAACCTAGCATTGGCAATATTCCTATGACCGCAATAGCTGCGCAACAGAAGAACAACTACCTTTGTGACATTGAATGCGAAGAGTTTGTATTACATCAGTTTGGCATTGAGATTACCCACAAGTCACTCCTCGACGAGGCTTACCGCAATTGCTGGCTGAAAGACAAAGGAATGCCTTTATATAATATAGGTAGATTATTGGAAAAGAATAACCTCTCAGTTAGTCGACGCTACGATTCCACAATAGAAGACATAAAGAGACTTCTTTGTGGTGGAAACCAACTAGTAGCAGTCATTGACAATGCCTTATTGGAAGGAATTGAAAACAACAGTGACAAAACTTCGCCAAACCATGCCGTAGCTATCAGCTCTTTATCAACAGATACAGAAGAAATCACCCTGTTTAATCCTTCTACAGAAGAAGAGTTAACAACGTACAAGGTAACTTCATTCCTACAAGCATGGCAACAATCCAACAATTATCTTGTTGTCGTCAATACCACCGACAAATTTATATATGAGCCATCCCCTATCAGCCTCGATGATGTTACATTGTCAGATGATTTGGTAGAGCTTCAAGAAGCAATAGCAGAGAATGCTCATGAGATTTGGGCAAAAACTCGCACCGATCAGGGTTGGACTTATGGGCCAGAGCGAAATGATGTCCAAAAAGAAACGCCTGATATGATACCATATTGCAATTTGCCCGAAAGCGAGAAATTATATGATCGAGAGATGGCGATGCAAACGCTGAAGTTGGTGAAGAAACTGGGATTTGAAATCAAAAAGAAATAATACTTATTATGTCGATATATAATTATTTTTCAAACGGGAACCCTGTACAAGGGGCTATTTTTGGAATTCTATTTGCTATTTCGATCATAGCCATCCCATATGGATGGTATCACAAAAGCAAACTATCGCAACGATGGCTTTCTGGCAAATACTATTTGCTCCAAATATTGGGTGCATTATTAAAGTCACATACATCATTGTTATGTATGTCTTTCGTCTATGCCGTTTTCTTTAGCCTAACACCTCTGTTTATCATTCGAATCCACGAAGGTGTCTTTTCGCCGCCAGCGAATATATTGATAAAAATATTGGTTATCGCTATGTGCTTTACTATCTTTGGCATAACTGCATATATCATAGCCAACTTGAACAAGCTATATAGTTTGCGACGACAGGAGACCAGAATTACAGTTAGCCAAATTATCTTGCTCTCTATTTTTGGACTATGCTTAGCTGCATCCATATACACTTTAGGCATCGAAAAAGACTCAACAGGCTCTATCATCGTCTCAGTCTTTGGAGCAGTTCTTGGTTGGATATTCCAAGATACGATCAAGAGCGTTGTCGCCTTTTTCTATCTTCGATCCAATCATTTGCTAAAGATAGGCGATTGGATTGAAGTAAAGGAACACGACATAGACGGCATGTTGAAGAGAATATCACTGACCACTGTGGTGATAGAGAACTGGGACACGACAACCTCTTGCTTTCCCACATACATCCTCCATGCAGAGTGTTTCAAAAATAACCAAAAGATGATGGAAGGACGTACTCATGGACGCCAAATGCTCAAAACATTCATTATAGATACAGGTTGGATTCATGCCTTGACAGAAGATGATGTCAAGAGATTGAATGAAGATTTGAATATCGACACACCTTTCAAGGAGCAGTTTGTCAAAGTTGGCTTGTTAAATATTGAGGTTTTTAGGCACTATATCTATCATTGGTTGATGCAGTGCAGCCACGTATCCCATGAACCTCGTCTTATCGTCAGATGGTTGGAGCAAACCAACGAAGGTATGCCGTTGCAGATTTATGCTTTTATCATGGACTCGTCCCTGGCACCTTTCGAATGGCAACAATCGCAAATCATCGAGCATGTCATCAAGGCTATGACTTGGTTTGATATACAACTTTATCAAAGTCCTTCCGGCTATGATGCAAGCAATAGTAATATCTATTTGTCACCCAAAGAGGCTGATTACAAAATAAAGAAAGAAAATTATGTCCCATTGTCAAGATAACAACACAGAAGACTTGCTCCGCTTACTGCTCCGCTCTGACGGCAGCAAATTTAAGGAAGATATCATCAAAAATTGGTATCGGGCTAGGAAATTTGTTCTAGGAACCCTAGTTGCAAATGACGTATTCGACAACATCATTCGCCAGCAACAGAAAATACATGTTGTTTTAGAAGGAACTTCCGATCTAATGATGTCTGTTGCCAGACAGATAGCGTTTGTTGCACATTATCCGACATTCAATGATGCAACAGGTAATAACAAAACGATTATCACCATCTTGTTTGATAAAACCAAGGTATCTCCATCCTCTATTTTAGACTTTGTCTCAAAAGAAGAATACCTGTACAATCTATCCCGATATTGCAAATGCACGATTAAGGTTTGGCAAGAAAAAGAGGTCAAAATCGTCTATAATGAGAATTCATTTCTGGATATAGAGTTGGAATTCATTGGTTTTGATGGGATGGACTTTAGCAAATACAATTCCGCAGACAAACTGAGAATAAAAGAATCAGACATCACAGATGTGGAATATGAAGAAACAATAGACATGTCTTTGGCAAAGCGTGTCAACATGGTTTACAATGTAGGTATGGATATTGACAACCTTCCGCCTGACGACCCCAATACGGCAGAACGATATGACAAAGCACTTTTCTATTTCTGCTACCAACAGTCCCCTAAAGATACCCAAAAGAAATGGGATCAAATGGGCAATAGTCAAATCGACATAAAGAATAAACTTTCCAATGTTTTCTGTTCAGATTGCTTTCCATCACGATTAATATATATAATCAACGAGAATAAAGAGGAAAAGGATAAAATCATCAACTTCCTCGACTTAGGGGTGCATGTGAAAAAGAAATACCAGAAAGTGGTTGGTATTGTAAAAGACAATATCGAATCTCTTGCCAGATGCGAGCATGCTCGTTGGAATGTAGAGAAGTTACTGTTAGGTTTCCGTCCTTTGTCAGAAAAAGAACATTTGGAAGATGAGCAGTTGTTTGGAAAAGACCGAAAGGATTACCGAAAGGCTCTCAAAAAACGTGGCATCCATATTGACCTCTGCTCATATCGGGATTTGAGAAGAATCAATCCTGGCGACATGAAGTATGACTGCTTCTTGATGATAGCAATGCCAAGGATTATATTGGAATATGAGAAGAATAATCAATAACAAAAATACGATAATAAAAGCTGTTATTGTTGATATTTGCGATAAGAATAACGAATTGAGAAGAAAATTATTGGAGTAATTCTTGAAAACAATGTTTGGATTATGACACAAAAAGAGATTTGGATATTTTTGTCTCATTCTTATGATGACTATGACAGAGTACGTTGTGTGAGAAACATGCTGGAAGATTTCGGTATGCGCCCTATCATGTTTTTTCTTAAATGTCTTAGTGAAGAAAAAGAAATAGATAACCTAATTAAACGTGAAATAGATTGCAGAACACGTTTTATTCTTTGCGATAGTCCTAATGCAAGAAAATCTGATTGGGTTCAAAAAGAAGTAGAATATATTAAAACAAAAGGTAAAGGTATTGAGATTATAGATGTCAATGATACAGATGAGAACATTAAGAAAAAATTATTTAGCTACCAAAGAAAAAATCATTTATACATTTCTTATGCAAGAGAACAACGCATTTTAGCTCAGCAAATTACTCAAAGACTGAGGAAATATGATTTCAATGTTTTCTTAGATATAGATAGGGTCTCATTTGGAATGAATTTTGCAGAGGTAATTAAAGAAGGAATACAACAAGCTATAGGACATGGAAAACTAATAGCATTACTGGGAACAAAGAGTGCTCAATGGACATTAAAAGACCTAGAATATGCAATAAAGTTAGATGTTGATAAAGATTCTATTATTCCTATATTTTTAAATGAGGAAGCAAAAAGGCAATTTGCTGACATGCTAAAAGACTTCTCTTCAATAGACCTTTCTAACATACCTAATGTAACATCTTTACACATCGTGAATTCCCTTTTGCCACTACTATTTGAGTGGGGGGACATTCTGACGTATGCAAATAATTTTAGATATGGTATCGGGTGTCAAAAGGATGAAGAGGAAGCTGATATGTTATCAAGCCTATATGTTTCTGAATTGGAAGAAAAAGATGTAGAGTTTAATGGTCCTGGCTTAGAATTGCGTCTTGCAGACATCTATGGTAGAGGATATGGTGTAAAACAAGACTTAAATAAAGCCAAAGCATATCTTGCTGAAGCTCATCATTGCTGGGGTGTTGACATATCCGCGCAATTACAAGAGCTTGTCAAAGAGCAAAAGTAAACATTTTACATTATGAAGTACAAAGCATTTATAAGCTATAGACGTTCAGATTGTTCGGAACTAGCACAACTCGTCAAACTTGCTATCGAGGAGCAAGGGTATAATGAAGATGATATTTTTCTTGATCTCAACAGCATACATGAGGGAGAATTCCCTACTCATATAGAAGAGGCACTACATAACACAGAATATTTTATTCTGCTAATTTCGAAAAATAGTTTCAAACACTCGGATGAAAAAGATTACTATCTTGAGGAAATCAAGCTAGCTTTAGAGTTAAAACTACGCATTATACCCGTTTTCTATGGTTCAGTAAATATCAACAACCTAGAAATACCCCAAGAGTTTGTTGACAAAAACTTCAAACTTAAAAATGGCATCTCGTATGTTCCTGAGTATTCTGATGCCTTTAAGCGTAAATTGTCAGAATTTATGAAACCAAATGGCATTTGGAATTTATTGAAAATGCCAACGTTAATATTGACGATTTATGCCCTCCTTACCATTTGTGGATTTGTCATCATGTACATTTATGACAATTACTTTATGCCAGAAAAAGAACTGGTCGAAACGGTCGTTGAAAATGTACAAGTTGATGAGGGAAAATTAGTTTATTTTACTCCCAAAGAAACATTTTCCTATATAACTTCTAGCAAAGAAATCAAGTGCTTTACAAATAAAAACAATCCACTAATCACAAGCACCATAAACTTAGATCAAACAACCCAAGTCGGTTTTTGGACTGTTTCCGTTGGGCTTATGTATGAAATGAGTCGTACAAGACTTAAACCCCATGGAAATTCGAAATCAGTATTAGCCTATGTCGCAGTAGGTGTTTCTGTCGTTGCAGGTTTTGGCTTGGGATGCACGTTGGAAAGAATGGCATTTCCCAAACAGTATTCATCAGCTCTGTTAGAAAAATTACACCAACAAGTTTTTTGGCAAAAGATAATGAATCGCTTATATTTTAAACCCAATATTGAACTAATAGAATAACTATGAAATTGAAAATTAAAGCATGGCATCTTTGGACTTTTTTAATCGTGTCACTTATCGTATGGATTAGATGGTCTGATTACAAAGAAGAAACCTCAAACAAAGCATACGAGGAAATAACCAAAAAACTTTCCGCCTCTATCTCTCTAGATGCCGCTTGCGACTTATGGTCAGAAGCTTATAGCTTTGCTACAGACAATGACAAGAAAAGAGAATGCTTAGGACAACTGATTTTGTGTTACGAACAAAAAGGTGATTTTCTTAAAGCAATTCAAAAACTAGACGAATACGAAGATTTATTCGAAACAAGCACAGCATCAACAATACACAGGGCATTATTATATGCAAAAAAAGGTAATAAGACAAAAGCCAAATCGATTTTAGATAGCATCTCATCTTCAGCCTTCCAGTTTGACGAACCTTCGTTTTTTACCAAATGCGAAGATTTCATCTTTTTAGGAAATCATCAAGATTACTACGACAAAGCATACTTAACTTATTTCCATGAATATATATGTCGATTAATTGCCATCACATACCGAGCTGGTTTGGAAAGCGATAGCATTAAAAGACTTAAATGCTTAAACCAGTTTGAACATTTAGCAAGTATTGACCAACGCATTAAAGAATACAGAGACATTAAGATTGCCAACCATCGAGTTCCAAATTTTTTAATACTGAATCCACTCAACACCCTTCAACAAAACCATCTATATTTATTCCAAAGTCATTGGTTTACAACAGAATCTACTATCGAGGACATTCTTCGCCTAAAATGGGCATTTATACAAATGTATCTTGATGAATATGACAGATGTTATGGATACCAGAAAACAAAATCTCATTTTGCCAATATTTTAAAAAACAACAAGGTTGCATCAGATGGTTATCAAAAATTTCTTGTCGATGCATATATGGCAGCAAACTCACCTAACAGCAAATTCAAACTCAGTTACAATGAATACAAAAAGCTTAATAGAAGTGGCATGGGATGGCTAGTAAGACTTAATCCCACAATACTTGGTGGCACTTCATCAGCATTCATCAATAAAGGGGTAACAAAACCATGCATCTTAATAAGTTGTAATGAATGGCAGATAGGAGACTCTACACCTTTTACAAGAGAAACAGTTCTTAAAGATAAAGGAAAAGTTAAAAAAGTTGTCATACTCAAAAACGACTTCATTACAGATACTCTTTTTATCAAAGAGAATTTACTGGGAGTACAAATTGGCAACAGACTTGTAAACACGATGACTATTGACTTAATACGACATAGTTTTCCGGAAAAATAGGAAATGACTCAACACTTCAAATATTTCGCATTCATATCATATAGTTCCCATGATATTGCATGGGGTAAGAAACTGCAAAAGAAGCTGGAAGGATACCGAATGCCTTCTACTTTATGTAGTGAGCATGGTTGGCAACGCAATCCGATAAAGCCGGTATTCTTTGCTCCTACAGACATACAACCAGGAGATTTGGATGAAGAGCTAAAGGAAAGACTGAAAGCCTCACGAAATCTCATCGTAATTTGTTCACCCCATTCTGCAAAATCAGATTGGGTCGGTAAGGAAATAGCTTTCTTTCATAGCCTCGGACGAGCGAGCAGCATCCATTTCTTTATTGTTGATGGTATTCCTCATAGTGTCAATTCTGAAACGGAATGCTTCAACCCCATCGTCAAAACATTGGAAATTCCAGAGATACTTGGGGCTAATATCCATGAAAAGGTTTTCAAGTCTCCATGGCTAAACCGAGAACGAGCATACATACAACTTATCACCAAACTCCTTGGAGTAGAATTTGATAGCATCTGGCAACGTCATCGCCGTTTACTTAGGCAAAAGATTACAACATGGTGTTTGGGAGTGTTTGCAGTACTCGCTGCTTTGGTTGGAGTTGGAATAACTAGCCGGCCGATTGATATTAAGGTTTCGCTAAATGAAACGACACCACACAATAAGCATTTGCCACCATTAAAGGATGCTATCGTAACACTCTGTCTTGACAACGAGACGAAGACTGATACTTTATCATCACTCGATAACAAGGCTTTATTTGCCAACATACCTCATAGTTTTATCGGCAAAAGGGCTTGTGTAAAGATAGAGTGCAAGGATTGGTTACCTGTGGATACAACGTTTATTCTGACAAAGAATCCTATCATAAACATTGCTCGTAACCCTGAGTGTTATGGGAATGTAAAATTTCTGCTATGGAATCTGGAGAAAGAAAAAGGTATGGGAAACGTAAAGGTTTATATTGCAGGACTAACTTCCACCTCTGATGCCAACGGCAATGTAAAAATGCAGATTCCTCTAAAAAATCAAAGAGAAAAGTATCAAGTATTATGCAATCTTGATTTAGATAATAACATCCTCGTAATGCCAACTACACAAAGTACAGCATTGATAGTAAAATAATAAAGATGAAAAAAATAGTTTCAATAATAACAGTTCTGTTGGCTGTACTATTTGTACAAGCACAGACTATCACACAAAATGGTGTATCTTATCGCTATAATGGCAAGAATCCTCGTACCCCTATTGGTGGTGTGTATATCAAACCTGTAACTGCCGACAATGGTGTAGTGAGCAACGCTTCGAATGGTTCGTTCTCAGTAGTTCTGAAAAACTTAAAGATGGGTTCACGCATTGGTAATGTAAAGGTGGCAAAGCAAGGAATGATGGTATTTAACCAGCAGGCTGTTGACGAGTGGAATGTCCGAAAAGATCCTCTCTGCTTGATTCTTTGCGATGCCAACGAGTTTCAGAAGCAAAAGAAAAACTTGATTGCTATTGGTGAAAGACAAGCAAAAAAGAAATACGACAAGAAATTAGCTGAATTAAAGAAAAAGAATGAGGCTCAGCAACTTCAAATTGATGATTATTATAACAAACTGGATTCTTTAGAGAAGGAATACCAGAATGCTTTGAAGCACATGGACGAATATGCTGATGTGTTTGCACGCATTGACGAAAGTGAGGTTGACACTCTTGCCCAACGTGCCATCGAACTATTCAACAAAGGTGAAATAGACGAATCCATCCATCTGTTTGAACAAGGAAACTACATGAAGAAGTTGGATGATGCCTTGCATACCAAGGCACAGGCTCAAAATTTGAGGAATGTCGCCGATTCTGCCGAAGCGCTTGCGGATAAAGATATAGAGGAATACGTCAAGAGCATCAAGGCACAAGTTTCTGCTTATCAAGTAAGAAATAATTATGAAAAAGTTGGAGAATTGCTGAAAGGGATGGCGGATAAGCTTCAGACATTAGAAGCAATATGGAATTATGTTGATTTCTGCAGTATGCAAAATGAATTTAAGGAAGAAGAATTATATTTACAGAAATTCCTTCAGATTACAAAAAAGGTAAAATTTCAAAATCAAGAAGTTCTTTTAGCAACAGCATATAGCTATTTGGGAAATCTGTATAGTTGTACCCAACGTTTTAACGAAAGTGAGACGATGTACAAGTCGGCTCTAGATTATTTTAGACACTGGTCAAAAGACACGATGATTTTTTTTGAATCAGCTTTAGCAACTTCATACGATAATTTGGGAACGCTTTATCATAAGATTAAACGCTTTAAGGACTGCGAGATTATGTATAAGTTAGCATTAGAAATACGCAACCAACTGGCAACAGATAATCCTAAGGCTTATGAGCCAGAATTAGCTTCTTCTTATAATAATTTGGGGAATCTCTATTATGACATCAAGCGTTTCAATGATAGCGAAGCGATGCACAAGTCGGCATTGGAAATTCGCAAACGTTTGGCAGTAGATAACCCTAAAGCTTATGAGCCAGTTTTATCTACCACTTATAGCAATTTAGGAAATCTTTACAAGGATACTAAAAAATTCCATGACAGTGAAGAAATGCACAAAGCTGCATTAGAAATGCGAAAACAATTAGCTAAGGAATATCCGAAGGTTTATGAGCCAGACTTAGCCAATTCTTATAACAATTTGGGAGTCCTTTACGAAGACATACAACGGTTCAATGACTGTGAGACTATGCTCAAGGCAGCATTAGAAATCCGGAAACGATTGGCTAAGGATAATCCGAAGGTTTATGAGCCAGACTTAGCCTATTCTTATAACAACTTGGGAAATCTTTATTGTGATACACAACGATTCGACACTTGCGAGATTATGTATAAGGCAGCATTAGAAATACGAAAACGATTGGTCAAGGAAAATCCGAAGGTTTATGAGCCAGACTTAGCTAATTCTTACAATAATATAGGAGAGCTATATTATAACATCCAACGATTCTGTGATTGCGAGACCATGTACAAGGCAGCATTAGAAATACGAAAACGATTAGCTAAGGATAGTCCGAAAAATTATGAGCCAGATTTAGCTATATCCTATAACAATCTAGGAGCGCTTTATCATCAAACTAGAAATTTTATAGAGTGCGAAGCAGCATATAAGTCTGCCTTGAGTATTCTTGAACACTTGTCTAAGGACAATCCAAAAGTTTATGAGCCAGATTTAGCTATATCCTATAACAATTTGGGTAATCTTTATCGTGACACTCAACGGTTCACTGATAGCGAAATTATGCTTAATTTCTGCTCAAAAATTTATTCTAATCTATATGAAGACAATCCTCTTCTTTATCGCAAAGGGTTTGCATATATCTGTTATTTATTGGGAATATCAAGGATAAAAAATAAAAAAACAAAGGAGGCAATCAATGCTTTCGAAAAATCTCTAACAATTATAATAAACGGCAAAGAGAAAGAAAAAAGCGAATTGCTATATACTGAAAACCTTGCAGAGCTTTCAGTTTTGTATAGTGCAGAAAAAAAGTATGAAACTGCTTATAATTATAATACAGAACTATTGGAATTACGGAAAAATTATTATTTTGCAGAACCTGCAAATTATAAGAACGATTATTCAAGCACACTAGTAAACCAATCCTTCAATGCTAACCTCCTAGGAAAATTCAAAGAAGGAGAAACATACTGTTTAGAAGCTTTGCAAGTGGATTCGACTAAACACATCGCATATACCAATCTTGCTGCCGCTTTGCTTTTCCAAGGTAAGATAGAAGAGGCTGAGAAAATCTATCGCCAATACAAACTAGAGTTTAAAGATGGATTTCTTGATGACTTCGCAGAGTATGAACGACTGCAAGTCATTCCTAAGGAATATATGGCAGATGTCGAGAGAATCAAAGCTATGCTACAAGAATAAAAACGATAAGGGAGCATTACACTGACTAACAAATGCGAAAACAAAAAAAATATCAACTCCTCATGATAGATTTTCCCCATTCAAAGTCTCTCTACAATAAAACATCAAACAGTTTAAAATGCAAACAACAATGAAAGAGTATAAACCAACCCCAGTAGATACACAATGTATCGAACTTCCTGAAGAGTTAAACTCTTTGGTTGAAGAAATGTCAAAGAACGTACATGAAGTTTGGGCACAGACCAGAATCACCCAGGGATGGACCTATGGAGAAGAGCGAAATGATGCAGAAAAGAAACATCCATGCCTAGTTCCATACGAGGAATTGAGCGAGGATGAAAAGACTTACGATCGCAACACCTCTGTAGAGACCATCAAGCTAATCTTGAAACTCGGCTTTAAGATTTCAAAGGACTAAGAAAGATACTTCGTATAGAGGCTCTGACAAAGAACAATGGCAAAGAATCACACCGAATATCCCATAACCGTCATCATCGGAATAGGCTTGCTGATAGCATTAGGCTTATTGCCTTTTTATTGCAAGTCTTTTATGGCGTGGATATACATTGCCATTTGTTGTGTCATCGTGGTCGGATTATTGGGCTTAGTGCTACATCTTCGCCATAACCAGAAAATCAAGCAAGAGAATCGCGAAGCCTTGGCAGAAAATCCAAAGCGCATTGCGATTTTTCAGAAACTGGGAGATGGAAGCGACATTGAGACTACTGGAACTTTGGATTATCCTTTGCTGAGACATCCTAAGGGATATGATGTGAAATGGCTTTATGATTCCACAAGTGAGGTCGTCCTCTTCTTTACCTATGTCAATGAAAAAGAGGAAGCTGTAATCAGGCAGAAATATGATGCCTGGCTATCCCAACAGGCTCCTGAAGATATGGCTGGCTTTGAGATGGTGATGAATCTTTCTTCTTTTGAGGGCACCGTTGATGAGGAGCTGCTCGATGGAGTCAACCTCCTGCAAATAGGATTCAAGAGAAAGACTACCGAACGTTGGGGAAGAATAGAATCTCTTTTGCTAAAATTGCAAACTTTCATCGACTCTCTTTCTCCTTATTATATACATCGGCAATTCTGCTTGAAAGGCATTTTGAAAGCTGAAGTATATGTAGAATATGAGGGATTGACTTTGGTCTCAACCACAAGACCTACTCCAAAGGGTATGGAAGATGCCACGGAGCACTTGCCGTCAGGTGATTTCAAAAGGCTAAACACTATGCAGAACTGGATGAAAGCAGACGATATGGTTTACATTGAGTCTTGGGAAGACATAAGATTATGAAGTTCCGACTCTCTATATAAATGTACATCATATAAAAATAAAACAAAAAATTATCAAAACGAAACATGCTTATGAAGACAGTATTCCTAGCAATAGCCCTAGCATTCATCGGGCTACCATCCATTGCTCAAAATGCGACAATCCCCAATGCCATCGACTCCGACAGCACCTTCTCCCCCAAGAATCACATCACCCAGATTCCATTAGAAAATTGCTATCGCATCGACACTTGCGAGGAGAAGCGATTTGCCATCGTTCTGAAAGATGCTAAATGCGGCATCTACGATCTGCAAAGGCATGAGAATGTGACAAACATCGAATATGATGTCCTCTCTTTTTCTCGCCGACAGATCGCTGAAGACAATACGGAAATCTTCTATTTCTATGCCGAAAAAGGCATTGAGCAAGGTATCATCGGGGTCTATGGCAACAACAACCAAACACTCGGCATTTGGCATGACAACCCTGAATACGTGGGAAACCTATCTGAATGCACCACCATCGACACTGCCATCTCCAAGAAATGCAAGCGCCTACTACAAAAGGGAATGGAAGCACTGGATGGAACTTATGGACAAATTGCGGTCATCGATGCCCAAAACGGAAGACTGAAAGCTTGGGTGGCTTTGGAGAAGAAAGACAATGGCTTTTCAGATGCCAAACTTTTGAGAAATGTGTTCAGTCCTCGTTGCATCACAACGATTGGAACAGCAGCTGTATTGGCAGATATTGATGCCAACCTCGAAGATAGCATTGATGCTGGTAATGGTGCCTATGATACCGAAGATGGCTTGAAGATCAGAGACCACAACTGGCGTACTGGAGGTTATGGCAAGATGACGGTCAGGGAAGCCTTGGTCAAGAAATCGAATGTGGCGATGTATAAGATGACACAGGTTGCCATGGGGAATGAGAGGGCACACGATGTTTGGCAGGAAATGATGGACCATCCTCATTCCACCAATGCCATGGAAATCGCAGCTTCTACTTGGAGCATCAACCATGAAGATGCATCCGTTTACCCTACCTTGAAGGGGGACTCCGTTGAGGTGGCACCTGATAATACGACAACGCCAAAGGAACGCCAATATATTAAAGACGTGTTGGTGGGGCTCAACAAGGCGGATGGCATACAAGTCGATTATGCTCCACGGGGCATTGAACTTGCTGGTGTCTATGGCAACTGGGGTAAAGACTACTATACAGAAGACAACACCCTCACCGAAACGTCGTTTGTCGGCTTCTTCCCTGCCCCAAATCCTCGCTATAGCATCTGCGTCTTCATCCACAGACCTGACGAACCGTCTCATAGTCCGAAGGATTTAGCCACAAGTGTCGTGAATGAACTGATTTCATGGCTCATAAAGTACTAAGAGCAAATACCAGTTAATCTTATTTAAAATCAATCGGAATCAGTACATATTCCTCATAAAACTCGTATCTTTGCATTTAACTAATATAAAAGATGTATCATTATGAGCATAAAAGAAAGGGAGCCGAGAATTTATCGTAAGCGCATACCATACGGCATGCAAAACTTTAGCGACGTGATTTTGGAGGACTGTTACTATGTGGACAAGACCCCATTCATTGAAGCTATAGAGGAGGCACATAAGTACTTCTTCTTCATTCGCCCTCGCCGTTTTGGCAAGAGCCTAACCCTATCCATGCTCGAAAATTACTATGACATCAACAAGAAAGACCAGTTCGAGTCTCTCTTTGGCAACCTTTATATCGGCAAGCATCCTACCCCTGAACGCAACAGCTATTTGGTTATCCACCTGAATTTCTCGTGCATTTCCACAGGATTGGATGATTACCAGAAAGGATTGGATTCTCATTGCAACATCATGTTTGGTTCTTGCTGCAACAGATACGCTCATCTTCTGCCACCCAACACCAAGGAAGAGATGAACAAGAGAGAGGGTGCTGCAGAACAGCTCATGTTCTTATGCCAAGCTTGTAACGAGGTCAATCAAAAAATCTATCTCTTCATAGATGAATACGACAACTTCACCAATTCTATCCTTGCCAACGAGGAGCACTTGGAGCGTTATCGTAAGCAGACGCATGGTGAGGGCTATCTTCGTAAGTTCTTCAATACCATCAAGGGAGCGGCGGACACTTCCTTGGGACGAGTCTTTGTGACAGGTGTCAGCCCTGTCACCATGGATGACTTAACGAGTGGTTTCAATATTGGAACCAACTATTCCTTGAATTCTAGATTCAATGAGATGACAGGATTCACGGAGGAAGAAGTTAGAGAAATGCTCAGCTATTATGCCAGCATTCTCCCTTTCAAACACAGTATAGATGAGCTTATCCAGATAATGAAACCTTGGTATGACAACTATTGTTTTTCCGAGGACTCATACGGAGAGACAACCATGTACAACTCCGTCATGGTCTTGTACTTCTTGGACAACTACATCGAGGGCAATTACAAGATTCCAAAGAACATGGTGGAAAGTAATGTTCGCATTGATTACAATAAGATAAGAATGCTCATTCGCCACGACAAGGAGTTTACCAATGATGCCAGCATCATCCAGCAGTTGATCACCAAAGGCTTCGCCACGGGTCACTTGGTAGAAAACTTCCCTGCCGAGTGCATCAATGACCCTGACAACTTCTTAAGTTTACTCTTCTATTTTGGAATGGTTACAATAGAAGGAGAGTATGATGGTGAGACCAAGTTCATCATCCCAAATGAAGTAGTACGTGATCAAATGTACACTTACCTTCTAGATACCTACAAGGAGAATGACTTGGTATATGATACGTACGCAAAAAGAAAGCTGGAGAGTCAAATGGCTTACCATGGCAATTTCAAGCCATACTTTGAGAACATTGCAGATAGTCTAAAGAGATATTCCTCCCAGCGTGATAAGCAGAAAGGAGAGGCATTCGTACATGGTTTCACTTTGGCTATGACAAGCCAGAACCAGTTCTATCGCCCAATCTCCGAATTAGATAATGACGGAGGATATGCCGACATCTTCTTGGCACCACTTTGTGACAGTTATAAGGATATGAAGGACTCCTACATCATCGAGCTGAAATACTGCAAGTCAAATTCTACAAATGAGCAGCTGAAGCAACTCTTTGCCGAAGCCTCAGCACAGATTAGCCGTTATGCCGATAGTGACTTGGTAAGAGAATTGGTAAAGACCACACAACTGCATAAATTGGTTGTGATATATCAAGGTGCAGAAATGGCAACTTGCGAGGAAGTGTGAAGGCTTCTTTTTCAGGTCTATGAAAAAGAGGCTGATTCAATGAGACAGAAATACGATGCCTGGCTATCCCAACAGGCTCCAGAAGAAATGTTTTTCTTCCGAAAAAGTATCATTGTATCATTTTTCGACATTAGAATTGATATAACTATCTAAATATTAGCGAGAAAGGGTGGATGATATTTGCATCCACCCTTTCTCGTATGTATCACAAAAGAGTCATGATTTCGAGGAGAAGTATCACGATTTCCAACTTCCCATCGTCAAAATCATGATTTTTTTGTTTCCTTCTCTGCCACCAAATATCGTTTTCCCGTGGCAAATCGCTTCACCTTGATGCCATCGATGTTTGCCAACTTTCTTCCGAAACTCATCAAACTATCTATCTTCAGCGAACTGCCGATACGCTTCTTCAGATAGTCGAAAATCTCTGCCGCCGACATATACTTGCCCAGCGACTCGTCTTCCACCAAGTCGAAACACATCTGGAAATATTGCTCTATCGGAGGAACCACCTCAAACTGACGGTTGCTCTGCATCAACAATGCTGTCTCCACCGAGTCGAAATACGTTTTTTCACCAGCTCGAATCGCCGCCATCGCCTGCGCAAAAAGTTGGACATAGTTGGGAGTCACACTCACATCGATTGGTCCCGTCAACTCCACACCGATAAAACGACGATTGCCCGATGGGTCGGTCAAGATGTCATCCATGTTGCTGGTTGCGATGAAGGATGCGAGACGTGGAAACTCCTCTACATGTCCACCATACGGGCGTTTCATCTTCACGTTCGGCAACTGGATGAGATTTTTCAAGAACCCTTGTTGCACCTGTGGCGAAATCTGGTTGAACTCATCCAGGTTGATCAAGAGCGTTTGAGCCATCGCTTGATATACTTGACGTTTTTCTGACAGGACCAAGTTGTCGGTATAGCCCCATTGCAGTTCTTGCGGAATCAAGCGGCGACAGAAAGTGCTCTTGTTGAAACCTTGTTTTGAGATGAGCAGCGGCGCCACACTGTTGCCATACAATCGATGGTTGATGCCACGCCATTGGTCCACCATTCCCAAATACCAGATATAAAACCAGTCTGCCCAATGCGGATTGGCGGTCGGCACCGTGCGAGCCAACGCCCGGATGTGGTCTTTGCCATCCCACTTGCCCTCGCACTGAAAGAGATACTCATCGATCGGATCATAGTTGACGATATAATCCGACTCCAGGAAGTTGCGTACATCCTTGATGCTCACACGGATGTCTGCCAACTGCACATCGAGCGTCATTCGCTTTTGCACACGTGGATCGACCGGAGCAAAATCGTGCCAACTTCCCTTCGTTTTGTATTCCGTGTATTTCATCAGAACATTGTATCTGAAATCGTAACGATCTCTCAGAAACACCATCATATTCATGATGTTGTCAGCAGTAGTCGGTTGCACGCCAATCTTAGATTTCTCAATCTCGCCATCGTCCGTCTCCCATCCTACAAGGTCGGGCGTAGGAAATTTCTTCACCTCTTTCACGCCCCCTTTTATCATCTCTTGCTTGCGCACATGATGGTCGATTTTCATCGGAATCGCCTGGGCGTTATAATAAGGATGGGCATCAAGCGTCATCAAGAAATTATCCTTCAAGCTATGGGAAGTGGGCTGGAGATCTTCCTTAATCAGTGTTTGATAGAGCGGAACAATCTGCTTGGCAGCCATGCGATGCAATTCCTCTGCATCCTCCTCATTTTGAGGGATTTCGCCATCTATATCGGTGTATCTCACCAAGACATGTGCCGACGTGCCATCCACTCCCTCGATGACCGCAAAGGTGGAGGGCATCAGGGAGGCGGAACGTTTCAACGTCGCCATGTCTTCTGCCTCAAAAATGTCATCAAAAGTGAGGAGCAAGATGCCATTGACCGTCTTCAGTTTGAGACAATCGTTGGCTTCCTTGCCGTACTCAGCCGAAGGATAGACATGTCGCCAGTTCGCCATGCCTCGGTAACTCTCATACCCATAATCGAGTACTTCCTTACTGTTTCGGAAATTAGTAATGGTGCCTCGTGCGTCATCCTTGGCGATGCGCTGGAGAAAGGATTCGAAGTTTTTGGTGTTGAGTACCAACTGATTTTTCTTGTTGGTATGTATAATGGAAATTTTAATCATTCGTCTTGGATTTTTTATATGCGTAGTTGGAAAGTGGATTGTAGGCACTTATGATGTGACTCTATGCCTGGGCAACCAATGCCCATAGTTTGGGCACTCATTGCCCATAGGCTGGGCATCGATTGCCCGTAGTGTGGGCACTCGCCTAAACTCCCCAATAAAAAAGGTCACGCTCGGCGAGATTTTTCTCAGACTGAGCGTTGGCATCGTCACGCTCAGAGATAGAATCTTCAAGCTGAGAGCTAGCCTCATCGGAATGAGCTTGGGGGAAGTCGGGCTGGTAGGAAACAAACGTCTCCTTGAAATGGTCGAACTCCACATCGTTGTAGCCGTATGAGTGGAACAGTTCCTTGATTTCCAACTGCTGCTTCGGCAAGAGCAAAAGTTGTCCCAGCTTATAGCGATAGTACTGTCCCTTGCTGCCGAGATAGCCTCGCAGGCGACAGCGCAAGGTAGGGGCATCTTTCAACGTGACGTTGCGATAGAGGTGATCGAATCCCCATGCCAGTTTGGCGATTCTCAACTTTTCATAATACTGGCAGTTGCCATTGCGCCATGCCGATGGGAAGACGGCATTTCCGCTATGGCGTTTCTCACTCAGGAAGCGTGTCGATAGGAAACGCACGCACTCTTCCTTGACGACGCATTGCTCATTGAAGCAATAAGTCCATCCGTAAGGCAATCCTTTACCAGCCATTGCCTTCTTCAACATTTCAAATTGTTTCATTGATTTTTGGTGTTAGTTATTATACTTAAGGTTTCTCATAGGTTGCTGACCTGTGTGGAATCTTTAGTTTTATTTTACTGCGACAAAATTACGAAAAAGCATTGAGAATTGCAAGTATTCTGGCAAATATTTCTAGGCATCGAAGCAAAAAGTTATCATTTTACCGCTCCAAATGTCGAAATGATGATACTTTCGCCCGAAATGGTGATACTTCCATGATACTTTTCGAGGGATATAGCAGATGTATCATAGGATGGAATCATCTGATTATCAGACGGCATCGCAAGAAGAGAGCTCACAAAATGACACAATGATACTTTTTCTCAAAGAAAAACTTTACGTGAGAAGAGTTGCCTTATGGTAATTAAATAAGAATCGCTCATACGTCTTCTCTCATCAAGGAGAACGTATGAGCGATTATGATTAAAAACTGTGTCACACTTTTTCATTATTACAATATTCGGCAAATGTTTCATTATACATTTTGCGAACACTATCATTAGGAATGCCCAATGTCAAACGGCATCCTTTCGTACCCTCGATGGTCAATAAACCATAATAGAGCAAGAAACTGGCAAACATATCGGGATTAGTTATATCCTGTGGTGAGAACACATTCTTTATAAGGACATCTATCTCGCCCCTCTCTCTGATAGTACGGAGCACATCCTTGCGATACCCATCCGCCCCATCCAATCGAAGCAACTTCTTTACATTACAGAAATCTTCCTCATATTTTGATGTTAGCATTTGCTTTGAAACTTCTCCGTTTTCAATATAGTGACAAAGATAATCAATGGCCATATCGCAATCGAACACCCTACGCTGCGACTCCAAAGCATCCACAGAGAGACAGTAGTTTCCACACCAAAGTTCCATATCATGGATGACTGACTCGATATCTGTACCAGCAGAAATCTTCCCCTTACTTTTATAATAAGTGAGTATGCCCCTTATATCTTCAGTGGAGAAGCCTAGCATTTGATAACACTTATCGTATCCTGCTATATTCCAAGCAACATTGTTTCCTGTGACAACGCCATCAAGTACCACAGGAGTCACTCCAGTGAAGAGCGTACGTTCAAAAGCCCCCTTTACTTTCTTGAAAAAATCACAAAAGAGCCTATCGGCTTGTTCTATAGCCCAAGACATCTTTTCACCTTGCTCGTTATTAAGCATGGTATTGATAAAGCTATCATATTCGTCAACGATAAGATAGAGAGGATTTCACCAAACCACTCTTGGAACTTATCTTTGGTACGGCAATCGTAGTAAGCATGGAGCATACTGAGGAACACGCTCTTGCCAAAACGGCGAGGGCGAATACAGAAGAGGTTGCGAGCCTGTTTCTCCAACTCTGGTATATACATGGTTTTATCCACATAATATATATTTTGCTCTGCGATGGTTACAAAGTCCTGTATGCCGTATGGCAATTCTTTCGTAATGTTATGCTCCATATCTTTCATCATTTATATAGACTTCATTCTAATTTTCGGCGAAGTTACGATAAATATCCGAGACTGCCAAGAATTTCCGCTGCTTTTATTTAAGGTTATCAAAATTTTTGATTACCTTCAGTATTATTCTCCAGCACCCATTTCCACACTGGTACAATCTCAATCTTGAGCCCCTTGCATTCCAACTCCCCCTCATCCTCATAAGTTACAATCATCGCCTTCTTTAAAGGATATAAAGAATGCAGAGCGGATAACACCAGCCTTTTCGAGCTGATGATAACCAAGTTTAACGCTCACTTGTTTCCTTTTCCATCAATTTTATGTAATTTTGCAGCCCGAAAAGAAAAACAAGGTAAAAGGAACAAACATTCTCAATAGGTATATATAAAATATGAGCAGTAATAACGTAAATGACATGACTGTTGGTTCGCCGATGCGAGCCATCTTCCGATTCGCAGTGCCCCTTATCCTGGGCTATATCCTGCAACAGATGTATCTCATCATCGACACCGTCATCGTGGGACGATGGATCGGCGTGAATGCCTTGGCTGCCATTGGTGCCTCCACCTCCATCATGTTCTTGATCATGGGCTTCTGCAATGGTTCGTGCGCCGGCTTCGCCATCCCAGTGGCTCAGGCTTTCGGGGCGAAGGACTTCCGAAAAATGCGAACCTACGTGAGCAACAGCTATCGCATCGCTATCACCTTCGCCGTGGTCATCACCCTCTTGTCGTGCCTTTTCTGCAAGAAGATTCTGCATCTCGTCAACACCCCATTGGAGGTATTCGATGATGCCTACATCTTCCTCATGCTCCAGTTTGCGGCGATACCTTTCACGATAGGCTACAACCTGCTGGCAGGACAAATCCGTGCCCTCGGCAACTCGAAGCAACCATTCTACTTCCTCATCACCGCCTCTGTTGTCAACATCCTCCTCGATGTTCTCCTCATCTTGATTCTGGGACTTGGCGTGGAGGGAGCCGGCATCGCTACCCTTCTCTCGCAAGCCTTCTCGGTATGCCTCTGCATCCGGTTCATCAAGAAGAAGATGCAGATACTGATACCGCAAGGTGAGGAACGTGACTTTGACAACAAGAAAATCAGTATATTATTAAATAATGGTGTGCCGATGGGTTTGCAATTCTCCATCACCGGCATCGGCATCATCATGCTCCAGAGTGCCAACAATGCCCTGGGCATCACTTGTGTGGCAGCCTTCATCGCCGCCATGCGCATCAAGTATCTCTTCACTTGTGTCTTTGAGAACATCGGTGTGGCGATGGCGACCTATTGCGGTCAGAACCTCGGTGCCAAGAAGATGGAACGCATCTCACAGGGCGTGAGAGCCGCCATCAAGATGATGCTCATCTTCTTCGTGTTCAGTTTCATCGTCATCACTCCTTTTGCCGACGACATGATGACGCTCTTCGTGGATAAGGGCGAGGCTGAGGTGGTGACCTACGCAGCAGAGTTTATGCGCATCGCTTGCTACTTCTATCCTTGCCTCGGCTTGCTCACCATCTTCCGCTACAGCATCCAGGGCTTGGGATACAGCAATCTCTCGATGATGAGCGGTGTGATGGAGATGATAGCGAGATGTGGTGTGAGCCTCTGGCTAGTACCTGCCTTTATGTGGACAGGTGTCTGCTATGGCGACCCAGTGGCATGGGTGATGGCGGATATGTTCCTCCTCCCTGCCTTCTGGTGGCTGTTCAAACACTTGAAGAAAAGGATTATTTGAATGCTCCAGAGTCGGCATCTCTATTGTTGATGTTCTTCTGGATATCCTTCTTCTTACCAGAGAAGAAGTTCCAGCTTACTCCGATGCTCACCATGCGGTTGTTGTCCTTGATGGTGTGCCACTCCTTGCGACTCAATATCGGGTTGTCGATGGTCTCGAAGCGATACTTGGCATCATTGAAGAGCCAATAACCCGTAGCGGTGATGCGCCAGTTACCCAACTGGTAATATACAGAGAGATTGCTGGCACTCTCATCCCAATAGTTGTATGGTCCCCTCGGTTCCTTCGCCACGACATGACCGATGTAGGAGGCACCCCACTTGCCTTTGCGAACATCTATCTGATAGGTGAGCGGAATGCGCCACTGGTTGTGCTTGCCGATGATGCCACTGCTCATGGAGTATCGCTCGAAGGAGCCATACAAGCCGATGTTGAGCAACTCATTCTTGAAAGGCTTGATGTTGATGGCATATCCCATACCATACCACCACTGATAGTGGGAGTTCTCATAGGTTTGCACCAAGTACTTCTCCCCTTGGATGGTGCGCCACTCATAATAGACGCTCATCGGACTGTCGGTATAGACACCGAAGAAAGCCAACTGGCCTTGTATCCATGAGGCATAATGGTTGATGCGGAGGAAAGTACCATACTCATTGTTGGAGGTGAGGTTCGGGTTGCCTTGGTTCACGACCCCAGGGATGATGATGGTGGTATTCTCGTTGAGATTCGCTATCGGTGGATAGTTCACACCATTGAGCGTCTGCAACTGGATGGAACCATTCTTGAGCGGATAAGTGAGCAGGAAGGTTGGACGGATATAACTGTTGATCTTCCTGGTGTCGTCATTTTTCTGCTCTCGCCATACTCCCTCGGCACCGATGCGATAATTCAACTTGCCCAGGTTGTTCTGGTATTCAGCGGAGAAGGTCTGGATGTTGATGCGAGAAGAACTGTTGTAAGGCTCATACCCCGACAAGACATTGCGAATGGTGTAATCCGACCATTTCAACCAGTTGTTCCATCCCAAGGTCAACTCTCCCTTCTTCCATTGCTTGCTATAGTTCACCTCGGTGATGAGTGAATAGGAATTGTTCTTCGAGCGCATCTTGTCATCGACGAGGATATTGTCATCGGCATCAGTCGCCGACATTTCCTTCTGCATCGGCGCAGCATCTGCCTGGGCATCATCCCCTACCTTCCACTGCTGGTTGAGGTCTTGCTGGTCATTGTGATAATAAGTACCCAGCACATCCACGTCAATCTGCTGCTTATGTGGGAGTTGCTTGCTCAGATAGAGGTCGAGCGAAGGACCGAAGGTGTTGGTATAGTTGTCGTTGTGGCCCTTGCCATTTGTCCACTCCGGATGGTTTTGCGCCAAGATATCCACATTGCCACGATAGAATGTGTGCAGATAGTTAGGGGTGGCGGTGACTTGGAAGGTGATGTCCTCCGGCTTGCTGTAGGCATACTTCAGGTTCATCGTATTGTTGGTGTAACCGAAGTGCTTCTTGTAGGAGTAGAGGTAGTCCGCCAGGCGGTCGTCGAGCATGAAGGAATAGTGGTCCTCTCCGATGCAATCGTGATAGTTGCGCATCTCGATATTGTAGTCGAAGAAGAATTGGCTATATCCCTTGTTATATTTATAATAGGTGTTGCCATTCACGAAACCCGTGGTGAAAGCCGTCTTGGCATCGAAGCCCACGGCATAACCCGTATCAAGCGGTTTGGTGATGATGTTGACGAGAATATCGACATCTCCATATCGGGCAGGAGGCGCATCGTAGTACTCCACCTTCTTGATTTTCTCGGCAGGTATCGACTTGAGGTCGTTGTCGCTCGTCATCGCCACATCGTTGATGAGAATCTTCATCTTCTTGTTGACGATGCTGCGTGTCTTGCCGGTCACGGGATCGATGATGATGCCAGGGATATTGGCGATGAGGTCTTGGGTGTGACGGGAGTTCTTCACCTGTTCCTCGTTGAAGGTGTAGGTGGCATGGTCGCCACGATCGGTACGGAGGTTGCCCTTCACCATCACTCGCTTGAGTTGGTAGGCATCGGCTTGCATCCGGATGGTTCCGATACGACCGACATTCACCAAGCGGCTAATGGTCTTATAGCCCACGTAGCTCACCTTCATGATGGCTTGATTCTGTTCGCAAGGTATCACGAAGTCGCCATTGGCATTGCTCACGCCACCACAGAGGAAGGTGGAATCGTGAGGATTGAGCAACTGCACATTGGCAAACTCCACAGGCAGGTTGTGGTTGTCGATGAGTCGGCCTATCAACTTGCGTTCGCTCTTTCGGATGCACTCCACAGTAATCAAACTGTCGCTCACCACCATCTTCATCGGATAGAAGCCTATCACTCGGCGGATGGCATCGGGAATATTCGGAGCCTCCACGTCCTGGGTGACGGTGAAATCCTCCAACTCATTGTAGATAAAGCTCACCTTGTAGCGAGCGGAAGCCTTGTCGAGGTCGATGAGCACATCCGACATGCTACGGTTGTGGTAGTGGCGAGAGAGATGTTGGGCACTTGCCAAGGACAGGAAAGTGACCCACAAGAATATAATGAATGAAAATCGCTTCATAAGACTGCATTTTTAACATTTGGGGATATACTATTGAACGATGATTTCGTCGTTCTTCAGTTCAATATTGACATTGTCGAATTGATTCAATTCCTTGACGATGTTCTCTATCTTCGTATGGCTATCCCATTCATAATAGAGGCGAAGGCTCTTTGCCCCATCGCTCTCAAACTTGACTTGCAGGTCATAGTAGTTGGCGATTTCAGTCATCATCTTGTCGAGCGTGACATTCACGAAAGTTTTGTGGATGGCAGGTTTCTCGGCTTTCACTTCTTCGGATGGCGAGGCAACCTTGGCGGTATCGCCCTTCACGGCATCTTTTACCATCGCATTTTCCGCAATCGGCATTGGCTCCTGGCTCTTGCTGATATAGGTGTGGATGGCGGCGAAGGCTATGCCTGAAATCAAGACAAAGCCAACGATGAAAGCGGCTATCTTGCGCCAAGAGAAAGGGCGGTGCTCATCGGCATGAGAATTCATCGGTATGACCTCTGCATTCTCTTCGACATGATGCTCTTCACTGAATTTCGCCCAAGCCTCATCTACATTCAAGCCTTGGGAAGATTTTTCATCCTCACCTTCCCATGCCTTTTCATCCGAATCTTCCAGACTTTGCTTCAAGAGAGCCGAATCCACCTCTTGCATGGTCTGGTAGAGCTTGCGACACTCCTCATCTCGCAATATCTCACGAACCTCGTCATCAGTATATTTCTCCTGATGATCGATGATGTCCAATATCTTTTCAAACTTATCCATAATCTTCACTCTTTTCTAAGGGTTAAAAATATCAACTGTGAACAAACTACTTTTTGTAGAATCTCTACGGATTAAACTTTTGTTGTAATTTCTTGATGCCTTGTGCCAGATGTTTATAAACTGCCACCTCGCTGATGCCCAACTCCGTGGCTATCTCCCGATATTTCAGCTTTTGCCGAAAGCGGAGTTGCAATACCTTGCGAGTTTGGGGTGTCAATTCACTCTCCATATAAGAAAGGATGGCTTCTTGCCTATCCTCCTCTTCCCTTTCGGAAGTAAAGTCGAAAGCCCCTCTGCTCATAGAGGTATCATTTAGCGGCAGAATGGATGACGAGGCATCAAGTTGCAGCAGGTGGTGAACTCTGTCCTTCATCTTCTGCCGATTGATGAGTGTCAGGCATTTGTTGCGTACACAAACCAACAAGTAGCTGCTCTCCGTTTCGGGACGTAAGGTGACTTTTCCGTCTAGCACTTCGGCGAAGACATCGCTCACCACGTCTTGGCTTGCCGCCTCATCCTTCAGAAGCACCAAGGCGAGTTGGTACATCCGGGGGTAATGCTGTCGGAAGAGCCGTTCGATATGTTCTTTTGTCATTTGCATGATTTTTTTGTTATTGTTTGGTTATAGTACAAACTGCCTTTTATTTTCCTAACCCTAAGTTGGAAGATTTTTTGCAAAGATAATGCAAACGAGCGCAATGAAAGTTTACTTTCTAATTGCCGAGTGCAGCTTATCTTCTGCAAAAATACTAAAAATCTAGGGAGATTCGTTAGAAAAGTAGAGGAATTTCAAATTATTCCTTAGAAAAAATGTGGATTTCCATCAACATTCATCAGAAAAAATGTAATATTTACTTGGTTATTCGTTAGAAAAAGTGTATATTTGCAGCGATTATTCGTCAGAAAAAGTGTGAATCATGAAAAGATATATATATAAACAGCTTTTGGCATGGAAGAATGAAAAAGAACATAAGCCTCTGATTCTCAATGGAGCAAGACAAGTTGGAAAAACCTACATCTTACGAGAATTTGGAAGAAATGAATATAAAAGGATGGCTTTCTTTAGTCTTGACCGTGACCAAAAAGCTTTGGAAATATTCAACAAGGGAGGCAGAGCCACTGATATGCTGATGGCTTTGTCGGCTATCTGTCATGAGGATATAACCCCTCACGACACCCTTGTGGTGCTCGATGAGATACAAAATTGCCCTAAGGCTTTGGAGGCATTGAAGTTCTTCTGCGAAGAAACACCAGAGATAGACATTGTTGTGGCAGGTTCACTCCTGGGCTTATCAATACATAGCGGTGTGTCATATCCCGTAGGAAAAGTGGAAGAATTGCACCTCTATCCAATGACCTTCTTGGAATTTTTGGAGGCAATGGGAAAGACGCAGTTAGTCAATCTATTGGAGAACAAGAACTGGACAGTCATCAATATGCTCGAAACAGAACTCATCAGTTCGTTGCGCCAATATTATTATGTAGGAGGAATGCCAGCTGCCGTCTTGGCTCACATCGAAAAAAAGGGATGGAAAGAAGTGAGACGAATACAACAGCAAATTATCACCGACTATAGGCGTGACTTCTCCAAGCATGCTCCGACACGTGAAATACCCCGCATCAACATGGTATGGGATAGCATTCCTGCCCAACTTGCCAAGGAAAACAAAAAGTTTGTCTATGGCGCAGTGAAGAAGAGCGCTCGTGCCGCCGACTTCGAAATGGCCATCCAATGGCTGATAGACGCAGGATTGGCTTACAAGGTACCGAGAGTGAATGCCCCTCGACTGCCACTCAAGTTTTATGAAGACATCAGTGCCTTCAAGCTCTTTATGCTCGATGTAGGATTGATGGGGGCAATGGCAGAGACAACCGCCGAATCTGTAGTGGTGGGAGACAACATCTTTTCTGAATACAAGGGTGCTTTTACTGAGCTTTATGTATTCACCCAGCTGAAGGCTTTGGGATATTCTCTGTATTATCATGCAGTGGATAACTCCACGATAGAAATTGATTTCTTGACGCAAAGAGACAACCAAGTGATACCTATCGAAGTAAAAGCCGAAGTGAACGTGAAGGCTAAGTCGCTGCGAACATTCATCAGCAACAACCCTGAGCTGAAAGGCATCCGCTTCTCTATGCTCCCTTACAAAGAGCAAGATTGGATGACCAACATACCGCTCTATGCCTGCATGGCATGGTAAACATTTCGTTAGAAAAGTATATCTTTAGAAAAAACTATCAAGCTATAGCAACAATGAAGAAACAAGGAACCTTACTGATCGTAGATGACAATCGCAACATTCTTACTACCGTGAGGATGCTGCTCGAACCCATATTCTCCCAAATCATCACCATCGCCAACCCAAACTCCATCCCTGCCAAGCTCAGGGAGGAGAAGCCCGATGTGGTTTTGCTCGACATGAACTTCTCCAGTGGTATCAACTCCGGCAACGAGGGATTGTATTGGCTTCGTGAAATCAAGAGCCTCCGACCACAGACGGAAGTGGTGCTCTTCACCGCTTACGCCGATATTCAACTTGCCGTGACAGGCATCAAGGAGGGAGCCACCGACTTCATCGTCAAGCCTTTCGACAACGAGAAGATGATTCGTACTCTCGTGGAGGCAAGGGATCAAAACAAGGCTGTGGATAAGTTATCCACCAAGAATTGTGGAAAAACTTCGCAAAGTGCTATGTATTGGGGAGATAGCGAAGTTATGAACAGTTTAAGGAACATTGTGGATAAAGTGTCGAAAACGGATGCTAATATCCTGATTACGGGAGAGAACGGAACGGGTAAAGAGGTGCTAGCCAACGAGATACATCGTTTATCCACACGCGGCAAGAAGAAAATGCTACCTGTGGATATGGGAGCCATCACCGAAACCCTCTTCGAGAGCGAACTCTTCGGTCATGTGAAGGGAGCCTTCACCGATGCCAAGGCAGACAAGCCGGGCAAGTTTGAGTTAGCCAACGACAGCACTATCTTCCTCGATGAGATAGGGAACCTATCCTATGGTTTGCAGGCGAAACTCCTCACCGCCCTTCAGCGCAGAAGCATCGTAAGAGTGGGTGGTTCTACCCAGATACCTATCAATGTTCGATTGATTTGCGCCACCAATCGCAACCTACAGGAGATGGTGAGCAATGGCGAGTTTCGAGAGGACTTGCTCTACCGCATCAACACCATCCACCTCGAATTGCCAGCCCTTCGACAGCGCAAGCAGGACATCGTGCCCCTTGCCCAGCGATTCCTCCAACAATATGGCGACCTATATAATAAGGTGAACATCCAGTTATCCCCATCGGCAGCGGAGAAAATCACCGAGTTACCTTGGTATGGCAATATCCGAGAGTTGCAACATGCCATCGAGAAAGCCGTCATCCTCTGTGATGGCAATATCATCATGCCCGATGACATCGACGGCGGCAACCCTATCAAGAAGGAGAAACCACTCGAAGAGGTGCAGACACTCGATGAGATGGAGCATCGTATGATAGAGAAAACCATCAAGGAGTGTGAGGGCAATCTATCCATGGTGGCTGCAAGACTGGGCATCTCCAGACAAACGCTCTATAATAAGATGAAGAGATATGGGATATAGAGAGTGAAGAACGAAGAATTCAATAGTATTTTGGGGTTATGGATGTTAAGTTAGTCATTATAGTTCTTTTGTTGGTGGTATCGGTAGCAGGCTACATCCGTCTTTATCGCCACTATCGTCGTAACATCAAGAAGGTGATTTTCCTTTTTGATGCCATCGACAATGTGGATTTCTCCTTCAATTTTCCGATGCAAGGCGTATCGAAGAACGACCGCATCTTGCACCAATCCCTCAACCGCATCAAGGCTTTCTTGCAACATACCAGGGAGGAGCAGATGGAGCGTGAGAAATATTACGAGAAGATATTGAACATAGTGGATGCTGGCATCATGGTGGTGGATAGTCACGACAATGTGTTGCAACATAACCAAGCCGCCCTCCGCCTCCTCGATACCGATGTGCTCACCCATCTCAACCAAGTAAGGGAGAAGTTGAAGGATGAGCATCTCTCCAAGCATGAGACCGCCACCATGATCAAAGACAAGCCAGTACGCATCATCGCCATCAGTGATGTGAGCCATGAGCTGAGCAACCAGGAGATTGACTCTTGGATCAAACTCATCCGTGTTTTGACCCACGAAATCATGAATACTATCACACCTGTTACCTCGCTGAGCGAAACCTTGCTGAAGGAATTGGAAGAGGACATGCACTGGGAGGGCAGGTTTGCTACCTGCCCCAATTCCCCAAAGGAAAAAGACCTCCGCATCGGCTTGGAGACGATTCACAAGACAGGCACAGAATTGCTTTCTTTCGTGAACAACTATCGCCGCTTTACCCATGTTCCTCAACCTCAGCCATCCCTCTTCTATGTCGAACCATTCCTGAATCGCATGGCGATGCTATGCAATCACGAGGTCAGTATCAAGGTTTCGCCAAAAGACCTTATCGTATATGCCGACGAAAGCCTCATTGCCCATGTCGTAACGAATCTTCTGAAGAATGCAGTGGAAGCTATCAAAGAGAAAGAAAGCACTGAAGTATCAGAAGATAAGCATGCTTTCATCCGAATCAAAGCATACGCCAACGAGCAAGAGGCAATCGTCATTGACGTAACCAACAATGCCGGCATCATCCCCGACGACATCGCCGCCCACATCTTCATCCCTTTCTTCACCACGAAGAAGGAAGGAAGCGGCATCGGCTTGTCGCTCTCCCGTCAAATCATGCGAGTAAGTGGCGGCACCCTCTCCCTGCATCAAAACAAGGAAGAGAATACCACCACTTTCCGGATTGTCATCCCGTAAATCGCTTTGTTAGGAAACATTTCTTTTGCAAGTCCATACAATACGAACTCATTTCCACTACTCCTTCACCACCTCTCCATCGAAGAGGCGGATGGTGCGGTTGGCTATCTTGGCATCGTGCTCATTGTGGGTCACCATCACGATAGTAGTACCCTCATGGTTGAGCTCTGTGAGCAAGTGCATCACCTCGGCACCATTCTTGGAGTCGAGATTACCCGTTGGCTCATCGGCAAGTATCAGCTTAGGACCAAAAACCACGGCACGAGCGATGGCTACTCGCTGCTGCTGACCACCAGATAGCTGGTGAGGGATATGCTTGGCACGATGGCTGATGTTCATGCGTTTCATGATGGCTTGCACCTTCTCCTTGCGCTCCGCCTTCGGGATGTTGAGGTAAGTGAGAGGAAGTTCGATATTCTCCTCCACATTCAACTCATCGATGAGGTTGAAACTTTGGAAGACAAAGCCTATCTCTCCCTTTCTTACATCCGTGCGCTCCTTCTCCTTCAGGTTTTCCACCTCATGGTCGCCCAAGAAATATTTTCCTGAGGTTGGATTGTCGAGCAAACCGAGAATGTTGAGCAAGGTTGACTTGCCACAACCAGATGGTCCCATGATGGCAACGAACTCACCATCTTCTACTGTGAAAGATACATTATTGAGTGCAATCGTCTCCACCTCTTCTGTGCGGAAAGACTTGCTAAGATTTTCTACTTTGATCATTTTTTGTCAATGCTAAATGTTGAATGTTAAGTGTTAAATGAAAGGGCATACGCAATTTCTTTTACTCATCCTTGAGATATTTCACAGGATTGCTGTTTGCCACCTTATAACAGTTGATAACCACGGCTATGCCGATGATGAGCAAGAGAGCTATCGTGACATAGATGAACTCTAGCGGCGTGAGCGAGGCCTTGATGCTGAACGACATCAACCACTGTCGGGCAATCACCCAAGCCACAATATCTCCGATGACGATGCAAGGGAGGGCTATCTTGACGATGTCCTTGAGGAAGATGCGCAAGATGTCGCTCACCTTGGCACCATTCACCTTGCGGATGGCTATCTCCTTACGACGGCGGTTCACCTCATCGCTCGTATATCCCACCAATCCGAAGAGGGCGATAACCATTGTGATAATACCTCCCACCAAGATGCCATTGCGAAACTTGCGCTGAGAGGCATACTGATTCTCATACTCCACCTCATAGTTTCTTACTCGCACCTCACTGTTAGGATACATCGCCTTCACCCTATTATATAGGTCAGATAGGGCATCATCCGTGAGATTCTTAAACTTGATGAGCATGTAAGGAGCCGTATGAGCCGAATAGAAGTAAAGCATCGGGAAAGTTTTCATCTCAGGATTGTTCATAGAGAGGTCTCCCCATTGAATGTGCTTTACCACGCCACAGATGGTGAAAGTATAAAGATTACCATTCGCATCCCCCCATCCCGAGCTATTGATTTTCTTGCCGATAACTCCATCCTTCCAATGTCCCATCTTCTTCAGTTTCTCAGCACCTTGCTCATCAATCATGACCTGTCGGGAACTATCACTGCGTTCGGTGAAGGAAGTGCCTTCTACTATTGGGATTTGCATCAGATTGAAATAGTTGTCATCCACACCTCCGTTCTCTATGACATTGAACGTATTGTCGGGATCACCTTCGATGTTGATCATGTCTCCATTGGTGTGATACCCCGGTATCGTCATCGCCGTGGAAGAGGCACAGCCCTCCACATCCGGCATTCGCCTGATTTCCGCCAAGCATTGGTCACGCTGGTCACCATCAATGCCATCCACCATCAGAAGAGCCACATTCTTATAGTTATAACCAGGATTGACGAACAGCATCATCCGATACTGATTATTCACCACGAAGAGGAGGCTAAAGAGCAAGCCAGAGATGACGAACTGGATGCCCAACAAGGCGAGTTTCCATCGGTTACGATTCTCATTATATCCACGAAAGGCGATGGCAACAGGTATCTTGTTGTATAGATAACCCGGCACAAATCCACCGATGAAAAGCACAAAGAGGCAAATCACCACCAATATCCAACTGCCACGATTGAACACCAAGGTCGCCACTGGCGCTGAGAGGAAATTCTCGATACTTCCCTTGCAGAGGAAAACCAAGATGGCTGCCAATATCACCGACAATCCTACATGCACCAAAGCCTCGGAGAAGATGATGGCATGGATGTTGATAGGCTCTGCGCCATAGCACTTTCTTACCGCCATCTCGCGAGAACGAGTCACGAGGTTACCCACGATGATGAGCAGATAGTTCATCACTGAAGTAAAGAGAAGAACGAAGGCGATGATGCCCATAATCCATCCCATCATCTTGATATAAGAGTTCTGGGTATATACATCACTGAGCACCGTGAAATCATAGTTCAACTCGATGCCCATCTTTTTCATTTCCTTCAGAGGGAAACGATCTTTTCGCATCTTTTCCACGAATGGCTTCAGTTCATCAGACTTATGTCCCTTAGCTAGGCGGATGTACGACTCATAACAATCATTGCCCACCCATTGGTCTCTTCCATCGAAAGAAAAGAGTGACGGTGTACTATCCAAGGAGATGATGACATCCTTGCCATGGAAAGACGAGCCCCAAGGAAAGCTTTCGAAGACACCACCTATCACAAAAGTCCTGCCAGGGCTGTTGGGGGTAGTGAATCGCTTGCCCACTACATTGCCACCCACTTTCTCTGCCCACTCAGAGCTGACTACACAAGACATCGGCTGTGACAAAGCTTGCTTGGCATTGCCCACCAACATCTTCTGAGGAAAGACATCGAAGAAGCAACTGTCTGCCAAAATCATCGTTGCATTGAGACTACTCTGGTCTTCAAATTTACACTGAGCGCCCTCCTGATAACCTCGGATTCTCGTTGCTGCCTCCACCATCGGAGCATAGCTTTTCACGCCATGTGCCGTAGCCCCCGATGTATGATTGAAGTGCATACTCTGTCCTTGGTTATTGCCCACCTCGGATATTTGGTAGGTTCTATCCCATCCCTTGAAATAAGTATCGTATGTCTGCTCGAAGTAGATTTCGGCGATAATCACCGAACTGATAGCCAATCCGAGCGACAAGCACAATATCTTCACGAAGTTGTGCTGTCCCCTGCGAGGGAGATTCTTGAATGCGTTAACTATATGATTCATAAATATTCGAATTATAAATTACAAATTATAATGTATAAATGACACCCCACTTATTAGTGGCGTACGCCTATTTATTATTTATTCATTATCATTTATCAATTAATAATGAGTTGTTCATTATCCTTATAAGCTTCGTAGCCACTCACGATGACTCGCTCTCCCGGCTCCAAGCCTTCTATTACCTCATAATACTGAGGATTCTGACGGCCGATGGTGATCTTGCGGCGATAAGCCTTCTTGCCACTCTTGTCGAGGACGAATATCCACTGACCGCCCGTCACACTATAAAACGTGCCTTTCGGGATGATTATTGCCTGCTTCGACTGTCCGAGTTGCAAATCCAGATAGTAGGTTTGACCGGTTCGGATATTGCTAGGGCGGCTGCCCTTGAAGACGAAGTCGATGCGGAACCTACCGTCTCTCACCTCTGGATAAACCTTGCGAACCTGCAAGAGATAATGCTTGCCATTCTGGTCGAAGGTGGCAGTCAAGCCGGGTTTCACTCGGTCGATGTAATGTTCATCCACCTGTGCCTGCACCTTGTAATCACTGAGGTCATTGATGACTCCAATCTTTTGCCCCGGAGAGATGCTCTGTCCCAACTCCACATCCAGCAAACCGATTTCACCAGAGATAGTGCTGCGGATATTCAATTTCTCCTTGCGCTGTCTGACGAGTTGCACATTGCGCTGCATGGCTTCGAGGTTATCATTCATCTGATTCACCTGCGAATGGCGGAGCTGTGCATCCTTCTTCAGTCGTTGGTTGATGAGAGCGTGCTTCTTCACCGCCAAGTCATAATCCTCCTTTGCCTTGAGGTACTCCTCTCTGGAGTTGAGTTGCTCCTTGTGGAGAGCCTCCTGATGCTGATAAGCACGGCGCTTGGTGATGACATCTTGTGAGAGCGAAAGAGCCTCGTTGGAATTGTTGAGCCTATCTTGCTCCATCGAGATTTGCGTATTGCGGAGCATATCCTGCTTCTCGGCAAGTTCGCTCTCGGCATTCAGTATCTCCAGGTCGAGATTGGAGTTGGAGAGTTTCACGATGATGTCGCCCTTGCCCACATGGGCACCCTCATCCACCACTTTCTCTGTGACGATGCCGCCCTCCTCGCTGCTGATTTGCACCACGGAGATAGGCACCACCTGTCCATCCACCGAAACATAGTCATTAAACTGCCCATGCTCCACCTTTGCGATGCTCAATCCCTTGCGATCCACCTTTAAGGTGGAAGAGAAATTGCTCAATCCCAACCATACGAGGAGCGATACCAATACCACACCTCCTGCTATCCATGCCCAATACTTACGAGGCACGAGATATTTTTTCTTTTCTATCTTTACGTCCATAGTTTTAAGTGAAGAGTGAAGAATTCTCTTGTCTTCTTTGTTATTTTATAAGATTTTTTCCTTGATAGTAATCCACAAGTCGCTGTTTGATGACGAGCAACATTTGCATTTGGAGCTGCTTGATTCTGCTTTCGAGCAAAGTCTGCGCGGCGGTATGGAGGTCGAAGGTGGAGAGCATTCCCTCCTCAAACTTGCGGCTCGACATATAATAGGCGAGCGAATCGGAAGCCACTTTCTTATCCATCTGCTCCAGCTCCTTGGCATATCCCTCGGCATCCATCACCGCTTGGGCGATATGGTCGTGGAGCTTGCGCTTCGTTTCCTCCAGGTTCACCTGAGCCAACTGCCAGTCGTTGCGAGCTTTCTTCACAGAGTGCCACGCCACATTATCATATATAGGTATAGAGAGGGTCAGTGCGAGGTACTCACCTCGATTGTTGCGAAACTGCGAGGCAAAGCCCTCGTACTGTCCTCCCTGAGAGAGATTTCTATAGAAGTTGGTAGAGATGCCGCCACTGAGAGAGAGGGATGGCAGCAACCTACCCTTCGCTATCTTATAATCATATCGTGCCTTCTCTACCTCATACTCCGCCGACTTGACATCGGGAGAGGCATTCAAGAAATTCTGGTAAACAGTTTCGTGGTTTATAGGAAAAGATTCGTTTACCTGTTTACCATTTGTTACTAGTCTCAGTTCTTCCTCTACGGGGAAGTTCATTGCCGACTTCAAGGTGAGCAAGCACTGCTGAGCCACATGCTTCTGATGCGTGAGATTGTATTCATCCTCAGCCACCTGCGACTCCATCTGCACTACGTCGGGGCGACCTTTCTCTCCTAGCTCATAAAGTCGCTGCATCTTACCCAGCAGTCGCTTACTCTCGGCGAGTTTATTACTCGCTATCTGAATGCTAGCCTCAGCGTAAGCAGCATCCACAAACTTCTGCATCACGTCTATCGCCTTGTCATCCCTCACCTTCTGCATGGCGGTGGTGGAATAAGCACGAGCCAACTTCGCTTGCTTGAAAGCATTGATGGTAGCGAAGCCATCGAAGACGTTGAGCGAGGCATAGAGCTGATAATAATTATTGAACGTCGTTACATGATTATAAGTATTGGTCTCCGGGTCGATGTTACGTCCCCAAGCATACTGTCCTTGCACACCACCAGCAGCCGAAGGCAAGAAGTCGGTCACTGCCTTCTGATAATCTTGCTTGCGTTGTCGCGCATTGATCACCTCTCGCTTCACATCCGTGGCATGCTCCACGGCGTAAGCCATGCAGGAGTCAAGTCCCCATATCTTAGCTTGGGTTTCTCCTATAGCCTCAACAGCCGTATGAGTTGCCGTCGCCACCTGCGCCGTAACCTCCAAGTTCCCTAAAGCCATCAATCCGATGTATAATCCTATCCTTTTCATTGTCTATCATTTTTTTGCCAATATCAAGACAATCGCCGTGCCAAAAGCAAGCATATCCTGATTATCAACCACTTACAAGATATACCTCATAGGCATCACTGTCCAATAATTAGACACCACCGCCTAATTATTGGACAATCCTTCACAGGTCAAGCCAATCGACGTTACAATGTTACAGCGTTACAGTAATAAATGCGCCCCTCCTATATACGAAAAATTACTATTATATTTATATATATATATAAATATAAAGAGTATTTTAGGGGGTGGATAGGGAGAAATTTTACTGTAACGCTGTAACATTGTAACGTATGGGATAGATCTGACAACCATCAGACGATGCTACAACAGACGACCCGAAGCAGTCGTAATAGACGACTGGCCTCGGTCACTATAGACGACAAGCCTCGGTCGTAATAGTAAACATTCATCCCAAAAGCCTCCCGTATATTACAATCACGTAATATATTGGGGGCTTTTAATATTTTTAGCAAAATATATGATGATAATCAGCGATAAATGCTTACTTTTGCAATGTCTTATTGGAAACAACATACTGCTCCGACAAGGAGTTGTACCAAACAACAAACATTAAACAAAACAAACGACAATGATGATGACAATCGAAGAATACAGAGCAGCAATCTATCAGATTCTGGTCGATGCTAAGAACGAAGACGGAACACCGGTACTCAGCGAGAAGGAAGCCAGAGAGGCACTCAATGGCTTTACCGACGATGAGTTGCAAGACGGCATCCTGTGGGACACACCGGAAGATGTGGCTGGAATCATCCTCGAAGGATAAGCCATCCTATCAACAGCTATTCATCCCAACATCGTGCAGAGAAAATGCCTTTTTCTTCTTACAACAAGATTTTAGCGACAGTTTTCTTTGCACAATTCAATTATTATTTGTAATTTTGCAGCCGCTTATCAGATGAGGGCTACCCGTTAGCCCATCCGACAAGCAACAACAAAGAAAGATATTTACCGGTAAAAAGAGATATATAATAATAATGAAGATAGAAAACGAAATCATCAGCTCGGTCATCGCAGCGGTGAAGGAGCTTTATGGTCAGGACGTACCAGAGAAGATGGTTGCCCTGCAGAAGACCAAGAGTAATTTCGAAGGTAACCTTACCCTCGTCGTGTTCCCATTCCTCAAGATGTCTAAGAAGAAGCCTGAGGATACTGCACAGGAAATCGGCGAGTACTTGAAGAAGAATTGCAGCAACGTCATCGCTGACTTCAATGTGGTAAAGGGTTTCCTCAACCTTTCTATCGCACCTGCCGCTTGGGTAGGACTCCTCAATACCATCCATGCTGACGAGAAATTCGGTGAGAAGCCTGTTACTGAGAACAGTCCACTCGTGATGATCGAGTACTCTTCTCCTAACACCAACAAGCCTCTCCACCTCGGTCACGTGCGCAACAACCTCCTCGGTTGGTCTTTGGCTCAGATCATGGAAGCCAACGGCAACAAGGTGATCAAGACCAACATCGTCAACGACCGTGGCATCCACATCTGCAAGTCCATGCTCGCTTGGCTCAAGTGGGGCAACGGCGAGACTCCAGAGACTTCCGGCAAGAAGGGCGACCACCTCATCGGCGACTACTACGTAGCCTTCGACAAGCACTATCGTGAGGAAATCGCTCAGCTCAAGGAGCAATACATCAAGGAAGGCATGGAGGAAGAGGCTGCCACAGAGAAGGCTAAGGCAGAGGCTCCTCTCATCAAGGAAGCTCACGAGATGCTCGTGAAGTGGGAGCATGGCGACCCTGAGGTTCGTGCCCTCTGGCAGAAGATGAACAACTGGGTATATGCTGGCTTCGACGAGACCTACAAGATGATGGGCGTAGGCTTCGACAAGATATATTATGAGTCAAATACTTACCTGGAGGGTAAGAAGAAGGTAGAGGAAGGCTTGGAGAAGGGGCTCTTCTTCCGCAAGGACGACAACAGTGTATGGGCTGACCTCACCGACGAGGGTCTCGACCAGAAGCTCTTGCTCCGTTCTGACGGCACCTCTGTCTATATGACTCAGGACATCGGTACAGCCGACCTCCGTTTCAAGGACTTCCCTATCGACAAGATGATCTACGTAGTAGGTAATGAGCAGAACTACCACTTCCAGGTACTCTCCATCTTGCTCGACCGCCTCGGCTTCAAGTGGGGCAAGGACTTGGTTCACTTCTCTTACGGTATGGTAGAGTTGCCTAACGGTAAGATGAAGAGCCGCGAGGGAACGGTAGTGGATGCCGACGACTTGATGGCAGAGATGATCAAGGATGCTCGCCAGACCAGCGATGAGCTAGGCAAGTTCAAGGACATGAGCGAGGAAGAGCGCCAGGAGATTTCACGCATCGTGGGTCTCGGAGCGTTGAAGTACTTCATCTTGAAGGTGGATGCTCGCAAGAACATGCTCTTCAACCCAGAGGAGAGTATCGACTTCAATGGTAACACAGGTCCTTTCATCCAATATACCTATGCTCGTATCCGCAGCATCATGCGTAAGGCAGCAGCCGAGGGTATCGAGATTCCAGCTCAGCTTGGCGCAGACGCTCCATTGAACGAGAAGGAGATCGACCTCATCCAGAAGATGAACGACTTCGCAGCAGCCGTAGCCGACGCAGGCAACAACTACAACCCTGCCGGCATCGCCAACTACTGCTACGAGTTGACCAAGGAGTTCAACCAGTTCTATCACGACTACAGCATCCTGAATGCTGAGAGCGAGGCTGAGAAGACCACCCGTTTGGTGCTCGCTGCCAATATCGCCAAGATCTTGAAGAATGGTATGGCTCTGCTCGGTATCGAGGTTCCAGAGAGAATGTAATATTCCCCGAAAGAAGCAGAAGTGCTTCGCTAGAGGATATTCAAGATATATAACCTTACAATTAAATTAGAATATTGACTATTTGACAAATAATGAGCATTGCCCCAGGGATAACACAATGGGGCATGCTCATTTGCTTTTTATAGCCATCCCCCTGTAAGGTAGTATTTATCATTTATAATTTGTCATTTATAATTTGTCATGAGCAATATGCTTGTAAATCCTCCTTCGTGGAGAAACGATACCGTTTTACCTTTGCCCAACGAGGTAAAGGCTAATGCCTGGGCAGTGGATGCCGCTTGTTCGGGAAACCCCGGTCCGATGGAATACCAATGCATCGACCTTCAGACTGGCGCACAGGTTTTCCACTATGGTCCTATCCATGGCACCAACAATATCGGCGAGTTTCTTGCCATCGTCCATGCCCTTGCCTTGATGGCACAACGAGGCATCACCGACAAGGCCATCTACAGTGATAGCGTGAATGCCCTGCTCTGGGTGTCCAAGAAACAATGCAAGACCAAGTTGGAGCGCACTCCACAGACCGAACAGCTCTACCAGATTATCGCCCGTGCCGAGAATTGGCTTCGCACCCACAATATCACCGTCCCTATCTTCAAGTGGGAAACCAAGAAATGGGGCGAGATTCCAGCCGACTTCGGAAGGAAGGGATAAGAGTTGCGAAAGTCCACAAATGCGGTAGTTAAGTAGCTTGAGTGCATAAAACATGCAAAAGACTTACTAATTAATGTATAAAATCGTTTAAAGATAAGAAAATATATAGTACATATACTCTTTTTTAGTATATTTGCGGTGTGATTCCATTCAGAGACACACAATAGAGCAGTATCAACAACTTAAAATTAGAGATTATGAAAAAGTTATTTCTTATGGCAGTCCTCACACTAGCTAGCGTTGGGACTTTCGCACAGAGCAGAGTTGGCTCTACTACTATCCAACCTAAGATTGGTTTGAACGTATCCACTGTAGGTGACGGTGACTGGAAAGCTGGTTGCGCCTTCGGTGCAGAGTTGCAGCACCAGTTCAATCGCAAGATGGCTGTTGCCGGTGGTCTTCTTTATTCCTTCCAAGGATGCAAGGGCGACCATAGCAGTTGGAACCCTGGCTATCTGAACATCCCTGTCACATTGAACTATTACGTTGCCAAGAACTTCGCCTTGAAGGCTGGTCTCCAACCTGCGTTCATGGTTTCCAAGGACAACGCAGAAGGAGTTAACACCTTCGACTTGGCAGTACCAGTAGGTTTGTCATACGAGTTCCAGAACATCGTCTTGGATGCCCGCTACAACATCGGTGTCACCAAGGTGCCTAAGCATGGCGATGGTTATACCAATGTGCTCCAGTTGACCATTGGCTATAAATTCAAGTTGTAACTTCCAACGGAATAAGGACATCCCCAAAAGCACCTCACGATGGTGCTTTTGAAAAAGTCCCGAGGAAATGATAAAAAAGTCCCGATGTTTTTCGAAAAACATCGGGACTTTTTTATTCTCCCCTAGTAGTCGGTGATATATCCCTTGGTAAACATATCATACGACAGAGCCTCTAGCTCGGAGAGCGTCATGTGCTCCACGGCATGCTCTATCTTACGTATCAACTCGTCTCTCTTGAAATCATCGTTATCAGTCAAACGTGATGTAAATCTATTGCTCATCGGAATTTAATTAATAATTAAGAATTAGGCTAACGCCCTTGTATGCTATTGAATTCTTCACTTCTTTCATAGGTGTCAATGATGTTTCCATCATACTCCTCATGGCTGATTGGACGCACGTTTTGCGGTAACTGTGGGGCTTTCGTGCCACCTGCCACAAACTGACCTGTAGCCATCTCTACTCGTATCTCATCCCAAAGGTCAGCATCGAGGAAGGATTGGTGAGTGATGGCTCCACCCTCCACTATCAGCGATTGCACCTTATTATTATATAGGTATTGCATGATTTGGCGCAACACACTCACTGAGCCTTTGCTGAAGTCCAAGCCCTCGAAGCAAGGATGATGGCGGTCGATGACCAAGCGCATAGGGTTCTTGCCACTCCAGTCACGCACATTGAGAAGACTATGGTCACGTTCATCCGTGATTCTCCCTACGAGGATGGCATCATTCTCGGCACGAAGTTTATGAGAGAGCATCTTGGTAAAGGACGAGGAAATCGCCATGCCCTTGCCCTCATTGTCGAGGAATCCATTCGCCGTCTGCGCCCACTTCAGGATGATGTAAGGACGCTGATGGGTGTTGTAAGTGATGAAACGCTTGTTGAGTTCCAGGCATTCCTTCTCCAACACACCCACCGTCACCTCGATTCCTGCCTCACGAATTTTCTGGATGCCACGTCCCTGCACCTTGGCAAAAGGATCGACACAACCACACACACAGCGGCGCACACCTTTTCTCACCACCAAGTCGGCGCAAGGCGGTGTCTTTCCATAATGTGAGCAAGGTTCCAAGCTCACATAGATGGTTGCCCCCGGCAAGAGGTGTTCATCCTCAGGTTTCACCGAAGCAAAGGCGTTTACCTCGGCATGTCCCTCGCCACAGCGCACATGGTATCCCTCACCGATGATTCGACCATCCTCGCTCACGATGACAGCCCCCACCATCGGATTGGGCTTGGCATTCTGCCTGCCATTCTTCGCCAACTGCAAGCAGCGGCGCATATACACTTCGTCTATCTCTTTTTGTTCCATATCATTGAATCTAACCTCTTTTTCTATTTTTTAAGTCCTTCCAACGCTCTTTTCTTCCATTTTATCGCCCATTCCCAATAAAAAGTTGTACCTTTGCCTCCGAATAAAAGACTACACAACAATGAAATCATATCAAGAACTTTGGCAATCCCTCACCCCACTCTATGAGGCAAGCGAAGCACAAGCTATCGTCCGCTTGGTACTCGAAGTGAAGTACGGAATGACGTTGACCGACATTATTGGCGGCAAAGTTAATGAATTATCCGCAGACGAGGGCAAAAAACTAGAAGAAATTATCGAAAGACTGCAAAATGCAGAGCCAGTGCAGTATGTACTAGGGCAAACCGACTTCATGGGAATGACCTTCCATGTGGAGCCAGGTGTACTGATTCCCCGTCCAGAGACGGCAGAGTTGTGCCAGTGGATCATAGACACAGAAAAGGAGAAAATGGAAAAAGCCCAACTATTACTCCACACACAAGACACAAAACGTCCTAACATGGGGAAAGGCGAAGGTCTCTACGAACTTAGAATAGTCGATTTCTGTACTGGCTCCGGCTGCATCGCCATCACACTGAACCTAAGCATCCCCCACAGTGAAGTGATGGGAATCGACATTTCAGACAAAGCTCTCTCAGTTGCAAAACAGAATGCCCTACAGTTGAAAGCTCCCAACATCGTCTTCGACCAAGAGGATGTCATCCAACTGGAAAAATCCGTAGAGAAACTTCATGAAACATCCGACGAGCAAATCAAAGAATACAGGGCAGCATGCGATATGATTGTCAGCAATCCTCCCTACATCTGCAACAAGGAAAAAGCAGACATGGCAAAAAACGTGCTTGACCACGAACCATCAATAGCCCTCTTCGTACCAGATGAAGACCCCTTGCTTTTCTATCGTGCCATTGCCAAGATAGGACGATACATACTCAAACCTTTCGGAACACTTTATTTTGAGGTCAATCCTTCTTATGCCGATGCCATCAAGTTGATGCTCGAAAACCAAGACTACAAGGAGGTGGAAATCAAGGAAGACTCTTTTGGAAAGAAGAGAATGATAAGAGCCAGGAAAGACGCTTTTAGCATGTGCGAATAAAACAACACAAAACGACGAATCAATCGACACAAAGATATGGAGTACGACAGTTACAACCGCCCCAGACGTGCGAAGAAGCCGATGACGGAGCAGCAGGCTCTTCTGAAGCTCACCACCCTCTGCACCCAGTCGGAGCACTGCTCGCAAGAGATGCTCGACAAGATGAAGAAGTGGGAGCTGACAGAGGATGCCATTGCCCGCAACATGCAGTTCTTGATAGAGAAGAAGTTCATCGATGACGAGCGATATGCCCGTTTCTTCATCAACGACAAGGTGAAGTACAACAAGTGGGGGCGACGCAAGGTGGAGCAAGCCCTCTGGCTGAAGCATATCTCCAAGGACATCTCCGACCCCATCTTCGACGAGATGGAGGATGACATCTATATGGACACCCTCCTTCCCCTGATGAAGAACAAATACAAGACCATCAAGGCGAAGAACGACTATGAGCGAAGCATGAAACTCATCCGCTTCGCCCTAGGAAGGGGGTATGGCATGGACATCATCCACAAGTGCATCAACCGAATGAAGGAAGAAGACCTAGACCTATGCGACGAAGTATCCTAGCCAAAATCATCGACTTGTTCTTTCCTCGCTTCTGCCCCATCTGCGGCAACCGATTGGTGGGCGAGGAAGAGAGCATCTGTCTCTCTTGCAATCTCCACCTCCCCCGTACCGACACTTGGGAGAAGCCTTACGACAACGAGATGGCAAAGATGTTTTGGCATCAGATACCCATCGAGAAGGCTTGCGCCCTCTTCTATTACAAGGGACATTCCTTCGTCAGCAATGTTCTCTACCAGTTGAAATACAACAACCGTCCGGAGATTGCCACCGACATGGGCAAGCTCTTGGCACAAGAAGGCATGAGAATCAACTTTTTCGATGGCATCGATGGCATCATCCCCATCCCCTTGGCTAGAAGTCGCCAGAAGGAAAGAGGCTACAACCAGAGCGAGGAAATCGCCAAAGGCATCGCTGTCCTCACCCACCTACCCATCTACACCGACATCGTCAGGAGAACTTCCTTCAAGGAGAGCCAGACCCACAAGAACCGTTGGCAGAGGCAGCAGAATGTGGAGCAAGTCTTCGAGCTAGCCCCTAAGTATAAGACAGAGCTAGCCTGCTCATCTGCCAAAGAATCTCCCTCCCATCTCTCCCTCGACGGCAAGCATTTCCTCATCATCGACGACGTCTGCACCACGGGAGCCACCATCATCGCTTGTTGTAAGACTTTGATGGAGGCAGAGCCTAATATCCATTTCAGCGTACTCAGCATCGGATGGGCGAAAAACTGAATATTTATACGAATCACCCTACACATCTACCCCACCTAACTATAAAATATTAAAAAAGTTGGGCTTATTTTTGGCATTGTCTGCGTTTTGCCGTATCTTTGCAAAGACATTATAGAAAAGAACCATTTAATCCTTTTATAATTATGGACAAACTGAAGAAAGAATTCGCATCTAAGTTATTGAAAGTAAAGGCTATCAAATTGCAGCCTAACGACCCTTTCACATGGGCTTCTGGTTGGAAGTCTCCTTTCTATTGCGACAACCGCAAGACCCTCTCATTCCCAGAACTCCGCAACTATGTGAAGCTCGAACTCGTTCATGCCATCTTGGAGCAGTTCCCAGAGGCTGATGCCGTTGCTGGCGTTGCCACTGGTGCCATCGCACAGGGCGCATTGGTAGCCGACGAGTTGAACTTGCCTTTCGTATATGTTCGTTCTAAGCCAAAGGATCATGGTATGCAGAACCTCATCGAGGGTCAGCTCGACCCTAAGGCGAAGGTAGTCGTTGTAGAGGACTTGATTTCTACCGGCGGTAGCTCCCTGAAGGCTGTAGAGGCTCTTCGCCAGAACGGCAATGAGGTCATCGGTATGGTGGCAAGCTACACCTATGGCTTCCCTATCGCAGAGAAGGCATTCGCTGATGCCAACGTGAAATTGGTGACTTTGACCGACTACGAGCACGTAGTGGCAGAGGCTTTGGAGACTGGTTACATCGCACAGAGCGACGTAGAGTTGCTCCACGAGTGGCGCAAGGACCCAGCCAACTGGAAGAAGTAATACCTATTAGCAGACATAGGCATTGGAAATATGAGTACAAGCACATTTGAAAGCAATATCAAACAGATTCCTCACAAGCAGGAATCTGTTTTCAATACATTGAGCGACCTCAACAACCTGCAACGTCTCAAGGACAAGTTTGAGCAGGTGAAAGACCAGATTCCTGCCGATAAGCGTGAGCAGATGGACAAGATCAAGGACTTGAAATTCGATAGCGACAGCATCTCCATCTCAGCACCTATGGTAGGAGAAATCAAGATGCGCATCATCGACAGAGAGTTTCCGAAGACCATCAAGTTTGAGACAGAGAACAGTCCTGTCCCATTCAACTTCTGGATTCAGTTGCTCCCTACCAGCGACATCTCCTGCAAGATGAAATTGACCATCAAGGCAGAACTCAACATGTTTATCAAGGGTATGGTGAAGAAACCATTGGAGGAAGGCATCGAAAAGATTGCCGACGCTTTGGCGATGATTCCATACGAAGACTAGATTCTATTAATAATTAAGAATTAATAATTAAGAATGGCACACAAACTTTGGGAAAAGAACTTTGAAGTAAACAAGGAAATAGAACGTTTTACCGTAGGTCGTGACCGTGAGTTGGACCTCTACCTTGCCAAGTATGACGTGCTCGGCAGCATGGCGCACATCACTATGCTGGAGAGTATCGGCTTGTTGGAGAAAGACGAGTTGACACAGCTCCTTGCTGAGCTCAAGAACATCTACGCCATCGCCGACAAGGGGGACTTTGCCATCGAGGAAGGCGTGGAGGATGTCCATTCCCAAGTGGAGTTGATGCTCACACAGAAGTTGGGCGACATGGGCAAGAAGATACACTCTGGTCGCTCTCGCAATGACCAGGTGCTCGTTGACTTGAAACTCTTCACTCGCCATGAGTTGAAGGAAATCGTGGATGCCGTCAAGATACTCTTCGATGAGTTGATTCAGAAGAGCAACCAGTACAAGGATGTCTTGATGCCAGGCTACACACACCTTCAGGTAGCAATGCCATCATCCTTCGGACTTTGGTTTGGTGCCTATGCTGAGAGCCTTGCAGATGATATGCTTTTCTTGCAGGCAGCTTATCGCATGACCAACCGCAACCCTCTCGGAAGTGCGGCAGGCTATGGTAGCAGTTTCCCTCTCAACCGTACCATGACTACCCAGTTGCTCGGTTTCGACAGCATGGACTACAACGTGGTATATGCACAGATGGGACGTGGCAAGATGGAGCGCAATGTGGCTTTCGCCATGGCTACCGTGGCAGGAACGTTGGCAAAGATGGCTTTCGATGCCTGCATGTTCAACTGTCAGAACTTCGGTTTCGTCAAGTTGCCTAAGGAGTGTACCACCGGTTCGAGCATCATGCCTCACAAGAAGAACCCAGACGTATTCGAGTTGATACGTGCCAAGAGCAACAAGCTCCAAAGCCTTCCACAACAGGTGATGCTCATCATGAACAACCTGCCTGTAGGTTACTTCCGTGACCTTCAGATTATCAAGGAAGTCTTCCTCCCAGCCTTCGACGAGTTGAAGGATTGCTTGCAGATGGCAGCTTACATCATCAACAAGATGGAGGTGAACGAGCATATCTTGGACGATCCACGTTACGACCCTATGTTCTCCGTAGAGGAAGTGAACCAGCTTGCCGCCAACGGCATGCCATTCCGTGATGCCTACAAGAAGGTGGGATTGGAAATCGAGGCAGGCGAGTTTAAGCCAAACAAGGATATCCACCACACACATAAGGGCAGCATCGGCAATCTCTGCAACGACAAGATACAGGAGTTGATGGAGCATACGCTCTCAGAGTTCCACTTCGAGCGCATGGAGAATGCCGAGAAGGAGCTTTTGAAATGATAAATATTCCCTATATATATAATAAGGTGAAGAGTATGGCTAGCAAAGCCGTGCTCTTTCTTAGTTGGTGCCTACTCCTAGGTACTTGCGGCATGATGAGTTCATGCGATGCCGAGAACACCATCAGCACGGAATATCCCTGCCACTTCATCTTCTACACCCAATATCATGTAGGTTCTTCCATCGAGACGGCACTGCTCAACCAAGGCTCCTATTCCATGGTGAGCGCAGGCAAGGTCAACAACGCTTGGAGAATCTACTCCACCCTCAATGATGGCAAGAACAAGACCGAAACCATCGCCCTGACCACAGCCAAGGAGAATTATGCCAGCTACAGTGCCATCGGCGCAGGCAATGACACCAAGGATGCCACGAAGAATGGGTTCATCCTAGGTTGCACTAACTTCCAAGGTCGTGTAGCTTGGGATCGTCAATGCCCCAACTGTATCAGACAATATGGTGGAAGAAACTATCCTTTGGAATGGACGGGCAATCGCCAATCCGTCATCTGCAACAAATGCAAGCGTACCTATGCCCTGGAAACAGGAGCCATCACTAGCGGCGGTCTATCCAAAGAAGACAAACCCTTGATGCGCTATCGAGTATCCTATGAGGGTATCGGCACGATTCTGACGGTGGGAAACTAAAGAGAAAGGAGGCTTATGCACAGAACATACGCCCTTTTATCTTAAAATATGTAAATTGATTTGGCTAATTCGAGAAATAGCCTTATCTTTGCACTCGCAAATTCTAACGCGGAAATAGCTCAGTTGGTAGAGCACAACCTTGCCAAGGTTGGGGTCGCGGGTCCGAGTCCCGTTTTCCGCTCCAATTCTTTACGTTTACCATGCCGCAATGGTGGAATTGGTAGACACGAGGGACTTAAAATCCCTTGGCCAGTAATGGCTGTGCGGGTTCGAGTCCCGCTCGCGGC
>JABLTN010083683.1_pt1 | contig 62301 bp, 57 predicted proteins | sample 7160141 | NCBI WGS metagenome assembly JABLTN01 (sample SAMN14651226, study PRJNA627086) | human gut metagenome | isolation source: feces | host: Homo sapiens | reverse complement strand
TCAAGAACTACATTCTGTCACAGAAAGGTGAGGTGATCGACATGCTGCTGACCGAATACGATGAAGAGGAAACCCTGAAGGTTGTTGCAGAAGACGCAAGAGCAGAAGGTGAAGCCATCGGCGAGGATCGTCTCGCTTCCCTTGTCTCTTCGATGGTACAAAGCGGTGCCGATCAGAAAGCCATTCTGAAGGCATCGACCGATCCTGAGTACCGGAAGGAAATGTATGCCAGATATCACATTGATTTGTAGCAATCTACGGAACCATTATAGTTCGTCTGATCCTTCAGGACACTCAGCGAAATCTGAACGTCATCATCCCGTCCGTCTGCGTGGTTGTATTCGTATTCCGCTTTACCGGCATCTGCCGTTGAAATTCTGAAATCATACATTTAACAGGATGAGGTTTATGAGAAAATCCAAAACAAAAAGCAGTCGACGGACATCCCCATCGACTGCCTTGCCTTCTTCCATATCTCTATTCCGCTTCGGATCCGCTGATATCTTCTGCATCCGGTACAGCCAGATCCTTTTGATTTCTTCGGAAGATCAAACGGAACACCAGCCTTCCGAGCGGTCCCCCGAAGAAAATCTGCCATGCGAGCGCCATAGGAAAATTCAGCGCCGCAGTCTGCAGCCAGGTTGCGATCAGACCTGCGGATGAATAATCCTTGAAAAGGAGCGACGCAATCAGACTCATCGCCGGGCACATCAGGCAAACAGTAAGCGAGCAGCGAATAAGGAGAATCCAGAGAAACGGCATTTCTCCGGAAACAATTCGCTTTGTAAGGTACATCACAGGTCTCTCCATGACAAACAGCTCCAGCACAATTGCAGCAGGCCACATAATGCGCAGCTCGCCGAATGCCATGAGGAATACCTGATCGGTCATCCCGCCGATATTCAGCGAGATATTGTAGCAAATCATAGCGTAAACCATGATAAACGCCATAATTACAGTAAAAACAAAGTTCTCCAGCTTGGTCTTGGGCATAAAAAACACTCCTTCTCTTTGTGATTACTGTGTTGTTCGTTATCACCGAAGGAGTGTGCGTTTCCAATAAAACCAGTATTCTGTTAATGATTTTCAAATGCAACCTTATGAGTGTACCACTATTTTGCAAATAAGAAAAGTTCTGCGCGGCGAAGCTGTCTAATTCTTGATGAATTTTCTGTCTGTCTCCGGAATGCCGTCATCGGACACATAACGTTCCACCCTCATGTGGAGATCATATTTTTCCCTTAATTTCATAATGGTATTCATCATGGGAGATGCATGATGGAGATCAATTGCTTTCTGATTTTCCCAGCTGTCGATCAGCAGCACCGTTTCATCCTCTTCTAACGGCAGAAAATATTCATAGCATAGGTTCCCCTCTTCTCTCCTGATCGCGTCCACCGTTCCGCTTTCCGTCATTTCCTTTGCAAATTGTTTCGCGGCGTCCCCAGTTCCTTTGTAATAGATATGGATTGTTATCGCCATTGTCATTTCTCCTCATGCTACGTCTGAACAGTCCTTAGAATGAATTCTGCATCACTTTACTTTCGGCGTTATGTTGTACCAGGTTTTCCCTTCGTCTCTGGTTTCATAGGTCGATGGCTGCAGGGTCCAGTTCGCAAGTGCTTCTTTAAATGGTGCTGCTACCGCATAGTAGATTCGAACTTTAACCTCTTTCGAGCCAATTCGGAAGGTCTGATTTGAGAAATAGGCTGCCTTCGTATCCATATTTCCCGTACTTTGCAGGGTATTGTAAGCCCTTCAAGTTTTCTTAGAAAATTTTGGTGGTATGGATCTTGCAAAGGATGCCTGATGAAGCCAAAACAACCACCTTTATATGTAATTTTACTCCCAAAACGCGAGACCGATCATAAAAGTGTTCTAAGGAGTCTTGCTCATCCCCCCTCCGCTTCCCCTTTCGCGCAAAAGTAATAACCTTTCGGCAAAATGGCTACTTTCGCGAAAAGGTTATAACCCATTTGGCGAAACAAGCGCTTTTGACCCAAGGTTATCGAGATATCCACAAAATGATTTCGTGAGATGTGTTTTGCCACAGAGTTCCATTGTCTGAAAAAACAACCGGCGAGCGAAACTCGTATGCGAGGGAATTACGAGGACAGAAAGAGGGACTGGATGCAGAATTGGGGGTTGGAAGTGAACTGCTGGAATGTGTAACAGGATTGGTTTGGGCATAGAAAAACCCATCCTCGCATGGAGGATGGGCTGATTTAACAATTACGCCTTAGATAAAACCACTGTGGTTTTCGTATTATCTGTCGGATCAAGTGTAATAGTGATTTTCGTAGCCCCCTGAACCATAGCAACATTATACCCGCCGATATTCATTGTTGTAGTACCAGTCTGCGCCCAGTTAGTATCACGGCTCTTCTCCAGTTGTGATGTAAAAATCGGAATACTGATAGCGACTAAAACGTCCCTTATGTTCCCGTTCTTCCATCGCCTTCTGCGCCATTTTGTCACTCCTCTCGGTATAGTCTCTTTGGGAATATCAGGAAATGATGACTGTAGAGGGTGCTTCTTCCCGGGCCTGCCCCACCATCTTTTGAATATCTTTTTTTACCTTATATTATTGTCCACTTCCTGAATTTTGTGCTACCATATCTCAGATTCACATGCATATGCGCTTCGCATATTACGAGCCTCACATCACGCTGCATAGCCTATGAAAGGAATGGTCATATGAACCGAAAGCAAGGCTTCACACTCGCAGAGCTTCTGATTGTAGTCGCCATCATCGGTGTACTCGTCGCAGTCTCTGTACCGGTTTTCACAGCCCAGCGCCGTAAAGCCGTCGACGCTGTAAACAAGGCGAATATCCGTGCCGCAAAATCCAAGGCACTGGCTGCATTTTATGATGACGAAACTGGATATGTCCCAAACAAATACGGCATCCAAATGGCTTACTTCAAATATACGGATGGCAGGCTGGAACCGATTACCGGCCTAGCATCCAATAAAGTCAATAGCATGGCCAAAACCGTTTGTGCCCAGGCCGCAGAGCACAAACAGTGCGACTGCATTTATGTGTACGTTTCATTAAATGACGCTAAACCTATCCAGACCGCCCCGTACCTCGACCAGAACGGAAACATCCAAGGCGACGACTCCAGCCAGTTCGGCTAGCAGCACTCTCCCGCCGCCAATGCCTCCGTCTTCACATCATCACGCATCCTGCTAACATCCATCTCCTGCAGATAAAGCAAACGCGACGAGACTGGTTCTCTATGAATCACTCTCGTCACAATCAATCTCTTTCTATATACTCAACCCGATCAATATTTGCTTCCGCCATAGGGTATACCACCTCATTCTCTTCCCCACGCGATTGCCCAAATGCCGATAAATCTATGCCATACTGCGGATTTTCGATGTGGCAGGTGAGGTGCGTCATTGCACCATATAGATGTTCCTCTATGTACCAGTTTTTTGCATTTTTGCTCCAGGAAACCCAAAGATGATCATATTCCGGCTCAATATGCTGGTTGCCATGCTTTTTATCGCAGCTTCCGATATATCGGTACAGTATTCCTTCGTATAACGCGCTCCTGGCAAATGATCTTATATCTTTTTGCGGAGATTTTCTCCACACTAAAAATAATTGATACAGGGATTTAAAGAAGTCCTGGAAAGCATCCGCCAGCGCAGATTCCTTTCTTTTCCCTACAAATGTATTCCCGCTCCAGTAGGATAGAACCTTGTCAATATTATCCATTAAAATCTGCGGCACTATTCCAGAACTGTTCACCCATAACTTTTGCGTCGACTCTATCTGCTTTGCAACCAGTCTGATCTTCATAGAAGCGCCAACCACACTCTCCGTCTCACTTATGCAATCTATCTTTTCCATTCCCGTCAAAACCTTCTTTCCGAAACTAGCCGCCATGTCATTCGCATCGCTCATCTGTCCGCCGCCAATGTATCCGTCTTCAAATCATCATGCATTCTGTCAACAACCATCTTTTTGCAGGTAAAGTCAAAGCGACGAGACTGATTCACTGAAAATCGATCTCGTCGCTCCGTTTTTGCATGTGCTCAGCCTTAAAATCACCCTGAAAAAATGATCGAATATCATAATTTAGTCTGGCTGAGCTGCTCGTTGTAGTAGCAATCATCGGCGTTTTAGTCGCTATTAGTATCTCAATTTTCACATCACAGCTGGAGAAGGCTAGAGATGGAGTGTCCATTGCGAATATCAGAGCCGCATATGCACAGGCACAGAGTGCATACCTTACAGCGGACGGAAAGACACCTAACGCTGATACAGATGTAACTGTTGCTTATACGGATGGAAAGGTGGCTACAATTACAGTTGCCAATGTTGTTATTAAGAGTCAGAGCGGAAACAATTGGAGCGGAGTAGGCGCTCAGCTTCCTTGGGTCACATCGGCAGATGCCGTTACTCCGGAAGATACTGGAACGGCTGCGACTCAGAAGGCTACATTCACTTACGATGGTACAGGCAAGATTACCAACGTAACATTAGGAGACTAACTATAATGTACTCAAAAATCCCATCCTTGCAGCGAGGGTGGGTAAAACATAATTAGTGTCCTGTTGGAAGGTTGGCAGTACATGTACCGTTAGTAGCCCATGAAAATACAAGTGTAACATTATCGTCAGCAGGGCCATCAAGCTTACTAGCAACTCCATTACCGAGCGTGAACGGAAGATCGAACTGGCTCGCTACAGCTCCTAAGCCATCGGTGCCACCTGCCTTTCCAAAAGCATTATTTGTGTTACTCTGTCCCTTTACAGCAATTTTTTCAACAGTAACAGTTCCATCGCTATTATATTTAACATTAGCACCGTCACCAGCTGCTGTTAACTTTGCAGCGGAAGCTTCGGCATAAGCAGCTCTTACGTTTGAAGCAGTAACTGCATCACGGCTCTTCTCTAACTGTGCTGTAAAAATTGGGATGCTAATAGCGACTAAAACGCCGATGATTGCTACTACGATCAGCAACTCAGCAAGTGTAAAACCTTTTTCGTTTTTACGAAATTTCTTGAACATGTTTTTGGTCTCCTCCCAAAGGAAATAATTAATTACCAGATACTAGTTTTTAAAAATCGTATGCTTTTTTGATAAAATCAATTCTACTTCTTAGCAAAAAATTAATCAATAGAAAATGCCGGAGCGGGGGGATTTTCGTGGCTTTCGGCCGGTTCTTTCGTTTTTTCGAGTGTTTTCGATTATCTTAATCGTCATGATTAATATAATTTAAGGTAAAATCACTCGTGATTTCGTGATCTCCGTCATGCATTTCGGCATACTGCATATCCAGATATTCCGGCTGCCGCATCAGATCATGACCGTCATAATAGGTAATGTCATATTGCTTCCACTGGCTGCCGCTCCGGAGCAGGGACCACGCATGCACGTCATTGCTGGCAATGACCGTATCGATATGGACGGTATCCTCGGCCTGATAATCAACGACCTGGCTGTCCGGATGAAACGGAAGCCAGGTGACCATGGTGTTGAACATGGTGGCATATGTTGTGCAAACACCTCTCCCCGTGCCGAATCCGATGGCTGCATTCTGATAGAACATGGAAAGCTCATCGTCCGTCAGTGCCTTATCATCATAGCTCATATAATCCGCAACCCAGTCCGCACACAGACGAATCGCTTCTGCTTCCCCGGTCCCGTCCGGTACAATGGACGGCATATGCTCGCCGCACCAGTTCTGGCATTCCTCATGAATCTGCTGCATCTTCTGAATTGTTTTCTGATCGTAGGCAAGGCAGCTGACGCCCATCGAATCCGTAATGGTATAGGCAGGAAAGGCGGTGGCATCGAATTCCTTGTACTGCTGCTCCATGAGGAAAATACCCTTCCGCTGCGCAGCATCCGCACTGACCGCCTGGGATCCGTCTACGCTGTATTTGTCATCCTGAAAATGGACAAAGCAGATGCTCCCCTTTCCGATATCCTGCGTTCCCGCAAGCGACAGGGCAGTCTCCGAATCCTCATCCGACAGGAGCTGCAGCGCCGGCTCTGCAACAGAATGCAGAAGAAGCCGTCCCATGTTGGAAAAGGACGGGGCCAGGTAATACATACAGAGAAGAAATCCAATGATTTGCCACCACTGTATTCTCCTTTTCGGTTTTCGTCTTTGTTTTCTCACTTGTGATCTTTGACCCCGCCTGATGTTTTTCCCGGCTGTTCCTTATGCCTTTTCCCGCGCGCAGAGATAACTTCGGCCGAAGATTCACACTGCTGCGGTGGGAGCAGGCTTCCTTTTCTGCAGATATTATATAACAAAAGGATTGATCCACGGGATGCAGGCATCGGAAGAAAACGGAAACAGGGAGAACAGGAATGAATCAGAAGCGCAGAGCAGATCTTGACGTCATTTGCCGGAAACTGAACGACATGCAGGAGGAACTTTACCGAATACAGCGAAGTGAAGAGAAGACATATGTGCGAATTCCGGAAGCCATTACCCTCTCGGCTTCCCTTTGATTGACTTTCTTCCAAATCAAATCACTTCATACAGGAACACCATAAGCGGCATGGTCACAATGGAGAGGATCGTTGTCAGGACATAGAGCGAGCTGGAATACGCCGCATCGCACTCATAGAGCTGTGCCATCGAGGTGATGGTCGCACAGGCAGGGGTGATCGCTGCCAGATACACGGTCAGAAGAATGGAGTCCGCATCGCTGACTCCGGCATTGGATGCCGGAAAAATTCCCTTGATCAGAAGCAGCGCGAGCAGGGGATAGACGATGAGCCGGAGTACTACCGTCAGATAGCTCCGCTTGCGCAGAAAGACCGACTTCAGCGATGTCTCCGCAATGGCCATTCCGGCAAGAAGCATTCCGAGAGGTCCGATCATATTGTTCATCATGCCAAGAACATCCTGCACTCCGGCAGGAAGCCTGATCTGCAGAAGAAACAGGCAGATCCCCACAAGGATGGACAGGATATTCACATTCAGGAGCACCCTCTTCCACTCAAGATGACTCTCTCCGCAGAGAAGATTTTTCCCATGTGTCCACAGAAGAATCAGCTGCACGGCAATAAATGCGCTGGAGTAAATCACATACTCCTCGCCAAGAAGTGCCTGCACCAGCGGAATCACCAGAATTCCCGCATTGGAATAAATGCAGGTTGCCTGCTCAATCACATCCAGATGCAGCAGGTTCTTCAAAGGTACCGTAATTGCAAGGAACAAAATATGAATTGCAGCCGCTGCGATTGCTGCGAGGATCAGGCCCCTCTGTACATCAGGCGTACAATCCACCTGAAATGCATGGATGATCACGCACGGAATGACAAGATACACCAGGACAACCGAGATACTCCTGCTGTCGGATGCCTTCATCAGGCCTGCCTTCACAACGGCATACCCCATGAGCATGATCACGAACAGCTTCACGATCTCCTGCATGAGCAATAAACTGATTTGCATGGACCCCACCTCTTTCACGCTTCTTTTTCGAGGCTCTATCATAGCACTTCCGATGTGCCCGTCAATCATCTTCCGGAAAACCGGGGAATCTCACCTCCCGGGAGCGCCGGGAATCTCACCTTCCCGGGAGCGCTGGGAATCCAGCCCCCGGAAGCACCTGGTCTATCCCTCCGACAGGAACCGGAGAATCCGCTCCATGTAGTCATGCAGCACCGCGTCAGGCGTGGAATACAGCTCATGCCGCGTTCCCGGGATCATCACATATTCGCACGGAACGATCCTGTGCTTCTGTATTTTCTCTGCAAAACGCTTCAGCGCATCAAGCGAAATGTACTGATCGCTCTCCGCCCGGAAAATCAGCATCGGCGCTTTCATGCTCCTCCAGCCGCGGTGCTGCAGGAACAGGCTCATGCGGATGGCACTGGCGAGCCAGCCATAGGAGGCTCCGTTGATGTGATACTCCGGATGAGCATCACGAATTGCATGATATCTGGCAAAACGCGGCTCCGATGTGGAAGCGCTCTCCTCGAAGGTCTCGTTTCCCTGATACGGCTTCTGGCCGGGTACATAGGTTTTGCCCTTCCCAAGAAGGCAGGCGCCCTCTGCAATGATCCATGCAAGCGGCCAGGGAACATTTCCGGTCAGCGGACGGATCATCGGCGAGCTCAGAACCATGCGGTAAAACAGCTCCGGCTCGGTCGCTGCTGCACTCGCGCCGATTCCGCCGCCCATGGAATGCGCAAACAAGGACAGCGGAAGCTCCGGATTTTCGCTCTTCGCGGCATGACATACCTGCAGAAACTCCTGCACGTACCGTTTCCAGTGATCCACATATACCATCGACAGATCCTCGGTCATGCGGTAGCTGCTCCCGTGCCCCATGTGCTCCGGCAGATAGACGTGGTATCCCGCCTGGAGAAAATAAAACGCAAGCTCCTCATATTTCGGTGCACTCTCCGTAAAGCCGTGGCTGATGACCAGAACGCCCTTCGGCTGATCCGCCGTGTAGCGGACGACATGGAGCTTTGGGGCCTTTTCCATTTCATTCTGTTGAACCGGGAAAAGCCGTTCTTTTCCAGTTTCCTTCTGCTGTACCGGGAAAAACAGATCTTTCCTTCTCTTTGCCAGGTACGGCTCCGCCGTCTTCTCCATCTCTTCCGCATAATGTGCTTCGTGAATCCACTCCATCCTGCGTCCTCATCTCCTGTAAGTATTTTGTATTCTTCTGCTCCCTGCTTATTTCCCGCTCTGCATTCCCGCAATCACGACATTGATCTTGTTTTCGTTATAAAACACGAGCAGAACCGCGCCGATTCCGCAGAACAGCGCCGCGCCGAAGGCTGCGACCCGATATCCGGTGCCCGTGCCGGTGCCGATCGTGGAAACCGCCGTAAAAATCAGCATCGACAGGCTCTGGCCGAGCTTGAAGGCAAAGGTTCTGGCCGCGAAGAACATGCCCTCGCGGTTGCTGCCGGTTGTCACGGAGTCGCTCTCTGCAATGTCCGCAACCATCGCCTGCGGCAAAATTCCGAAAATCGCCATGGGCAGCGCAGCAAACACCATCAGCACAAAGCCCTGCGCCGCCGCGGAGAGAAAGGGTATTTTACCCATAAAGCCGGTGTAAAAGAACGCCGTACTGAACATGACGAAGGCAAACAGAAGCATCCGCTTCTTCCCGAATTTCGAAGTCAGCTTATTGACAGGAAGGTAAAACAGAACGGACAGCGCCGTCATGCCCACGAAATACAGCGTGGTCATCGTCTCCGGAAGCTTCAGAAGGCTTGTGACGAAGAATGGGAGTCCTGTCTGAAACATGGTCAGCGCGATCCAGTAGAAAATATCCGAGCCGACAAATTTGCGAAATTCTCCGTTCCGGAAGGTCGCTGCCAGGGAATGAAATGCAGATTCCTGCACCGGAACGGTATTGACGTACTCCTTCTCGCGGATGCAGAAAACCGGCACCAGCATGCAAAGCCACGCGATGGCCGCCATGACGGTAAAGGTCAGACGGATTGCTCCGACTCTTCCAAGAGCAGGAACAAAAATCCCCCAGATGGCCGGTGCCAGATAGGCCACCGCAGTTCCGGCGATGAAGGTAAAGGAAATCGCCGTGGAAATATTCAGGCGCTCCTGCTGCGTATGACCAAGCTCGGAAATCAGCGCGTTGTACGGCGTGCAGTAAGCCGTAATGAACAGATAATAAGCAAGGACCATCACAAGCAGAAAGACCGCGTTGATCCAGCTCTTCTCATTCACCGGCGACCAGAAAACAAGCACCGTCGCAAGAGCCAGCGGAAGCGACGCCCATTTCAGAAACGGGATTCTCCTCCCGTTTTTCGATGTGCAGCGGTCGGACAGCGATGCGATCATGGGGTCCGTGAAGGCATCGAAGACGCGTCCCAGTGCTGTGATCCCTCCGATCACCGTGATGATGCCGAGAATGGCAAGCCCCTGCGGAATGAACACAGTCTGTCCCTGCGAGATTGCCACCTCATCCGGCTGATAGAAATACACCAGCCAGTTCGAAATGATTCCGGACAGCATGGCCCATCCAAACTGCCCCGCGGCAAACTGCCATATTTTACCCGTTGTCAGTCTCTTCATCGTGTGATCCCCCCTCGTTTGATTCACGACTGTATTTTTCCTATAGTATGAACTCCAGCATCATGATGCTCACTATGTTTTTACCACATGACAATTTTTCAATTTTCCAGTATGATAATAATATAAATCAGCTTCGGCTGATTGGGCTGGTCGCAAGACCCGGGTCCATCATGGGCGGGGAAGTTCCCCGCCATTTTCAGGCGGATTAGTATATGAGAGAATTAAGTATCTTCATAGACGAATCTGGCGATTTTGGAGAATACAATTATCATTCACCCTATTACATAATTACAATGGTTTTCCATTGAAAAACGACACATTTCTGACTCAATTGAAGCCACAGGGAAACTTTCAAAGCTTATTTCAACATTTATTCATAGCCACTACAACGAATTTTTGGAATTTGACTGCGTGAAAATCTACTACGATAACGGTCAGATTGAAGTCAGTAAAATACTGTCTTCTGTTTTTAATGCCCTCTTACCGGAAGTTTATTTTCGAAAAACTGTCCCAGCCGATTACAAACTCTTTCAGGTTGCTGACCTGTTTTGTACCATGCACTTAGTAAAACTCAAAATGGATACAAAGCAATTATCAAAATCCGAACTATCATTCTTTGGAAACGAGCGAGATCTAAAGAAAAATTACCTTAAACCCCTTGCAAGGAAAGAATGGCTATAATGACAATTAATCGACTTTTTATTCCCCGTCACATCAGATTGTACATGGTAAACATCGGCAGATAGATGGAAATGACAATAAAACCTGCAAAAACAGCGAGCAGCACCAGCATCGTAGGCTCAAGCTTTGCAAGGGCATCTTTGGTCGCCGTATCTGCTTCGTTTGTGTAGAAATCTCCAATCACCTTCAAAGAAGAATCAAGCTCACCGGTCTCTTCACCCATCGCACACATCTCCTGCAGCGTTCTCGGATAATTCTTGCAGTCGCGAATGCATTCTCCGAGCGGATGTCCTTCCTCAATCCTTGCGCTCATGGATTCCGTTTCCTTCCGGAGGACTGAATTATTGCGCGTCTTCGCCGTAATGTCAATGGCCCGGTCTACGTTCAGTCCGGAGCTCAGGAGCATGCTCATGGTATTTGCAAATTCTGCCGCGCCGCTCATGCGATGAATTTTCCCAAGGACAGGCATGTTCAGCTGCATTCTGCCCTGCGTCATGATTCCGTTGTCGGTTTTTACATACATCTTCCAGGCAAGGACCAGTGCCAGAATGGCTATCACCATGAAGATCCAGTATTTCGAGAAGAATTCCGAGGTACTGATCAGGACCTGCGTCATAATGGGAAGCTCTCCGCCAAGCTCCGCAAAGGTCTGCGTCAGCGTCGGAATGACCACAACCATGACAACAATCAGAACGACAATGGCAACGCAAACGACAAAGATCGGATACGACAGCGCCGACTTGATCTTCGACTGGGTCTTGTACTGCTTCTCATAGTACTGTGCCATTTCCTCAAAGGACCGCTCAATATTGCCCGATTCCTCGCCTGCGCGGATCGTCTCGATCAGAGTCGCCGGAAGCTGCGGGCCATTCCTTCGGATGCTGTTGGCAAGTCCTGCACCGCCCGCAACATCCTCCGCTGTTTTCAGGAAAATTTTCCGAAGAAGCTTGTCCTCCGTCTGCCCGCCGATCATGTCCAGGCATCTGGCAATCGGAACACCTGCGCGAAGCGTGATGGCAATCTGGTTGCAGAGAATGGACAGGTTCTTCAGATTGACCCGGTTCCCGCCGATGTCGCGGGTCCAGAAGGAATCTCCCTTCTCTCGAACCGGTGTCAGCGAGAGGATGACCGGGGCCGTTGTCCGGATCTGATCCGCCGCTCTGTACTGGTCCGAGGCCTGCACCACACCGCTGATCTGCATGCCTTCCTTTGTCAGTGCCTTGTACTTGAATGTTGACATAATCTCTTCCCGTTTCTGTAATTTATGCTGTGACTGGCTGTGCTGGATTTTCTGATGACACTGGTTGTTCTGACTGCTCTGGCCGTTCTGGCCGCTGGTTGTTCTGGCCGCTGATTGTTCTGATTGCGCTGGCCGTTCTGACCGTTCTGGCCGCTGGTTGTTCTGGCCGTTCTGGCCGTTCTGGCCGCTGGAGCATCTTGAAATTTGCTTTTTGTTTTGCAGGGATGCTTTTCCCACCATCAAAGCATCCTGGAACAGCAATTCCTCCATGCAGGGATGCATTTTCCGATGGAAAAGCATCCCTCCACAGACTTTCCTGCGATTAAGGATGATTTCTTCCGTGGAAAAGCATCCTTGCACAGACTTTTCTGCGATTAAGGATGATTTCCTCCGTGGAAATTCATCCCTGCACAGACTTTCCTGCGATTAAGGATGATTTCTTCCGTGGAAATTCATCCCTGCACAAACTTTCCTGCGATTAGGGATGATTCCTTCCGTGGAAATTCATCCCTGCACAGACTTTCCCGCGATTAGGGATGACTTCTTCCGTGGAAATTCATCCCTGCACAGACTTTCCTGCGATTAGGGATGATTTCTTCCGGGGAAAAGCATCCCTGCACAGACTTTCCCGCGAATCAGGATGATTTCTTCCGCGGAAATTCATCCCTGCTCGGACTTTCCAGCGATTAAGGATGATTTCTTCCGTGGAAAAGCATCCCTCCACAGACTTTCCTGCGATTAGGGATGATTTCTTCCGCGGAAAAGCATCCCTGCACAGACTTTTCTGCAAATAGGGATGCTCCGGGCGTCATCCGCATCTGGCCTGGCTAAAAAACGTCCCTCACTCCAAATATTCCAGCATCTCCAAAGCCCCTGCTCTCGCAAAGATACTTTTTCCCTCGCAGCGCGCCCTAAGGCTTCTCAGAATTTCAGCTTCTTCTGAACATAATCCTGATCATGCGCCGCCTCGATGGCGGTCTGGATATCAATCTTACCGCCGACAACCATATCAATCAGGCAGTTGTCCATGGTGATGGAGCCCATCTCCGCACCCGTCAGCATGCTCGATGCCATCTGGGGCGTCCGTCCCTCTCGAATCAGATTCCGGAGTGCATTGGTCACAATCATGCACTCGCAGGCCGCCACGCGTCCGCCGCCCGTGCGCTCCAGAAGCTGCTGGGACAGGACCGCCTGAAGCGTGGTCGACAGCTGCATCCGGATCTGTGGCTGCTTCTCCGCAGGGAAGGTGCCGACAATGCGGTCCACACTCTCCACCGCCGAGTTTGTATGAAGCGTTGCAAAAACAAGATGTCCCGTCTCTGCTGCCGTCATTGCTGTATCAATGGTCTCCGCATCCCGCATCTCACCGATCAGAATGATATCCGGATCCTCTCGAAGCGATGCGCGGAGGCCATCCGCATAGGACTCCGTATCGGTGCCGATCTCCCGCTGATTGATGATGCACTGATCCGGCTCATACACATACTCGATCGGGTCCTCCAGCGTGATGATATGCTCGCTTCTCGTATGATTGATCTGATTCAGGATGGCCGCAAGCGTGGTCGATTTTCCGGAGCCCGTCTCGCCGGTCACCAGAATAATTCCCCTCTGATAGCCCGGAAAAGCAGAGACCGCCTTAGGCAGCCCCAGCGTACTCAGCTCCGGAATCCGGTTGCTCAGAATTCGAAGCGCCGCGCTCACATGCCCCTGCTGCCGGAACAGATTGACGCGGACACGCTCTCCCGCAAGCGTTCTTGCGAAATCCAGCTCCCCGATCCTTGCAATCTGCTCATAGGAATCTCCCGCAAGCTCTCTTGCAAGCGCCTCACACTCCGCATCCGTCAGTACCTCCGATCGGAGACTGACAAGCTTTCCGTCCACACGGACCTTCGGCGAAAGGCCGCAGATCAGATGTATGTCCGAGGCGCGCCTTCCGGCCGCCTCCGCTACCAGTTCTTCAATATGCATGGCAAAATCCTCTTTTACTTCCGCTGCGCCGAGCAGAACACCGTTCTGCTCGAGCAATGTTCTGCCATCATCAGATGGCAGAACTTGCGCTAGTCCGTAACCAATATCGTCCGTTCCACTTCCTCTACGGTTGTGATTCCTTCCTCTACAAGCTTTTCCGCGTTCTGCATCATGGTCACATAGCCGCTTGTCCTTGCCGCTGTTTCGCGGAAGGTCTGCTTGTCCGCATTGGATGTGATCGCGCGGCGGAGCTCATCATTCATCAGAAGAATTTCAAAGGCGCCGATTCGTCCGCGATATCCCGTGTGGAAGCACTGATCGCAGCCCTTTCCGTGGTAAAACTTCTGGCCGGGAAGCATTTTGATCGGGCTGATTTCCAGGATCTTCTGATCCGGTACGTATTCCGACCTGCAGTGCGGGCAGACTCTCCGAAGAAGACGCTGCGAAATAATGCCGCGAAGACCTGCCGAAATCAGGTACGGCTCCACTCCCATGTCCTTCAGGCGGTCGATTGCCGTCACGGCATCCTCCGTATGAATGGTTGTAATCACCAGGTGGCCGGTAATTGCCGCTCGCATTGCGATCTGCGCGGTCTCGCCGTCACGGATTTCTCCGACGCAGATGATGTCCGGATCCTGACGCAAAATAGCACGGAGGCCGCTCGCAAAGGTGAGTCCTACCTTCTCATTGATCTGAACCTGCGTCGCGCCCGGAATGTTGTACTCCACCGGGTCCTCCAGAGTCACCAGATTCGTGCTTTCATTCAGCATCTCGCGAATCAGGGTGAACATCGTCGATGTTTTACCGGAGCCGGTAGGTCCCACGATCATGATGACGCCGCTTGTGTTCGCAAGGAGGCGGTCAACCTTGCTATTATCCTCCGCAAAAACCATGCCGATTCCCTGTCTGGTCAGCATCTTCTCGTCCTTGCCGAGGATACGGATTACGATTTTTTCGCCGAAAATCGTAGGCAGCGTGTTGACACGCATGTCCACATCCCGCCCCTTGACCTTCATATTGATACGGCCGTCCTGAGGAATTCTTCGCTCCACGATGTTCATGTGCGACATAACCTTGATACGGGAGATGACGGAGTCCTTGAGATCTGCCGGTATCGTCAGAACCTTATGCAGCCGCCCGTCAATTCGCATGCGGATCTGCATGTCGCCTTCGGTCGGCTCAATATGAATATCCGAGCAGGATTCCACCATGGCGCGCTCGATGATGGAGTTCACAAGACGGATGGTCGGTCCCTCTTCTGCCGCATCCTGCTCGCTCTCCACCACCGCATCCTCGCGGATTCCGGCCTCGGCGCGCATCGCCGCCATGGCCTCCGCAGCATTCACGTTTTCGTACAGAATGTTGATCGCATGCTTTACCGCAGCGCTGCTTGCGATCATCGGAACGATATTTTTCCGGCTCGTATTCCGCGCTCTTTCGATCGCCATGAAGTTCAGAGGATCCGACATCGCAATGAACAGATTGTCACGAACCACCTGAATCGGAACGATCTCATATTCCTGCGCAAGCGCCTTCGGAATGTAGCGCGACATGGACGGATCGATCGTTGTTTTCGTCAGATCAATGAAATCAATGCCGAGCTGATTTCGCAGTGCATCAATCAGCTCCTTCTCCGTGATGTAGCCGTATTCAATCAGCACCGCGCCCAGACGCTCGTGTGTCTGCTTCTGTTGTGCCAGTGCCTCTTCCAGCTGTTCCTGCGTCAGCAGTCCATCTGAAATCAGAATGTCTCCCAGTCGTTTGCTCTTCATTGTTCTCCCTCGTCACAGCTTCCTGACGTTTTCCTGTTTTCCTTAGCTTCACGGAGCAGGAAAATGTGTTGATGTAGTCTAGATATACCAAGCCGGAAGCTGCAGAATATTATCCCGCACCATTCCCGGCTGCGGACACATACAGATCAATGCCCCCATTCCGCGCTTCTTATCCGGAATAGCGTCCAGCGCCTGAAACGCAGAGGTCATCTCCGCCTTTACGCGACTATTTTTCTTAATCTCGATCGGGTGCAGAATTCCATTCTCTTCAATAATAAAATCAATCTCGTCTTCCTGTCCTGCCTTTCGGTCCTTGCCCCGGTAATAAGAGACAAAATACCGATAATCCAGTCCCCGGTTTGAATACGATTTCAAAATCTCTGAAATCACAAAGGTCTCCCAGAAAGCCCCGCTCATTGCCCCATTCGCCAGCGTTTCCGGAGTCAGCCACCTTGTCAGATAAGCCGCAAGTCCTGTATCACGAAAATACAATTTCGGTGTGCGGATCGCCCTTTTCAGAACCGATGCCGTATACGGCTCCAGTATATAAATGATTCCGGACGCCTCCAGAATGGAAATCCATTTCTTCACGGTATCGGCATCTTTTCCGATCTCCTCGGCAATGTTGCTGTAATTCAACATTTCTCCGGTCCGTGCTGCACAGGCAATCATAAACCGACGGAAGGTATCCAGATCCTGCACAGCAGAAAGCTCACGCACATCCCTTTCCAGATAGGTTTTCACATAGCTTGCAAAATAAATCTGCCAGTCCATTTCCGGATCCTGCAGCTGCGGATAGCCGCCGCGGTGAATGATCTCCCAGATATTCGCCGGAGCCTTCGCCGTTTTGGCTCGCTCTTTTACATATTCCAAGGTCGGCACAAAGGGCAGCGTACTCGGATCCCCCATAATCTCACGAAGGGAAAGTGGTGCCAGCTCAATGACAGAAACTCTCCCAGCAAGAGAATCGGAGGCAAGTTCCATCAGGCGAAACGGCTGCGACCCGGACAAAAGAAACTGTCCCTTTTCCTCACTCCGGTCACAAGACATCTTGATATATCGGAAAAGCTCCGGCACCCGCTGCACCTCATCCATCGTAACCGGCGGTGCATTCAGAACCAAAAACATATCCGGATTTTCTCTCGCCTGATCCTCCAGAAACTGATCTTCAAACGTAATTGTCTTCCGCTTCGGAAAAAGCTCCTGCAAAAGCGTGAGTTTTCCCGTCTGACGAGCCCCGGTAACTAGCACAGCTTTAAAGGACTGCGCAGAATTTTCGATAACATCCTCAATACTCCGCCTGATATATTTCATCGCATGTACCCCCGCCGTTCTCCGCAGAAGTCTCTGTTCCGGAAGACGACAACTCCGTTGACTCAGTTGCTCCAGTTTCGGACATCTCTGTAGTCCCGGTCGTTGATGACTCTGTCGTTCCTTCTTCGGGTGTCTCCGTTGTTCCTGCTGTCGACGGCTCTGTTGTTCCCTCTTCGGTTGTCTCCGTTGTTCCTGCTGTCGACGATTCTGTCGTCCCCTCTTCGGGTGTCTCCGTTGTTCCGGTGCTCTCTGCCTCGTTCTCGTCCTCCAGAATGTTTCCATTCTCATCCATCCGGAGCGTTCCGTCCTTCGCCTTTTCGATGGTATCATCGTCCGGCACCCAAACTGCAGAAAGCGTCATGTCTTCTGTCACGGTAATCACGGCATCCGGTGCGTAGTGGTAGGACTTCGTTCCGGTCTCCAGCTCGTAAACAGCCTTCGAAGAACCGGAAGCTTCTGCATCACCATCTGAAAGCTTGTTGATCTTCGTCACAACATCCGAAACCGTGGTCGTTTTCTCCGATGCAGACAGCTCCGAAGGCGAAGTGATCAGCCATCCAAGAAGCTTCCAACCCTTCATTTGCGGAACAAACTCGGACAGATTCAACTCTGTCTCATCTTCTCCGAGGACTGCCTGAATTTCCCGAGGACCTTCCTCCTGCAAAATATCCTCATCTGCCATCTCTTCTGACATCAGAGCAGGTATCGCCTCCCCTGCAAAAGCAGCATTGCTTCCTGCAAGAAGTGTCACCGTCTTTTCGTTTCCGGAAGCGTTCACATTTTCCTTCCAATCTCCGTAATTCGTGATTGAGGAGCCGCAGGGGAAAGGATACTCGCTTGTTTCGTTTAAGCTTGTATTCAATTGTCCATATGCAACCGTCTTTACTGTTGTTCCTGCCGTTACTCCGGAAAGCTGCTCTGTCTTCGATTTCAGCGTTTCCGCCGTCACCTTTGTAATACCGTTGTCTTCCGTACCATCGATGTTCGACAGTGCATAGCAAGATGTAAATGTACCGCCTGCCTTATCGGGCGCAAAGAGGCTGTAATTGCTTGCCTTGTAGGACCACATTGCAGAATACGAGCAACTGATATTACCTTCCTTATTGTCCATGGAAAAGCCAGCAATACTGCTGTTTCCTTCGATCGTTCCAAGAGTATGGCAGAACGAAATACTCCCTTCGTTGTCGTTGACAAAGCCACTGGCCTTCCCGTCGGCATTGTTGTTCTTACTTCCCATGATCACGTTATTACAGGAGCCCGTAATGTTTCCTTTATTGTCGTCTATAAATCCGGCCAGAGGTTTCTTATTCTCCCAATCGATCACTCCTGTTACGCTGCAGTTTGTAATTCCGGACTTCTCATCATTTTTCCCGGCAAACCCTGCTCCGGAGAAATTGTCTGTTCTCACCGTCAGGGTAACCAACTCATAAGCTTTCTTTTTCTGTTCTGTCCGATCGGTATACGGGTAATACCTCCTGTTTACCTGCTCTCCGGTCCACGTCGCTGCCTCTGTCAGATATTCTTCATATTGCGACTTGTCACCATAAATCTGGCAGTTCTCGATAAGTCCGTTTTTCTCATTTTCATAAGCGAAACCATACCCGGAAATCACACCGTTCACTACGCTGCAATTGCGGATCTCAGCCCGGCAGGACGCAAATGCCTGCTCCTCTGTTGACGAAAAAGATTGCGTCGGTTTCACGCCGGTATTGTTGCCTGCAAATCCATTTCCGGCTGCCACAATATTTTTCACAGAGCAGTTGTCCACAACAGCCTTGGCATAAGTCTCATTTCCACTCGCATCTTTCCCAAGAGGGTTGCTCACATTCTTCTGCACGAATCCGGCAAAACCGGTCTTACAATTCTCCACAGACGAGTCCGTAATGCTTCCGCCAAGGTTCTTCCATACAAGACCGGCACCCTTTACATCAGAATTCCGGATCACGCAGTTCTGAATTACACCAGACCTGTAGTCATCTCCCGCATTTTCTGAAGGCTTTACATATTCGTTCTGATATACCAATCCTCCCGTTCCAAGGTCCGAATTCTGAATGGTCACATCAGAAATAGTGCCATGGTTGTATCTCACAAATTCATTGTTGCTGCCTTCTGATTTCAGATCATTACTGGCACTGATCACGTCTGTTCTTTTCTGATCCTCGGAATCCAGTTTATACCAGGCACCCTCAATGATCAGTGAGGAAATCGTACCGGACGGTGCAATTTTACCTGCAAAATCTACCGTCAGCCCGGACAGCTTCACCGGCTTTTCGGTGCTCTCTCCGTTCACCGTGTAGGTTTGTCCCTTGTAGGTCCCGTCAATGTTATCAAACAGAATCCGCCTGGTGTCCGGAGCCTGAAGATCCATATCCTGACGAATGACCAGGTGGTTTTTGTACCCTGTATTTGTGCTGCTCAGGTAGCTGTATCGCTTCGCCAAATCCTTGTCGAAATTATTCCAGCTGTCCAATCCGCCCAGCGCTTTCCCATCCCAGTCGGAAAGAAGCTTCAGCTGACGTGCGCTGCGGATGATATAATTCGCTCCATCCTGTGCCGCATCCTTCTGAACCGTAGCAAAGGAAATCTTCGTTGTACCATTCTCATTCTGCACCGTCGGTGCCGTAACTGTATCCGCAAAGATCGGAAGGAAGGAGAACTTCGCCATCAGATTACTTCCCTTTCTGACCGTAAGTCCGACTCCGCCGCTGTACTGGGCATAGGTGTCCCGTGCAGAGAAGCCTTCTGTATTGAGAGTCAGATAATTGATCGGATCAAACCTGTAAACTGTGCAGTCCTGTTTTATGCCGAGCGCATTTTTCATTGCATTTGTCAGCGTATTATTCTGTACAAATGCCTGGTTTGCGACAGCTGTTCCCACAGTGTATTGTTCGGAAGCATTTCCCCCGTTTACATTGCTGAACCCAATGCTGTATTCTCCATCATTTCCTCCTGTATTTTTAAGAATCAGCAGGTATCCATCCTCCGTGACCGTTTTTCCTGCTTCGTGAAGCAAGGTATCCTGTACCGGCAAATAACTGGTGCCATCCATATCTGCCGTCACACCATGAAGATAGTATTTCCCGTCAACAATTTCATAGTAAACGAGCGAGGCCGCACCAAGACGGTAGCAGGACCAGTCGCCATAGGCAGTCATTCCGGCAGGCATCGGGTAGGGATAGGTCTGATGTTCCGCATCGTTGGGCATAAACTGATAATAGCCTGCCGTCTTCCCGTCATCCGCCTGATCCTGCAGGCCATCTATCTTCAGAGCACAAAGCTCTTCATAAGTTTTCCCGTCAACCTGACCGGCAGTATATCCGGTTGTATTCGGTACCCCGGAATTGGTATTAATAGAACAGTCTGTCAGATAATAGTTATTCTGAAAATTCCCGGAATTGTTCTTACTGCAATAGAATGGATACCACTGCTGAGCCTTCACGCTCCAGAACGCCGTATAGAATCCAGTTATACTCGGACCATTGTTGAGTTGACGGATTGCTCCGCTGGCTTCGTTCGCATTACGGATAATTCCAAGAGCATGACAATTTACGATTTTGGTCTGCCAGTCTGTTGCTTCCCTTGCAAACCCATTTGCATTTCCGCCCGCATCCAGAACCACATTTGCATAACAATTCTCTATGGTCAGATTATAGCGTGCATTACCAATAAAACCGGAGACATCATTTAATCCATAGACAGTGCCTGCTACGTAGCAGTTTCGGATGCTCTGTCCCCATCCATTTTGCTCCTGTACAAAGCCGGCGATATTTTCCGAGCTTTTCGTCCCTCCCGGTGCAATACCGATCGAGACATAATCATAAGTACCGTTTGCTGACGAAAGAGGGACATAATTGGAAACCGTATCTTTGGAATATAGCGCGGGATCTGCATAAATTCCACAGTCTTCAATGGTTGCTCCATTGTTGTTTACAAAACCATTATCCCAGATCGTTGCATTCACAATCGTACAATTCCTAATTTTTGCACTGTTTGTGGTAAAATTCGCAAAGCCATTTCCATAGATCGATGCATTGATGATATGGCAGTCTTCTATAGTACCATCTGATAACAACTCCACGAATCCAGCACTTGTCGCCTGATCATAATTTTCTCCCTTGGCAAAGCAAGCATCTGTAATGGTAATCGTATGAACTTTTGCATTTTTCCCAGAAATACTATAAATAAAATATGGTGCTTTTATATTTGTAATTTGGAGGTTACAAGCCTCCCCGGCTATCTCATCAATTAATGGATGTCTTAATCCATCTAACACATAGAAGTCATTGTTTGAACCATTTGATCGCACGGCACTACGAAAAACACCGTTACTTCCAATGTAATTAAATGACATCGACTCTGGATTATTTTGTCCATTATACGTAAATTTATTTTTAAGTGGATCAAACGTAATATCTAATTGCTGTTCAATTATATATTGAGATAAACCTGTTTCACGTTTTAAATATCCATCTTGTGAATTCTTTTGACCTGTCGCATTGTTTTCAAAATCCATGAAATACAATAATTGATCCGCACTGCGAATAATTGCTTGCGGTTGATCTGAGGAATTATCTTTCGCTTTTGAAACTGTTTGCGCCCTCCCTTTTTCAACAGGTTTTAAAGCATCTGCAAAGAATGGCGCATATGTAAACGCAGCTACAGATTTATTATTCTGTCGAAGCACCATAAGTGCTCCGAATTGATTTGCTCTATCCTTTTCTGGCCAAAACCACCAACAAAAAGGTTGAATTTTGGAGACGGAAAGTGTCACATTGTAAGCTGTATATCCTGCGAATTCACCAGTTTCTGTTAGATTACATATTGGAAAAGACGACACTGTATCGCCACAGTGCCCAGCTGCATCTATAGGTTGCGTTCGATTTATAAACCAAAGTTTCAAATTCTCATCTGCTTTTCCCCTAACCAACAAAAGATATCCACTTTCCGAAACATACGTATTCTTATCTTTCACAAGCCCTTCCGATGTGTATGTGTGCTTTGTCGGAAGCTGTTTTTGCTGAATTTCTTGATAAGCTGCGTTGGATGCATCTTCTCCGCTTTTCAACATATAGCCGTGATAATATAAAGTTGGCTCATTTTTCCCCGTTGTCGGATCATAAATTTTCTCATAGTAAATCAGGCCATAGTCTCCTTCCGCAGAAGCTTCCTTCTTCGGAATTTCCCAATCGCCGATCTGAGCGAATTTGTTCGTGTCATCTTCCGCATTCTGTTTCCGCATGCCGGTATCCGGATCGCAGACAGGCCGTGCAATCGCCGTGGTTACAGTCTTGAAGGGATATTTGGTTGCAGCAAGCGCGGTGTCGAAATAATAGGACTTCTGAGCGGTATCTACTTCCTTCTTCAGTGCGCAGTGATCGTCATAGTAATCCGCACCCGCAAGGACGTTCTCCGCAATGGTAATGTCAGAGGTTCTGCCGCCCAACGTGCCAACAGCATCGGAGGGAATTCCATTCATTCCCTTCAGATAATAGTTTCCCGATCCGCTAATGCCTCCCAGCTTTCCTGCATAGATCCCATAATTCGGGGTAGAGGTTCCCGCTGTGCTGCCCGAAGTGCCACCGGTGGCAGTTCCGACAGAGGTTCCATTCTGTGCTCCGTTTGCGTAGACGCGTCCCGTGCAATAGGTGTTGTTTGCAGTGAGCGTAGTTGTCCCGGCATCGCCGACAAGGCCGCCTGCCGCTGCTCCCGTGGATCCTGAAGAATAGGGGATCGCAACGGAGCTTGTGGAATAGGAGTTCTCGATTTTCAAACTTCCTGTAGTTCCGTTAAATTTCCCGAGAAGACCGCCTGCCGCGCCGCTTCCGGAGGCAAGATATACGTTATAGCGTCCCTGACCTTCCTCTGCATTCACGTAGCGTGCCTGCTTAGCGGAAGCATCCGACTTCTCTTCATCCGGATCGGACGCATTGGTCGTGCGGCCGCCGGAATAGCTGCTTGTGATCGTTACATTTCCGGAGGCACTGCCAATAAGGCCGCCAGCTCCATCTGTGCTGCTGGAGCCGCCGACATTTCCTCCATTTCCTTCTGATCTGATATACAGCGAGACTGCGCTGCTCATAATTGTGGTGTTCGAAGCCTTGGTGTCTCCGATCAGGCCGCCCGCTGAGCTGCCAGCCTTCACCTGGTCTGCCGTTCCTGACCCCGAAACCGCAGCCTCTGTGATTGTAAGCTTCGTTACAGAAGAAGACGCAGCGCCAAGGAGGCCTCCTGCTGTCCCATTCTCAGCAGTTACGCGGATCCCATATGGCTTTTCCGTTCCATTGGCCTCCTGCCCTGCTTCTCCGCAGTCCCGTTTGTTTTCCTTTGTCGTAAGGATATTGATCTTATTCAGGGACAGCTCGCCCGCCGACACATTTCCGACTGCGCCGCCTGCCGCTGTTTTGCCGGTAACATCCAGAGAATTAGCTGAAAGGCTGATCTCCTCCAGCCCGGCCTTCTGACCACCGGAAATAACGCCGGCAAGCCCTCCGGCCGCGCCGCCTTTCGTCTCCATCTCCATGCGGCTTGCCGTGAAATCAAGCTGCTTCACAAGAGCATTTTCTCCGCCGGAAATCCTTCCGATGAGACCGCCGGAAGCCTGTGAGTCCTCCTGACCCTTGTCCGACTTCAGGGAAAGTGTTCCCTCAATGCAGACATAGCTTTTCCTGTCTTTCTCTGTCTGATTGCTGTTGTCCAGTTTCACGGCTCCGCTCTTGATTTCGCCAAGAAGGACAGCGGTGGTCTCCCCCTCTATGCCAAGATGTGCCGTAACCTTCTTTCCATCGTGAGATGCAGCCTTTACCATGGTGCAAAGAGATACGTTGGAAATTTCAAGACTTCCGGCTGCGCTGCCTGCCTGCTTCGCATCCACGCTGCCAATCAAGGCAGAGGCAATTCCTTTTTCCGCGTAAACACGGCATCCCTGCATTCCTGCTGCCACATTCGAGCCTGCAGGAAGCGTTACGTTCTGATTGGTTCCGCCCTCGTACCAGCGAACTGCGATGTTTTCAATGCTGCCGCTTTTTGCCTTCGCAAGCAAAACAGCCGCTGCCGGAGTCTCCTCCGCTCCGATTCCATCTGCGCTTTCTCCCGTCACCACAGCGGAAACGTCCGCAATCAGGAGATCGGAAACAGTAAGTCCGTCCGCCGCTTCGTTGATCAGAGCCGCATTCTGCTTTCCTTCAAAGCGGAAGGCCGCCAGAATATGATTGTTTCCTTCAAAGGACTTGATCGCAGTATTGGTGATGCCATAGCAGGAGCCCTTTGTAATCAGATTCTCCCCTTCTCCTGCCGAAGTCGGTGCAGAATTCCCGGAAGAGTTGGCTGCGTTCTCCGTTCCGGAAGCAGAATAAGGATATACCTGAAGATTCTCTTGGGTTATGGCGGCAGCATCCCTGGCACCGCCTGCGTTGTATCCGTACTCGCTCTTCATTCCGGTTGCAGAAACAATTGCCGGGATGAAGGCTGTCACCTTTTCATTCGCAGCCTCTCCCTTCTCTGCCTCTGCATCCTCATCCCAGAACAGATTGCGCACCACAGACACCGTGTCCACGGTTGTATCCTTTACGATCTGCTTTCCTTTTCCTGCGAAATCAACGCCGGAAACCTCCGAAGACAGATTCTCCAGGTGTCTTGGATTGGACACCGTAACCACGGTCTTCGAAGCTATGCCGGAGAGATTCTTTTCTGTTTTCACCGAATTGAACAGGCTGTTCACGGTGACTGTCTGGGATACATCCTCACCAGCTTTGTCACTGGTAAGCGTGACCGTGATCCGGATGTCCTCGCCGGGAATAAACTCCGGGAAGAGGTCCGCAAAATGACCGTCCTTCCGGACAATGCTGTCCAGAACGATGGCATAGTATTCCGCTTTGACCGCCTTTGTCTGCTGCGCAGAGGCTCCGGAAGACGGGATGACGACATCAAAGGGCTCCGCACTTATTTCCGCAAGCACTGCGCTGCTGAATGCATCCGTCTGAGAGGAAGAGTTCGAAGGATCCACTTCCTTTATCGCCTTTTCCCCGCTGGTCACGCCCTCAAACGTAAGCTTCAGCTTCGTCTTGAAGTTCGGCGCTCCCGTCTTGGAGGAAACAGGCCGGTAATAGTTCTTGTCCACGACATACAGAACCAGCGATTCTGCGTTGCGCACGGCAACCGAGGGAGCATACAGATCTCCCGGGCTGTTCAGCTCTCCCAACGCGCCGCCGTAATAGCCGATAATGGTGCGCTTTCCATCCACCTTATAATCTCTTCTTGCATCCGGGTCCGTGCGGCTGAGGCTGACCGCCGTCGCGTCATCTGCCGTAATTGGATGATCGGAATCGGTGTAAAATACGCCGAACACCGTTCCGCTCGCCGCATCATATTCGACATAAAAATGATGTCCGCGAAGCGTCTCATCGATGGAACCCTCCGGGAGGATAAGCGCCTCGGCTCCATTCTTTACCGCCTCTGCACTTTCCGTTGTAAAATAATAAAATTTCCGGCTTTCTGCATCTGCATCGGATGCCCTGTTATAATCCGAAGGATCGTAGGACATCGCCGTTCCGCGGCTTCCGTCCTGCCCTTCGGCTGCTGTTTTCTCCAGAAAGCTGCTCCACTGCCCGCTGGCCCTTGCCGCTGTCAGATGATTCTGCGCCGCAATGAAGATTTCCTGCGCGGTTTCGTCCATTTCCATGCGCTTTAAATTCCGCTGGTGAGCAATCACCGCAACGAAGCCAAATCCGCACAGGATCACAATGATTGCCACCGTGATCAGCATTTCCGCCATCGTAAATCCATTGCTGTTCTTGTGATATCTTCTCATCTGACACTCCATGATGTGAATTTCAGTTTGTTATGTACGCAGACGGTAGCTTCCTCCACCACCTGATCGTCTTTTCTGCCATTTTTTATCTGGATCTTTAACGTAAAATAGCCGCCGTCCCCTTTCGACTGCGGCTTTGTCACAGAAAGTGACTCGATATAGGCATACAGACCCCGTGTCTGTACTTTGTCCGGCAAAAGAGGGATCGCTCCCCCCTCATTGTCCTTCGGTACAACCTGGATTCCCTTCTGAGCTTCCGTACCGGTATTTCCGCCAGAGGCTCCGGTCCCAGAAACTCCACTTCCGGAGGTTCCATTCCCGGAGGCTCCATTTCCATAAGTTCCGTTCCGGTACTGCATCCGGTAGCCGCGGCTTTCTGCATAGAAAAAAGCATTCGATTCGACCGGGTTTCCATCATCCTGAATCAGGGTTACTGTCTGCTGGCTGCTTCCCGAGGACTGCAGCGCATCGCAAGAGCTCACCGAGGACAAGTCCTCCGTAACCGCACTGACAGTCGTTGCAAGGAGCGTCTGTGCATCTGCGCGCAGGCTGATTCTCTGGTAGACATTCTTCGCTGCAACAATGCCGCCTGCCATTGCCATCGTGATGAGTCCGATCAGAACAACCGTCATCAAGGTTTCCGACAGGGTGAAGCCCTCTTCGCTATGAATTTTGTCCCGCAGTCTGCGGTGTATTCGTTGTCTCTGCATTGTCTTATCCTGCCGCGCCTGAGTTGTTATTCTGCTCCCGAATGGTTGCCCTGCTCCTGGATTGTTATCCTGCCTTTCGATACCGATAGGTGATCCTCACGTTCTTATCACCGGATTTCAGGATGGTCGCAGTCACCGGTTCGGATGCTGTTTCGTCGATACCGTTTCCGCTCATATGTAAGAATCCTTTAACCGGCACCGGCGTCGCAATACTGCTCTGTCCATCCGGATCATTTTTCGGAATTCCGGATGACCCTCCGGATTCCAGATAATTTCTCTGATCCAGGTAGACGTTATAGGCCTTTTCTGATTTCTCAACAATCCGGGTTGCCGCTGTCGTCATGCCAGCCAGCATCAGTGCCGCAAGCGCGACAATCAGCATCGCCGCAAGAGCTTCCCCAATGGACTCGCCCCGCTCACTCCGCAATTTCTCCAACATTGATTTCTATCCTTCCGTCAGCCACTCTATTTTGCAGGTAATCCGCCTCTGATTATGGGCAGTACCAGTCCCAATGCTGCCAGGCGTTCCGGCTGCAGTATTTTCCGGAAGCACGGATTCATAATCCACCGTGATCTGCGGATAGAGCAGAAAGCTGTCTGTCATTACATAAGCATTTGCTGTACCTGCAGAAGAAGTTCCTTCTCCGCTCTGTGCAGAGGCCGCAGCCTGCAGCTCTACCAGAATGGAGAAATCCGGCCTCATGGTAAAGGTCGCGGTGACCGGGACAAAGCCTGCTACTTCTCCCAATGCTGTTGTCAGCTTGTCAAAGGTTACCGTTTTCTGTTGTGCCTTCACCGTTCCTGACGGTGTCCAGCCGACAGCCTTTCCTGACGGTGTCCAGCCGACAACCTTTTCTCCCACGCCCTTGTCGCCGGAATTATCACCGGAAACAGAGGATTGCGTACCGTTCTCATTCCAGGTGGCTTTTACTTCGGACCAGTACAGTGTGTACAGGCTTTCCGCCATCTGAAGCTTCATCTGGTTCAGAGAAGTAATCGGCGCGGTCCCCAGATTCGGGATTTTCGTCGGGCTGCTGTCCAAGTCGACATCACTGACATTCTCGTAATAGCTCCGCCTCATCGGATCGGTTTCGGAATCCTCCGGATCTGACAGCATCGTCTCTTCGATCAGACTCCTCGCCGATTCCAGCGCGTAACGCTGGTTGTCGACAGAGGTTATTCCGCTCATCCGTCCCGCCGAGCTCATAGCAGCTGCAATGATGATCGAGCCAACCACAGCGCACACAATGAAGAAGAGCAGAGCCGCCGCAAGGGATGCTCCGCTTTCTGACCTGATCTTATTCCTGATCCTCTCTTTGCTCTTCCTGTTCACTGCTTCCGCGCCTTCTGTTTTCTTATCCGTTTCCGTTGTCGGCGTCTTCCTGGTTCGTTTCTGCCGTGATCGGTTTTCTTATCCGTTGTCAGCATCCAGGAAATTGATTCCGTCCTGCGATTCTGCGCCATATAACGTTTCGAAGAAAGTAACGGTGAAGCTCACCTGTACCGGCCCGTTCGCAAGGTTGCTGTCCTCGTCCCGGCTGTTTCCGGAGGGATTCATCGAAATGTCGCCGATCAGGCATCGGTACTCGCAATGATACAGATCGTTCAGCATCTGTCTTGCTTTCTCATAGCTTGCTGCCGAAAAGGTTGCGGATACCTCCCGCCGGACCGTGGTATCCCCTTCTACCGCCTGGGGTGCCGCAAAATTAAAATCAAAGGTCTCCGCCTCTGCGAAGATGTTGTTAAGCGCAATGATTTCCTGCTTCTGGTTGTTGTAGGTCGCAACCATTCCGGTTGCGGCATTTTTCCCGGATTCAATTTCCTGCTCCATGCTCTTCATGGATGCCAGTTTTGCCTGATAAATCGTAAGCTGCGTCTCCAGCAGGCTTGTGTCATACTGGCTTCTTGCCTCGATCACGCCCTTGTACACAAACTGAAAATAAAACAGCCCGATCAGCGCCGCGGTCAGGATGAGGAGAATGATTTCCTCGGATTTTTTCAGATTTCTCATTCTTCATTTTCCTCCACGTTTGTCTGTGCCAGATCTGACGCCGCTCCCTGTGCCACATTCTCCATTGCCTGCGTAAGCGGATTCACAGAGTTCTCATCGGCTGTCTCTGCAGAAGGCTCCGCCCCCTCCGGCGACTTGAAATAGATGGTCAGTGTGGAAATGATCTTCTCCGGCTTGCCGCTCTCCGCATTCTGATTCAGGTTCTGATCCTTGGTGGCAGCAGTGGAAACAAAGGCATAGGTCACGATATCACTTGCCTCCAGATCCTGCACGACCTCTGAGACGCTGGCAAGCTTGGCAGAATTGATGGTCAGCGTGGCCACATTTTCGGAAAGACTAAAATTAAGAAGTGCTCCCTTTTTCAGGAGCTCGTCCTCGATCAGATCCAGCATTGCCATCCGGTCCTGCATGGCAAGCTCATCAGCACTCAGATATCCGTTTCCATAGTGTGAATACTCGACGCGAAGATCCTCGTAATTCTCCACAGACGCCTCTGCCTCTGCAACCTGCTGCTCCATCTGGTGATAATTGCTCTCCAGACGGCTCATCTCATCAAGCTTTCCCTGCACGCAAAATTTGCTGAACAGCGCAACTCCCACCATAAATACAGCAAAAATTGCGATCTCCGCCACATTTTTCCCGGTATGCTTCTCTTCGATAAATAGATTAATGGAATTCTTTACGGGAACCTTCGCGGGCGCGCTCGCCTTCCCTGCTTTCGTTTGTGTCTTCTTACCCATGTCTGTTGTCCTTCATGTGGGATCTGTGCATTCCGGATATCCCGGTCTGCTCTGAACTGCATCACCGGCAAGGTACCATCCGTTCGTTCGGACATTTTATTCCAGAACCGCTCCGTACCCCTGCAGCATCATCAGAAGCTCATTCCCTTCCCCTGCTGTTCCCGATGACTCCTCCAGAAGATCGGTCAGCGGGCGAATCGGAAGCTCCGTCATCGATTGAATCCGCTCCAGGAATGCAGAATCCACCTCACGGCCATAGTAATAAATGGCATCAATGGTATTGCGCGGATTGTTGTAATTGTAGAAATTCATGACTCGCATTACTTCCGTTGCGACCGACTGCAGAAGATCCGAAACCTGCTCCTGTTCCAGGACATGATTCTGGTTCTGATCAAGCATGAGCTGAGCGATATGAATATCTACGCCTTCATCCTGGGCAATGACTTCGCAGATCTGTTTCTCGGTGATTCCAAGATTTCTGGTAATCTCATAGGCTCCGTTGGAAAAGAAATGCAGACGATCCCTGCTATATTCCAGACTGAGAACCGCATAATCCTTCCGCTTCTCTTCCGTAGCTGCTATGGATTCGGAGGGCGCTGCACTCCCGGGAGTCATTCCGTTTGCGGAGGCAGCTGCATTCCCGGGAGTCATTCCGTTTGCAGAGGCAGCTGCATTCCCGGGAGTCATTCCATTTGCGGAGGCTGCTGCACTCCCGGGAGTCATTCCGTTTGCGGAGGCAGCTGTATTCCCGGGAGTCGCGCTTACAGCATCGGCAGGCTGCATCCCATTTGCTCTCGCTTCTTCTGCTGCTCTGGCGGAAAGCTCCTCCACAGAGAGACCGTTTCGCTTCCGATCCCTGAGATGTTGTTTCTTCTCTCTGGCTTCGCTCCGATTCTCCCTCTTCTCCTCTTCGCTCCGGCTTTTCTCCTGTGCTGCCAGGCGCTTCCGGTAGGCAGCAGGATTTTCCGAAGGAAGCACAATCTCCTGGATCGCCAGAACATCCGGCACAAGCTTGCAGAGACGAAGCCCTGCCCGCTTGCACATTTCTTTATACTGTTCCACCTGGCGCTTCGAGAGAGCCGCGATCAGAAGCTCCATGCTCTTCTCATCCACGGAAAGCACAGAATAATCAAAAACATACTGATCCGTATCATCCTGCAGATAGTCATGAAATTCATACGGAAGATTGATCTGCAGCTGCGCCGCTGTCATCTTCGGAAGCTTCACCCGGCGAATATAGTATGTCTCTGACGGAAGCGCAAAAGCGACATCCTTCACGCGGATTTTATTCCTGCGCACCGTGTCGCGAAGATAATCCGAAAGCGCATGAAAGGCCGCAATTCTCCCGCCCATCACTATGTTGTCCGGCATAACCTCAAGACAGGTTTTCAGCACCTTGCCGTCCTTCATAACAACCAGCTTCAAAAAGCGGTCTTCTATATCGATTCCCAGGTATTTTTTGCCCATATCTGACAGGATCCTCAGCGTATTCGTTTCACAACTCAAATTTCAAAGAACACTTGATAAAAGTTAATCCAAAATATTTTATCATAAATACCGTTCAAATTAAGTTACTGTTCGCCACTTATATCATATTTTTCGAATTTTTTCCCGATTTTCTCCGGCTCTCGCAGGAGCAGTGGCATAAAGAGACACACCGATTCGCCACCAGGCTCTGAAATTTGCAGGGTATGTATCCCTGAGAGAGAATTTTTATCGGGAGGGATGAAATTTGCGAGGAAGAATCATCCCTGAAAGAGGATTTTTATCAGCAGGGATGAAATTTGCAGGGGAGAATCATCCCTGAAAGAGGATTTTTATCAGCAGGGATGAAATTTGCGAGGAAGAATCATCCTTGAAAGAGGATTTTTATCGGCAGAGATGAAATTCGCGAGGAAGAATCATCCTTGGAAGAAGATTTTCATCAGGAGAGATGAATCCACCGGAGAAGAATCATCCTTGAAAGAGGATTTTTATCGGCAGGGATGAAATTTGCATCGCCGAGGGCCGCGTTCTCGGAATTACCCTGGGATGAGATTTTAAATCCCACAACTTTTAAGATTGACCCCAATATTTTCATAGCAGAGCTCTCAAACCTCGCGTCCATCATCCTCTGCAAAAGTCCCGGATACTACCGGATCACCGGATCTCTTTCCCACACTCCTAAGCCAAAAATGTTTATCTGCAAAAGTCCCGGATACCACCGGATCTCTTTCCCACACTCCTAAGCCAAAATTGTTTATCTACAAAAGTCCCAGATACCACCGGATCACCGGATCCCCGAAGAACAGAGTCAGGACAATTCCGATGGAGATCGCAGGGCCGAACGGGATTTTCCGATTCTTCCGAAAGCCGGCGAAGGCGAGTCCGACCAGGCAGGAAACGATCAGGCACAGAAGGCCGCGGAGTGCTCCGAGGTACAGTCCTGTCACAAAGAACAGCTTGATGTCTCCGCCGCCAAGGCCTTCCTTGCCGGTAATTTTGTCAAATACAAGGGACAGAATCAGAAGGCCGCCGCCGAGAAGGAGCGCTCCGCCAAGGTCTCTTGTCAGGCCTCCAAGTGCAGCAGCCGCGAAAGAGCCTGCTTCTTCCGGAGCGAGATTGGTGCAGGAAAGACTGCCGGGAATCCCAAACTCAACAAGCGGAAAGGTCACGGCATAAATCACCAGTGCAGCAGCAAGAAGCCGGTTGGGTATCGTGTAGGTCTCCAGATCTACCAGCGACAGTACGAAAAGAACGCAGATAAACGCAATTGCACGCAGCAGCTCCCAGCTTACGCCGTAACGGAAAACGCAGCCAAGCCATAGTGCCGCACTGACAAGCTCTGCTGCCATATAGCGCGGAGATATTTTCTCTCCGCAGTAGCGGCATTTTCCCCTGAGAAAAAGGTAGCTGAAAACAGGAACAAGATCCGCCGCCTTCAGCGGATGTCCGCAACTGGCGCAGTGACTTCTCCCCTTCAACACGCTCTCATGATGAACCATCCTCCATGCCATGCAGTTCAGAAAGCTTCCGAATACCGCTCCCAGCACCACCGCCAGAACGATTACATATCCCGCCAGAAGCGGCAGGTCACACAATTCCCGAAATGACATATTCTCTCCTCTCAAAGCAGGTAAATCTCAATTGGCTGCATCGGCCTCTGAATCCGTATTCTCCTGCATTTGCTCCCGATCCTTCTCAATCTCATCCAGATCCTTCGGTTCCAGTGCATTTCGCTCCCGGACGGTCATAAGCTCATAATCAAGCACCGTGTACTTCTTCCCGGTCCAGCGAATGTTGATAATTTCACCATCGGCAACCGTAATTGCAAGAAGCTGTGCGCCATTCTCTCCTCCGAAATTCGGCACTCCCTTTGCACCGGTCACATTGTTCCGATTGTCCTCCTCCGAGCATCTTCCATAAGGTTCAATGTTCTTGAGCTTTGTTCGCGGAAGACACTTATGAGACCTCTCGTCATAGTAATAAGTAACGAGAGAGCCTCCTCCATCCTGAAGATAGGTGATGGATGCAACATCCCTGGCCGTCGCAACACTCTGTACATCTGCCTGAATTCTCGCGCTGCGCAGATGCTCCTGATAACCGGGAATCACCACAAACAGGATCGTCGACGCAATCACCGCAATCGAGAGAAGCACAATCGGCAGGATCATGCCATCTCTTTGCATCAGCTTTTCGTGCAGCTTCCGAAGCCTTCCTTCTCTCATAACACTCATATTCTTCATTTGCATCTTTTCGGAAAAATCAGTATACTAAAATTCATTCACCCCGGGGTGTGGCTCAGCTTGGCTAGAGCGCCTGGTTTGGGACCAGGAAGTCGCAGGTTCGAATCCTGTCACCCCGATTATCCGCTCACTGAAACTTCTGTCACCCCGATTATCCGCTCACCGAAACTTCTGTCACTCCGATCATCATCTCGCTGAAATTTCTGTCACCCCGAGCTTTTCCTCTTTTTCACTCTATATTCTGTCGGTGTCATACTGTAGTACTTTTTGAACATCTTACAGAAATAATCCACATTTTCAAAGCCAACATTCTCAGAAATCACTCCGATTTTCTTCTCGGTTACGACAAGCAGACTTGCCGCCTCCTGGAGTCGGTATTTCAGCAGATAGTGGACAGGCGTATCATGCAGATATCTCCGGAAGAGATTCAGCGCCGTACTCTTGCTCACCATGACCTGCTCAGCAATTTCCTCCAGTGAAATCTTCTGATCATAATGCTGATGAATGTATTGCATCATCACCTGAAGCCGCCCCTGCGAAGATGCAGCAGGTTCTTTTTTTTCGGTCAGTACGGTTTTTCCCGTATGCAGATAAATGAGATACCACAGCTGCTGTGTCAGGAACGAAGTGATCAGCTCCGGATCCGCATCTGTCTTCTGGATTTCCACAATTTTCCTCATGACATCCAGGATTTCCGCCTGCCAGGGTATTTCCGGTGAGAATGTCAGACATTCCAGCGCAGACATTTCCAGCGGCTCAACGTATTTCCTGTAAATCAGCCCGGACTGAGGGGACAGAAAGGATGGAAGCAGAACAAAATTCGGAACAATCGCTCCTTCCTCGGAATAAAACCGATGCAGAACTCTGGAGTTCACAAAAAAGCCTTGTCCCTCCTTCATTCGAAAATACCTTTCTCCTGCCCAAAACTCTGCCTCTCCCTTTTCCACAAGCACGAATTCAAATTCAGCGTGCCAGTGCCATTCCACACAATGGAAATCAAACAGTGCCAGATTATCGTAGTAAAAGCGAAACGGATAATCGCTTCTGCTGTGCTGGATGGTCTCCATCATATCCGCATCCGTCAGAATTTTATTATAAAAGGTATTGTACTTCATCCCTTTCCTTCTCCCACAGATTCAGGATCTCTTTTTACGATATTATACAGTAAATATCCCATATATTATATTGGAAGGCCTTCCTTTGCACTTTATGATACAGTCAACGTCTGTGCTGCACGATCCATGAGGTGATCTGTGAGCAGCTTTTCTGACAGAAGGGAGTTTCCTGCCAATGAACAGAAACAGTAAGTACCGTAGAACACTAACCGCCTGCTATCTTGGCTTTATTACGCAGGCGATCGCGGCTAATTTTGCACCGTTGTTATTTCTGACCTTTCATCGGACATTTCAGATTTCCCTTGGAAAAATAGCATTGATTTCAACGGTATTCTTTTTCACGCAGCTTCTTGTCGATCTGTTCTGTGCCAAATATGTGGACAGAATCGGCTATCGCAGAAGTGTTGTGGCCTCCGAGATTCTATCCGCCTCCGGACTCATCGGGCTTGCATTTCTTCCAAAGCTGCTTCCCGATCCATATGCCGGCATTCTGATCAGCGTCATGATTTACGCAATCGGAAGCGGCCTGATTGAGGTTCTGGTCAGCCCGATCGTAGAGGCCTGCCCCTTCGACAATAAGGATAAGGTCATGAGCCTTCTGCACTCCTTCTACTGCTGGGGCTCTGTCGGTGTCATTTTATTGTCCACTTTGTTTTTTGCCCTCTTCGGCATAGAGAGCTGGCGCATTCTTGCCTGCATCTGGGCACTGATTCCGCTGTACAACACCTTCAATTTTCTTTCCTGCCCGATTGAAATGCTGACCGAAAACGGCGAAGGCCTGAGCATCCGGCAGCTGTTTACGATTCCCCTTTTCTGGGTGGCGCTGGTTCTCATGGTCTGTGCCGGCGCAAGCGAAATTTCCATGGCACAGTGGGCATCTGCCTATGTAGAATCGGCACTTGGCATCTCCAAAAATCTCGGCGATATCGCAGGGCCCTGCCTGTTTGCGGTCATGATGGGAATCAGCCGTTCCTTCTATGGGAAATACGGCGACAAACTGGATCTCATGAAATTCATGATTTGCTCCGGTGCACTGTGTCTGACCTGCTATCTGCTCTCCGCTCTGGCTCCGTTCCCGCTTCTGAGTCTTGCAGGCTGCATTGTCTGCGGCTTCTCCGTTGGAATTATGTGGCCGGGCACCATCAGCATTGCCTCCGGTAAAATTCCGCTTGGCGGCACGGCAATGTTTGCACTGCTGGCAATGGCAGGCGATTTAGGCGGATCCATAGGCCCCGGTGTTGTAGGCCTCGTGACCCAAAGTGCGAATGACAATCTAAAGGCCGGTATGCTGGCAGGCAGCTTTTTCCCTGCCATCCTGATTCTCTCGGTTTTTCTGCTCAGAAGGAAAAGGGCAGCAACTGAGTAGTCCACAGAAGGCTCCCTGCTGCCGCCCCGATCAGATAGCCTGCAATGACATCCCGCGGATAATGAACGCCCCCGAGGACACGAACCACTGCGATGCAGGCAGAGAGGATCAGGAATATCACGCCCGGGAAAACATTCTGACGGAGAATACACATTGAGATCAGAACCGCAGAGAACACATGCCGGCTCGGCATCGAATTCCCCATTCCTTCCCGATGGATCAGCGGATCAATTTCCCATTCCTCATAGGGCCTTTTCCGGTTTATCCTGCTGCGGACAAAGCTGAGCAGAAGGAAGCTGATTCCGGGAACAAGAATATAGGAAAGTACCGTCACCCGCGCCTCCGTTCCCCGCATCGCAGTCACCGCAAGGAGCACCGGATATGCGGCATACATCACTGCCGCAAGAAGCCGGTCCGCGGCGGTAAGCAGCTGACTGGCATTTTCCTTTTTACGGAGCCCTGCCGTTATTGTTTCATAGAATTTCGAATAATCACGTTTCGATTTCATTCGTCTTTTCCGATTCCTTGGACTTTCCGGAAGAATCCCCCTCATCCCGGAGATCCTCCAAGGTGATTTTCTGCATTTCTTCCTTCGTCGGATGCTCCAGAACCGCAATTCGTCTGGCCTGGTTTGTGATGATGGTCTCAAAGAGGTTCCGCACCTCTCTCGCGTTCGCGAAATTCTCCGGCATCTGCGCCTTCCGGAGCATCAGAAGCGTTTTCACCTGCTCTCTCGCCTCCGGATCCGGCACATACTCATATTTTCTGCAGTTCAGATCGAAGATGGCCAGCAGCTCATCCACCGTATAGTCCGGGAATTCAATGAACTTGTTGAAGCGGCTCTGAAGTCCCGGATTCGAATGAATAAAGGTCTCCATCGGCTTTGTGTAGCCCGCCACAATGACGACAAATTCATCCCGGTGATCCTCCATTGCCTTCAGAATCGTATCAATGGCCTCCTGACCAAAATCCGTTCCCTGGTCTGCGGATCTTGCCAGCGAATAGGCTTCATCAATGAAAAGAACACCGCCCATTGCCTCTTCAATTTTCTTCTGCGTCTTCACGGCAGTCTGCCCGACATAACCGGCAACCAGTCCGGACCGGTCACACTCCACAAGCTGCCCTGTGGACAGTACACCGATCTGCTTGTACAGTCTCGCAAGGATTCTTGCCACCGTGGTCTTGCCGGTTCCCGGATTTCCTGTAAAAACAAGATGCATCGACACCGGAACGGTCTTCATTCCCGCGTCCTTGCGAAGCTTCTGAATCTTCGTAAAATCATACAGCTCCCGGACGTCATGCTTGATTCCGGTCAGTCCGATCAGCTCATTCAGATCCTCCATCGGATCAGTTTCCGGCTTCTTCTCCTCGGCCTGTGCCTGCTGTGTCTCTGCCTGCTGCCGGACCTCCGTTTTCGAATCTTCTTCTGCAGAAGCTTTTCCCGCAGAGACCGATTCCTCCGACGCCTGCCCGGTCACCGCCCCCGGCACCGGAATATCATTCTCCCGGTTGAATTTCATTGCAGCCTCCATCAGTGCTGCCTGCGCGCGGGAGAGCGCATCCATCTCCTGCTCCAGAGTGCTCTGTGCCCGTCTGTCCGCCGCCGGATCCGGTGCTTTTCCCTGCGTGTCCGTTCTTCCTCCCTGCGATTTCCCGGCCGGATCCGCTTCACCCGCCTGCACTCCCGGCCGGTATAAATCCCCGTAAAGATCCTTCAGAAGATCTCCCGTCTGTCTGTGCGAATCTATCGGAGTCTTCTTCCGTTTCCCGTCTTTTCTGTTGTCTTCCTCACCAAACCGAAGTTCCATATTCTTCTTCCCCTGCCGCACCCGGCACTTCTGCTGTCTGTTCCATCCCCCTAGTGTACCATAAGCAGCGGCTGCGGGCCTTGAGAAATCAACGTGTGAAGGGTATGATCGTTACATCAGACAGGGAGGAAACCATATGTTTTTCTTATTTACTAAGCGTGTCACTCTTGCCGACGGCGGCAAGGAGGAGATTGCCCGCAAGGAGAAGCTCCTGAACGATGCCGGAATCCGCACCAATTCCTGGAGCACCGGTGCTCCGGTTGTTCTTGGCGGTCCTCACATGAAGACGGCCGACTGGGCCGGCAAGCACTATGTCAATCACGATGATGAGCGCGTGGTTTATCATCTGGAGGTTGCGAAAAAGGATCAGTACCGTGCCATGAAGGTTTTAATGGGCGAGGATGCCGCACTCGGCGATGGGTTTATCCGATAAAATCGTCAGAGAAGGAAGAAGCTGCAGCTATGAATGAACTCGAGAAGAAAAAGAAGCTCGCGCTTGAAGTGATTCAGCGCCTGAAAAAGGAATACCCGGACACACAGTGTTCGCTGAACTATAAGGATGCCTGGCAGCTTCTTGTCAGCGTGCGTCTTGCCGCGCAGTGCACCGACGCGCGGGTCAATGTGGTGATGGTGGATCTTCTGAAGAAATATCCGGATGTCGCAGCGCTTGCTGCCGCTTCTCCGGAAGAAATCGAAGCCATTGTCCGCCCCTGCGGACTTGGCCGCTCCAAGGCACGCGACATCCGTGCATGCATGAAGATTCTCCATGAGAAGTACCATGACATTGTTCCGGACAACATGAAGGAGCTTCTTGCGCTCCCCGGCGTCGGCAGAAAGAGTGCCAACCTCATTCTCGGCGACGTTTACGGAAAGCCGGCCATCGTGACCGACACGCACTGCATCCGCCTCTGCAATCTCATCGGCCTTGTCGATGACGTGAAGGAGCCCGCCAAGGTGGAAAAGGCTCTTTGGGAAATCATCCCGCCGGAGGAAGGCAATCAGCTCTGCCATCGTTTTGTCGATCACGGCAGAGCCGTCTGCGTTGCAAGAAGGCCGCAGTGCGATCAGTGCTGCCTCGCGGGCATCTGCCGTCATCATCTATCGCTCATCCAAGGAGCGGGCTCAGCTCCTTCTTCGCAAGAATCGTAATGTTCTGCGTCGCCCGGGAAATCGCCGTGTACAGACGATGTCTGGACAGCGTTCCCTCCGGATAGTTCTCCGGATCTGCATTCGGCAGAATAACATGATCAAATTCCAGTCCCTTTGCATACTGCAGGCTGATCAGAATGGATCCGCCTGCAGGAACCGGCTCGTCCTTGCTGACAGCAGCAGGTGCCTTGTCTCCAAGCTCCTTCCGGATGCGGTCCAGCTCCTTGCGTCCCGCGCAGATCACCGCAGTGACTCCGGGCTTTCCTTCATTTTCCCGGATGGAAGCAAGGAGCTTTTCCTTCCACTCTTCTTCGGAAGCGGTCACGCAGATTTCCGGCTCCACACCGGGGCGCTGCACCGACTGGGCCTCCAGCTTCTTCTCCTCCGGAAGAAGTCCCGCAAACAAAGCGGTGATTTCCGGTGATGAGCGGTAGCTTGTCTGAAGCGGCAACTCCACGGTTTTCTTTCCCTTTTCTTCAAAAAGACGATGAATATCCTGAAATGCGATGTTTCCTTCCCGGATGGACTGAAACTCATCCCCAAGAAGCATGAACTTCGCATTCACGAAATAGCGCTCGAAGATCATCAGCTGCGCCTCGGTATAATCCTGCACCTCGTCGATGCAGACATATTTTGCCGTGCGGTCGCACTCACCGGTCAGCGCCATCTTCAGGTAAAGCCACTGGATCGAGGTCAGCTTCTTCGTACCAAGGATTCTCTGTCCGATGTGATCCAGGTTCAGCCATCCGCACTCGCGGATCATCTTGAATGCACCGCCGTAGTTATTCTGGATGCGGTTTTCCTCTTTGACATCCATCCTGCCATCCAGAGGACTTCCGGACACGCTCTCGTCCGCTGCATCCTCCGTGCCGTCCAAAAGCTCTTCCCCGTCATCATCCTTGTCCGAATTTTTCTTCGAACGAAGCGCACGTCTTGCCTCCTCCAGAAGCTCGTCCACGGTTACCTGAATCAGACGGACACCTGCGGGAAGCTTTCCCTCATGAGCTCGGAGAGCCTCCAGAATCTTCTCCGTCCCGAGGACCGGCTTGCCCTTCTGATCGATCGGAACAAAATCCTCCTCCTCAAACGAAAAGCTCTGCAGTGCCTCGTCGATTCTCCGCAGGGACTCCGCCGTCGTCTCCACGCCGGGATCCGGAATCGGATCATGCACCAGCTGCAGGAATTCTGTCCATGTCAGCGTGTTCGGATTGCGCTCGCCAAGATCCGGGAGCACGTTGTCAATGTACTGGGTGAAGACCGGATTCAGGGTAATCAGATACACATCCTCCGGCTTCAGCGTGGTTCTCTGGTGGAAGAACATGAACGCGATTCTCTGCAGAAGGACCGACGTCTTTCCGCTTCCCGCGATTCCGTTGACAAGAAGCACCGGCACATCCGGATAACGGATGATGGCATTCTGCTCCTTCTGAATGGTAACCGTAATCGCCTGCATCTTATCGCTGTGCTGCCTGGAGAGCGATGCCAGAAGCATCGGATCCTCGATCGCAAGCTGCGTGTCAAAATAAGCCTTCAGCTGATCCTTATCCAGCTCAAACTGGCGGCGCAGCAGAAGGTCCACGTCGATTCGTCTTCCGTCCACCTCGTAGAAGGTTTTCCCGTTCTCCTGGTTGTAATAGGTCTCCGCGATGGGCGATCTCCAGTCGACAATCAGCTGATCATAGCCGTTCTCCGAAATCGAGCTTCGGCCGATATAGTAATTCTCCGGCTCCTCGTCCGGCGCAAACTGAAGCGTCACTCTGGCAAAATAAGGCGATTCCAGCAGCATCTTCAGCTTCGTAAGCTTCGCAGACATCGTGCCGGATTTGATGTTATAGGTGTCGATGTACCGGTTCCACGTTTCCATTTCACCGTAGGACTCCATCTGCACCTCATCATCCGCAGTGTCGATCCGGATATTCGTCAGAATATCCGCCTTCTCCTCTGCCGCCTGCTGATTCAGTGTCTCAATGCTCTCCTCAAGCTCCGCGTTCATGGCAACGAGCTTGTCATAGGTTTCGGTCAAGTGCTTCTGCTCTTCGTCAAATACTCTCTGATCCATAGTAACCTCAAATCATCTCTTATCATCTGTCCGATGCCTTGTCAGGAACCCTTTTCTGCAAAAACTCCTTCGGGCATCTTGTTATTATAACATCCCGCTTCCTGCGTTCGACAGGAAATCACGTAAAATTCGTCATCTCGGTGTCAGCATTTCCGAATCGACACAGAAAAAACACATTCTCATGACAGTTTGAACACAAACACTTTCTAGGATACTTCTTGTAAGGTTAAAACCCGAAACTCCTCCGGCGAATACGAGGAGCCCTGTGTTTTAACCAGTAAAAACCAGCATCAAATGATTGGGAGGTATTGTATCATGAAAAGTAAATCACTCAAACCGCTGACAAGGGCCGGGGTTGCGGTCGTCACATCGGCGCTTCTTATGGCAGCACCGCTTGCTTCCTTCCCCAGCATGGCAGCAGAAAATGACGCCGCAGCCGTCCAGACCATCATTGCATCCGGTCTGACCATGAGCACCAGCTATCCCGGAATCTCCGTAAAAGCGGGCGACTCCATCAGCTTCTCTCTGGACTTCACCAACTCCGGCGCCGGCGAGATGGCAGAGCTCTCCGCATCCTCTCTGCCGGATGGGTTTGAGGGATATTTTCAGGGAAACAGCCACACCGTTTCCAGCGTCTACATTAAAAACGGCGAGACCAGCGGACTTGTGACCTACACCGTGAACGTTCCAGAAACCGCCAAGGACGGAGATTATAAGATCGTCCTGAATGCAAAAGGCTCCCGCAGCGCAGTTCTGACGCTGAATCTCAATGTCTCCGAGCTTGATCTTGGTGCCAGCACCCTGACCACCGATTACGAGGAGCAGGAGGGTGCAAGCGGAACCACGTTCAAGTTCTCCTCCACACTGAATAACAATTCCACCGAGGACCAGTCCTATGCCCTCTCCGCTGACGCACCGGATGGCTGGAATGTCTCCTATACGGCATCCGACGGCTCCACCAGTGTCTCCGCAATCGATGTAGACGGCGCATCCAGCTCCGCCTTCACCGTCACCGTTACCCCTTCGGACAATGTCGACGCAGGCGAATATACCATTCCGATTACCGCAAAATCCGCCAATGAAACGCTGAAAATGGATCTGAAGGTCACGATCACCGGCAAGTACAGCGTCTCCATGACGACTCAGAACGAGACCCTTTCCTTCAATGCCAAAGCAAATAAAAAGACTGCAGTTGTCCTGGATGTCACCAACAACGGAAATGTTGCACTGACCGACATCAATCTGACCGCAAGTGCTCCGACCGACTGGACCGTTGAATTCTCCGAAAGCTCCATCGATTCTCTGGACGCAGGTACCACCAAGGAGGTCACCGCCTACGTCACTCCTTCCCAGTCCGCAATCAGCGGCGACTATGTCGTGAATATGACTGCAACCGCCAAGGAGACCTCAAATACCGCGAACTTCCGCGTCACCGTTGAGACGCAGACCGTATGGGGCGTTGTCGGCATCGTCATCATCGTCGCGATTTTCGCCTGCCTGTATGAGGTATTCCGGAAATTCGGGAGGCACTGATTCATGACACCCACCAAAGAACAGGATTCCATCATCAAGATCACCAATCTCAGTAAATATTATGGCGATGTCAAAGCGGTGGATCATCTGGACCTTGAGATTCACCGGGGTGAGGTCTTCGGCCTTCTCGGTCCCAACGGAGCAGGCAAAACAACGACCACGCTGATGCTTCTTGGCCTGACCGATCCCACCGCAGGGCACGCCGAAATCGACGGCATGGACTGCACAAGACAATCGCTCGCCGTGAAGAACGAGGTCGGATACCTCCCCGACAATGTCGGCTTCTATCCGTCCATGAGCGGACGGGAGAATCTTATTTTCTCCGGAATGATGAACGGCCTCTCAAAGGAGCAGGCGCTTGACCGTGCCGCCTCCATGCTGGAGCGCGTCGGGATGACCTACGCCGCGGACCGGAAGGCAGGCACCTACTCCAGAGGCATGCGCCAGCGCCTTGGAATTGCCGATGTCCTCATGAAGGATCCGGGCATCATCATTATGGATGAGCCGACCGCCGGCATTGATCCGTCCGGCGTCCGTGAAATCACAGCTCTCATCCGTGACCTTGCCGAGAAGGACGGGATCACCATCATGATCTCCTCCCACGATCTGTATCAGATCCAGAAAATTTCCGACCGCGTCGGAATTTTCGTCAAGGGAAAACTGATCGCCTGCGGCCGCATTGAAGAGCTCGGACGTCAGCTGATGAACAAGGGTCTGCATATGTTCGATATCGTGGCGGAGAAAAACGGTCAGAAGGTCTGGGATACCGATTTTCAGAACATGCTCCGCTCCATTCCGGGCGTTGACATCATCGGACGGCGAATGGACGGGACGGTGCACATCGAGGCATCCAGGGATATTCAGAAGGATCTCCTCCGCGCACTTGTGGATGCGGATTATACCGTCCGCGAGATGCATCAGGAGGGCGGCGACCTGACTGAGATTTACCGCAAATACTTTGAAGCCGCCGAAGCAAAGGAAGGAGGAGAGGACGATGACAGAACTGCAGACACAGGCAGCCAGGGAGCCGGAAGGCTTGGACAGCTTAAAGAACGGCTTACATCAGTTTTTAAAGAAGGAGAACAGTGACGCGGCAAGGCGAAACCGCCACGGCATGTACATTCTGTTCCGCAAGGAGCTTTCGGATCACCTGCACTCCGTCCGTTTTCAGATTCTGTTCGTCATGCTGGCGGTAGTCAGCTTTATCAGCCTCTACGGCTCGATTCAGACGCTCGGACAGGCAGCGCAGCAAACCTCAGACGGGCAGACGGCAGTTTCCGAGTATCTGTTCCTTCTCCTGTTTACCACAAGCGGCTCCTCCATCTACTCGTTTGCGACCTTTATCGGCTTTCTCGGACCGATCATCGGAATCATGCTCGGCTTCGATGCCATCAATGAGGAGCTTGCCCAGGGAACCTTAAACCGCCTGGCGGCACAGCCGATTTACCGCGATACCATCATCAACGCCAAGTTCCTTGCAGGAGCTGCGGCGGTCCTGCTCACCATCTTCTCCATCGGAGGACTGATGGCAGGGATCGGGCTGATCACAACCGGCCTCATTCCCACCGGCGAGCAGGTGGCGAGATTTGTCATTTTCCTTCTGATGGCCGTGCTCTACATCAGCATGTGGATGGCCGTTGCAGAGTTCTTCTCCGTAGTCTGCCGCCATGCCGCGACCGCAGCGCTTGCCTGCATCGCAATCTGGCTGTTCCTTACGATGTTCCAGAGCCTCGTTGCTTCCGGAATTGCGGGAATGATCTATCCGACCTCCGGATATGCAGGACAGGTGAATGTTCTGAAGAATTATTCGCTGCAGACCGCGCTCTGCCGGATCTCGCCCTACTACCTGTTCAGTGAGATCACGTCGATCATCATGAACCCGAATGTGCACTCCACGAACATCGTCTCCATCCTGCAGAACCAGCAGGGCGCCATCGCAAGCTACCTGACGCTCGGACAGAGTCTTCTGCAGATCTGGCCGCACATCGTGGTCATGATTGCGCTGACCGCAGCTGCCTTCGCGGCCGCCTACATTGCCTTCATGCGCAAGGAGATTCGGGCCTGAGTTTTCCGAAGGGCCGGCTGCAGGCCGGCATTTCCATAAGCACTCAGCAGAGGACCGATTCTGACATCCTCCATTGAAAAAGTCCCGGGAGGCTTTACCGCTCCCGAGACTTTTTCTGTATGCTTTTTCTGTATACTCAGTGCTTACTTGCTGCTCTTCTTTTCTGTCTTTCCGGTACTCTTTCCGCCCATGAAGGTGGAGGTCACCTTCTTGATGCCGGATGCCGTTTCCTGCAGATCTTCTGCCGCCTGACTCAGAGACTTGATCGAACGGTTGAAGCCTTCAAAATCAATGTTTCCGATGGCTTCCATCGTATCATCCACTTCTCCGGAGGTCTTGCTGACGGTCTTATTCAGGGTTGCTGCCGTTGTATTCAGCTGGCCCGCCACGGTATTCATCTGCCCTGCTGCCTCGGAAAGCTTCGCAACCGTCTTGTTCAATTCTTCAAAATCCAGATCGTTGATCTGATTGATCGCAACGTCCGCATCCTTTGTCGCCTTGTTGATTTCAAGAACAGTGTCGTTGACATTGTCCACCACATCCTGCAGGCCGTCGGTAGACTTCTTAATGTTGGCAATGGAAGTGTTGATCCCGTCATAATCCAGCTCTGAGAGCGCTTCCACAATTTCATTGATGCTGTCAGTATTCTGTCTGACCACTTCATCGATGCTGGTCACAGCCGAATTCAGGCCATCAATGGCTTCTCCGACTCCGCTGACCTGATCGTTGACATTCCCGATCACATCGTTCACCTGATCGAAGGATTCCCCGATCTGTACGCCGACATCTCCCACAATTCCGTTCAGCTTCTGCGCCGTATCGTTCGCCGAAGCCACCACGTTGTTCACTTCATTGACGGTGGTTTCCAGGCCACTCACCGTGCTGTTCAGATTTCCGAGAAGCGTGAACATTCCCGGCGTAATCAGTGCAAATGCTACGCCAAACACCGCAAGGAGAAGAATACTGCCGACTGCAGCCACCTTGTTGCTGCGGGAGCTCTTTTCCACGGCGCGGGAAATGCGTCCGATCGCCTCTGTCATATCCTCCAGCTGTGCTTCTCCTCCGGAAAAGGTTCCCTTCTCCTTCTCTTTTGCAAGGGCACGGTCCACCTCGGTCTGAACGAGGCGGGCGATCTCCTCCGGCGTCATGGTTACGGTTTTACTGTGCTCCGCTCCTGTCGAAGTGCCTTCACCGGTTGTCTGAATTTCCTGCGTCCCCTCTTTCCTGATTTCTTCCTCTGCCATATGATTGCCCTCCAAATGCTGCACTGCCAAGTCTCCCCTGTGCCTGTTCCGTATCACGTGCCTCCGCCCCGCATTTCCAGCCGGACTCGCCTTGTCCTTGTACGGAACAATTACATTTTATCAGACAATATAGTCGTTTTCTATAAAGAACTCCGCATATTCTGTGCTTCTTTTTCGCTCAGATTCCGGTAGAGCTCCTCCTCTTCCTTCGTAAAACCACGGAAACGGATTTCATCCAGGTCCCGGAAGGCTCTGCCGAGCGCATCCTGCACCGGATCCGACTGCTCGCCAAAGGTCACCATGACCACCGACCGCTCCGAAGCCGTTTTCGGAAGCCGGACCTTCACCTTTTCCACGAGCTTCCGCCTTCCCATTTTCTGCAGGCTCCCGCTCAGTCCTCTTGCCGAAACCCCGGTAAAATTCCGGATTTCCGCAAGCGTTGCCGTTCCTCCCGCAAGCTTCAGATACAGGAGGATCTGTGCGTCCTTTTCCTCCAGGTCATAGCCCTTCATCAGGCGCTCCAGCGCATTCTCCAGAAGCCGGTCCTCATAGAAATTCAGTGCAAACGGATTGGTCTCCATCTTCTCATCAAACCTTGCATTGATGCGCTCCTGCCCGAGCTTCCGATCCGGAGCCACAGGATTGACGCCGCCATCCTTTGCGAAATTCAACAGGAAGGAGTAGATCACGGGACTTCGCAGAAGATACCCGCCTTCCTTATAAATATCCTTATAGAAGCTGCTGTAATACTCAATCACATTCAGCTTCATCCGGACCGTGCGGCTGATGCTCGCACCGCCCTGCGCAACCAGAGAGCCTTCTGTTTTCACATAGTAGTAAACCGGTGCCTTCAGCGAATAAATGTGGTCCGTATGAAGCACATACTCCATGTTGAAAATAAAATCCTCCGCCCAGTCCAGCTGTACATCCATGCGAAGCTTATACTCTTCGATGATGCTGCGGCGGAAAAACTTGTTCCACAGAACGCCGTAATAGAAATCGGCCGGGTTCCGCATCATTTCATCCGCATATTCCTCGCGGGTCAGGAGCTTTTCCTCCTCAATGTCTCCCTTCTGGGACATCTTCTCGCCGACCACACGGTAGAAATCGGCAATGACCATATCGCAGGTCGGATTGTCCTCCATGGCACGGACGAAAAGCCGCGTGGCGTCCGGAGAAATCCAGTCATCCGCATCCAGAAACTGAATGTATCTGCCCGATGCGCGGTCCAGTGCCTGATTTCTCGTATCCGACACACCGGAATTCGGCTTGTGGACGGCAATGACCCTTGCGTCCTTTGCCGCATACCGGTCAATGATCTCCGGTGTTTCATCCTTGCTTCCGTCATCCATGACCAGAAGCTCGAAATCGGTATAGGTCTGATTCAGAATGCTCTCAATGCATCGTCCGATCGTCTTCTGTGCGTTATATGCAGGTACGATAATGCTGACTGCTGCCATATAGCTCCCTCCCTGGTCCAAATTGCGTCTGCCTGCGAATGATCTATGCTTCCTCTTCCTTGTCCGTCCTTGTCGTCAGCAGCCGGATTCCGTTCAGCTCAATATCATCCTGAACCGGAATCAGAATATACTCCCGTCCGTCGATGACCTTCGTCGTGATCATGGAGGACATCTCCGATTTTACGGAAATTTTCACACTGGGCGATTTGATTTCCATGACCGTCCGGCCGGCAATGTTCTCCGCGCGGAAGGTCTTGCCCTCTCCGACCTCCTGATCAAAGGTCTCCTCGAACTGCTCCATCGCCTGCGGCTTTACACCGGAATCATTGAGAATCCGGCGGACCTCTGTTTTTCCAAGCTCCAGAGGCTCCTCACTGTCCTCACTCTGCTTTACCATCTCATCCAGAGCATCCGTCAGGTTCTTTACATTTTCAAAATCGCAGTCACGTCCAAGCGTCTGCTCCACCAGGCAGGTAAACAGCTCCTTCTGCACGGACTCCGTCACCGGCATGTCGCCGCCGATCAGTCCGTCCATCAGCTCCGGATGCCGCTCATCCTCCTTTTTCGCATAATAAAGGATCTGATGAATGTCCGCTCCGCGATCATGAAACGCGGGATACAGGAAGCCAAGCTCCGGCATCTGCACCCCAAGATCGCTCTTTTTATTCAGAAAGCTCAGGGTTTCCTCGTCATAGCAGAGGCCTTCCTTCACCTCCACCACCGGGCAGATGCAGCACACCATGAAGGAATACACATTCTCGCTGGCATCCTCCATGTCGATTCCGTCCGAGCTTCTTCCCGGTACATCATAGACGCCGTGCGCAAGGACGATCAGATGCCGTCCCGCCAGATCCAGATGCTCCAGAATGTGCGTGAAAAACTCGTTGTTCAGCTCCTCATCCGAGTAATCCGACTGCAGCATCCGGAACATCATGGCCTGCTTGCCGCCCGTCTGCTCCTCCTGCAGCGGAAACTCCATCGTGAAGAGGTTCTTTCCGATTTTGCCGGTCAGGGTCTTCCGGAAAAGCTCACAGTACTTCTCAAGCTCCTCCTCCTGCAGCGCGCGGAAGGTCTGCTTCAGCTGCGTGATGATGGTCCCGTCCTCTCCGACAAAGCATCCTGTCATCCGGTCAATAACGCAGCGGTTCTTGGTCATTGTTTTTCTGATTTCCTGAATTTCCTTACGATCCACTTTTTCTTCCTTCTTTTTCTGTTCCGATTCTTATTCCAATCCTGAGCTTAGTCTGTGCGGAGCACTTCTTCCACCCGGCCCTGATGAATCTTTTCCAGATCCTCCAGCAGTCCCTCCTGCGAAAAGACCTGTCTCCCGTACATACCGCAGGCCCTCGCACCGAGAATATTTTCCTTCCTGTCATCGAAGAACAGGCACTCCTGCGGGATCAGCTGATAACGCCCCAGAAGCTCCCGATAAATCGGCAGCTCCGGTTTCCCCATATGAACCTCATAGGAAATCACTCTTCCGTCCAGGTCCTGCATGAAATCTGCATATTGCGTGTGCTTGTGAAACAGCTCCTCCGGATAATTGGAAAGAACATAGATCCGGTAGCCCTGCAGCTTCAGAAGATGCACCATCTCCCAGACCCTCAGCCGCGGCAAAGGCATGTACTCGCCGTGCAGAATAAACCAGGAAATTACTTCCGCATCCTCCGGATATTCCTCCCCAAGCTCCTTTGCAGCCTGCTGCGCGCTCAGATTTCCAAGATCAAACTCATGCCAAAGGTGCTTCGGATCATCAAACATCTCCGCACCAACCCGCTCTACATCCTCTTCCTTTACCCCCAGATTCCGCAGGAAATCCCTCCATCGGAACTGAATCAGTACATCTCCCAGATCAAAAACAAGATTCTTAATTTGGTCCATTTCCCGTTCCTCAAAATAAACACTTACCGTCATGCTCCATCCGCTCGGATCATATGCCGCGATTCCGACCATATTTCCGGGCTTTCAATCACAGTCAGCAGCTGCAAAAATCCAGACGGTACCTTCCGTCTCCGGTTCCTGTCACCGCGCCGGAGAAAAAGACCTCACTTGCTCTGGCAAGATACTCCGTGTCCTTCACGCCTGCCGTCTCGTAGGCAGAGTGCATCGCCAGCTGTGCAAGCCCGATGTCCACGGTATTGAGCGACAGCTGCGTCGTGGAAATATTGCCAAGAGTAGAACCTCCCGGAAGATCCGAGCGATTGTAAAAAATCTGCACCGGTACCCCGGCCTTTCGGCAGATTTCCTTCATCACCGCACCGGAAACCGCATCCGTCGTATATTTCTGATTGGCACTGTATTTGATCACGATTCCGCCATTCGGAACCGGGCGGTGTGACGGATCCTCGAGTTCCGGATGATTGGGGTGAACCGCATGCGCATTGTCCGCCGAAATCATAAAGCTGGAGGAAAGGCTTGCCATGAACTCCCCGCGGCTCCTTCCAAGCGCCGTGCTGATCCGCTCCAGTGTGCAGCGAAGGAAAGACGAATCCGCCCCCTGCTTTGTCATGCTGCCGACCTCTTCGTTGTCAAACGCGCAGTACACCGCAATGCTCTTTTCCGGCCTTGCCGCAAGGAAGCCCTTCAGCGTTCCGAAGGCACACTGCAGATCGTCCAGCCGTCCGCTGGAAATAAACTCCCCGTTTAAACCAATCACGGAAGCCTTCTCACGATTGTACAGATAAAGATCCGTATCCAGCACATCCTCCGGAGAAACACCGGCCTCCTCCGCCACAAGGCGGCGGAAAATGGTGCCGATGTCTTCCGCGCTCCTGTCCGCAGCCGGCACCGCCGCTTCCGGAGCCTGCACCCCGGCAAGCAGCGGCCGCAGATCCTGCTTCATATCCCACTTATAGCCGTTGTTAATCTCCCGGTTCATGTGAATCGCGACATTCGGAATGATCATAAGGTCCCGGTCAATGTTCACAAGTCTTGTTTCGATTCCGCTCTCCGTGCGGACAAGCACCCGCCCTGCCGCAGAAAGCGGACGATCCAGCCACGGTGCAAGAAGCATCCCGCCGTATTTTTCCACATTCAGCGTGACATAGCGGTTCTCCACCACGATCTCCGCATTGCTCTTAATCCGGAAGGTCGGAGAATCCAGATGACTGGCTGCAATCTGAAACCCTGCCCAGGATTCTTCTTTTGGAATCTGAAAGGCAATCACAGCGGAGCCGTTCCGCATGACAAAATACCTTCCGCCCGGCACAAGTTTCCACTCCGATCCCTCCTGGCACTCTGTATACCCGTTCTCCAGCAGCATCCCGCGGATATTGGCCGCCGCATAGAGCCCCACCGGACTCTCGTCCAGAAACTTCTTCAAATCCTTTGTCATTTCCGAAATCTTCATATTCTTATTCTTCCATTCCGCCCGCCTGACTGCGAGCTTTCCATATTCGCCACAAGGTTAATGCCCTCGCGCAAAATTTCGCCTGCTTTTCAGCGAGCTTTCCATATTATAGCAAACTCTCCCGCATGGATTCCATCCGGCCTGTACAATTGCGGCCGCGGGGAGAGGTGCAAACAGGAGAAGAAGCTTCCGTTTGTCAGATTCTCCGGAACCTGCTACACTACTTCCTATGAAAAACAATCATAAAAAACAAATCATATGGGCTTTCATTTCCCTTCTCCTTGCCCTCATGTCCATCTGGGCAGTCCTCGGGCAGAGTAAAGAGATGAGCTTTCAGGATCTGGGCACAGCGCTTCTTGCCTGCAAGCCCGGCTGGCTTCTGCTTGCCATTTTGTGCATGTTTGGCTACATCGCTTTTGAAGGACTGACAATCTGGTACCTCCTGAAGCACTGCGGCTACACGCGCAGGATCGATCAGGGTATTCTGTATGCCTCCGCAGATATTTACTGCGCAGCAATCACACCCTCCGCAACCGGCGGACAGCCTGTCTGCGCCTGGTTTATGCTGCGCGACGGCATTCCGATGGGCTTCATCACAGCCATCCTTGCACTTTACCTGATCGCTCACACCTTTGCGACACTGGTCATTGGATTTCTGACCGTGATCCTGAACCCGGCTTCCTTCGGAAGTCTGACCCTCCTTGCGAAGTTTCTTGTCATTCTCGGATATCTTACTGTGACAGGACTTGCTGCTCTCTTTGTGTGCCTTCTGAAAAAGGCAAAGCAAATCGAGAGGATCGGCGGCCGCATCATTGACTGGCTGACGAAGAAGGGTTGGGTAAAGCAGAACAAATACTGGAAGAATAAGCTGCACGGCGTTCTGTCCGACTACAGCAGCTGCCTCAGCGTCATCCGCGGAAAAGGACAGGTCTTCCTGATCGCCTTTGCCTTCGCTCTTTTGCAGCGTCTTTCGCAGACGATCGTTCCGTCCCTCGTCTATCTTGCTCAGGGCGGAACCTTCTGCAATGTCAGCCAGGTTTTCGCCTCTCAGATCTACTCCGCCATCGGCTCCATGTGCATGCCGATTCCGGGAGGAATGGGAATTGCGGATTATCTTCTGTTCAACGGACTGAATGCCTTTCTGGATAAGGAATCCGCTCTGCAGCTGGAGCTTCTGTCCCGCAGCTGCTCCTTCTACCTGTGTGTAGCGATCAGCCTTCTGATCGTCATCATCGGTTACATCCAGCGTCACCGCTTCTACTTCCGCGTGCACGACAAGAACTGATTCCGAAGACAGAAGCTCCTGGTGGGTTTTCCTGGTTCCTCGCACCGGAGTTCAAAGTTCCTGGTGCCTTTCCCTGGTTCCTCGCACCGGAGTTCAAAGTTCCTGGTGGCTTTCCCGGTGGGACTTGGGTAATGGCGGCAGATGCATCCCTGTTCGCCGGAACATCTCGCCAAGGATGCTTTTTGAGATGCGAATGCATCTTATTTCTCAGAAATTGCTGGCTGGGGATGCTTTCGTGCTAGAAAATTCATCCCTGCGAAATAAAAATGCAAATCCAGGATGATTCTGACGCTGCAAATTCATCCCTGCAAAACAAAAGCACAAATTCAGGATGATTCTGCGGCCAGAAATTCATCCCTGCGAAACAAAAGCACAAATCCAGGATGATTCTGCGGCCAGAAATTCATCCCCACGAAACAAAAATGCAAATCCAGGATGATTCTGACACTGCAAATTCATCCCTGCAAAATAAAAATGCAAATCCAGGATGATTCTGACGCTGCAAATTCATCCCCACGAAATAAAAATGCAAATCCAGGATGATTCTGCGGCTGCAAATTCATCCCCACGAAACAAAAGCACAAATCCAGGATGATTCTGACGCTGCAAATTCATCCCTGCGAAACAAAAGCACAAATCCAGGATGCAGCGCCGCGCTCAACATAAGACGCAGACACTTCTCCAAAGCTCCCGGCAGGCAATCCTGCCGCAAACAGGAGCAAAAAAGAGAAAAAAAGAGAAAGCTGAAACCGGTTTTATTCCGGTTTCAGCTTTCCTTTTTCTTTATTCCAGTAAACAAACAGTGCTGCCGAGCTCATGACCCATGTGATGGGATAGACCCAGTAAGTAATGTTGATGGTTCGAATTACCATTCCCACTCCGGCTATGATCACTATCCGGATTGCGCACCAGCACACCAGGAAGATCACCATCGGCACATCCGCATGTCCGGCTCCCCGGAGGATTGCCGCCATGATATGCGTGTACGCACAGAGGAAGAAGAACGGTGTCACGATTCTTGCTCTGGCTACGCCGTATTGGATAACCTCCGGTGTTCTGTCAAAAGCCGCCACGAGCTGCGGGGAGAACAGGAACAGAACCAGACCGACCAGCTCCGCCAGAATCAGACCACAGAGGACGCCAAAGTGTACGCCCTTATCCACACGTTCCTTTTCATTTGCTCCGAGATTCTGACTCACGAAGGTCGTAAGCGCCATTGCAAAGCTGGTCACAGGGAGAAAGGCAAAGCCTTCGATTTTGCAATAGGCTCCGATCCCGGCCATTGCCATCTCGCCATACGAATTGATGTAGGACTGAATGACCACATTGGAGAGCCCGATGATCGAATTCTGCAGGCCGGAGGGAATTCCGATCCGGACAATTTTCCAGACCATCATCCGGTTCAGACAAATGCTTCGAAGACGCAGTCGATACACCTCATTGGTCCGCATCAGACGCCCCATCGACAGGAAAGCCGACAGAAGCTGCGAGATCACCGTTGCAAGCGCTGCTCCCGCGACTCCCATCCGAAGGCCCGCAATCAGGACAAGGTCCAGAACGATGTTCAGGCCTGACGAAAAGATCAGGTAATACAGAGGATGCCTGCTGTCTCCCGCCGCCTGAAGAATTCCTACAAAGGTGTTGTACATGATCAGGCCGGCGACACCTGCGAAATAAATCCGGAGATACGTGACCGAATCCGCCATCACCGAATCCGGCGTTCCCATCCACTGAAGGAACAGCGGAGTCAGAAGGACACCCAGAATCGTCATGGCGGCGCTGCACACAAGTCCGACTGCCACAGCCGTATGTACGGCAAGCTCTGTTTCCTTCTGCTTCCTCGCGCCGATATAGTGCGCAATCACCACACCCGCGCCGATCGCAATGCCGTTGAAGAACCCGATCAGAAGAAAAACCAGGTTTCCGACACTGCTGACGGCCGCAAGCGCACCGCTTCCTTCGAAATTTCCCACAATCAGGGAGTCTACCGTATTGTAAAGCTGCTGAAAAAGATTGCCGACGAACACCGGGATCGCAAAACGAATGATCCGCTGTCTCACCGGTCCCTCTGTCATCAGGTCGCCATAATTTGCTGTTCCCTGTGCTGTTTCCTGTTGGTCGCCGTAATTCGCTGTTTCCCGTTGTCTACCGTAATTTGCTGCTTTCTGCTGTTCCTTACTCATTTTTCTTTCCAAAAGGATCGTTTTTCCTTGTCTTTCTTGCGAGCTGGAATTTACGGATTCCCATCCATACAATGCCCGCAATTCCGCCGATCACAAGAACCCAGCCCCAGACGGGAACCTGATTGATGTTGTAGCAGCGGACATTGATCCACATCCGGTTCGTCTGTGCGCTCTGCTCCGGGGTAAAATACCGCATGATGCTCGCTCTGTGAATCGTCTCCGTGCTCGGGTACTGTGCACCGAGCTGGCGGTCCACCTGCTCTGCGGGCACCGTCAGAATATAATCCTGCGGATCCCCGTCTCCGGCAAAGAAGTAGTTCACATCATACTCCACGGTGTCCGTCTCATCCTCTTCCGCCCCGTAGTTCCAGTCCAGGTACTCGAAAATTCTCGGATCTCCGCCGCCGGAAATGAAGGAGGTGTAGCCAATGTAGTACATATTCCGGATGGCATTGTCCGGGCGGGAAATGAAGTTGATGAAGGCCTCCGCCGCCTGCTGCTTCGCCGCGTCATTTCCGATTCCGCTCCTCAGCATCACCCATCCGTCAAAATAAATGTTCGTGCTCTCCTCCGGGATCGCAAAATCCAGCTTGTAATCATCCTCGTCCGCCTGGTCCATCGTATAAACCGCATCACCCGACCACTGGTAGTTGGCCAGAACCTTTCCGGTGATCATATCCGCCTTTCCGGAATCGGTCTCAAACGAATACACGTTGTTCTTCATGGACTGCAGCCAGTCCTGCACCCTTGCAATCATCTCCGGCGAGGTATCGTTCATCACGTCCTCCAGCTTCTGCTGATAATCCGGATCATTGATAAAGTCATCGGAGGTGAGCAGGTCATGCTCCAGTGCGCCGACCGCGGCAAAATAGCACTCGCGCACGCTGTCCTTAATCGTCACCCGGCGCTTGAAATCCGGATTATTCAGAATCGTCCAGGTCGAAGCCTCTTCCTTCGTGACCTCCTCCGGATTATAGACAATTCCGGTCACACCCCACATGTAGCCAGCCGCATAATCGGCCCAGGGCTCCCCGTTGATGTCCTTGGTTTCGAAGATGTTCTGCAGATACGGAGAAACTCCGTTGATGTAGTAATTGTTCGGATCCGACTTGTCAAAAAAGTGATCCGAGAGCGGAACCAGCCGGTCCTCGCTGATCAGCTTCATGAACATGTATTCCGAAGGGCAGACAAGATCAAAGGTGTCCCCCAGCGTCAGCATGTTGTAGAGATCTTCATTGGTGCCGAAGGTGGAATATTCAACGTTCACCTTGACGCCATAAGTTTCCTCGTACCACTCCTCAAAGTCCTGGATCATACTGTTTTGGCCGATGATATCTCCGCTCGGAAGATCAATCGTCTCATCCTCGCCCCAGTCACCGGTGTCAATGTACTCCTCCCAGTTGCAGATGCGAAGCGTGACCGCCTTCGTTGAGGAAGTGTTCTGGGCCGCAAGACTCGTTACCGGCATCCCCGATGCCGCAGTCATTGCCGCCAGCAAAGCAGAAAACACGGCTGCAGCAGCCTTCCCGTTTCCCTTCATCCCTTTGCTCCTTTCTCCATTCCGTTTCCGCGGCTTCTTGTCTGGTACAGATTCATTCCCAGAACAGTGACAATGACCAGCAGAAAGATCACCGTCGAAAGAGCCCACAGCGCCGTCTTGATGGTCGTCTGGGAACCCTTGGTCGCATTGACAACGTACGTACTGATGGTGTCGAACATGGCAGGCTTCGTATAGGTCGCAATAAAATAATCATCCAGAGAAAGTGTAATAGCCAGTGCGAAGCCGGACACAATTCCGGGCACAATCTGCGGAATGACCACCTGCATCAGCGCGCGGAAGGGCGTTGCCCCAAGATCCAGCGCTGCCTCATACAGGCTGGAATCCATCTGCTTGATCTTCGGCAGCACCGCAAGATAAACAAACGGAGCGCACAGCGTCACATGTCCGAGGATCAGCGGGATAAAGGTATCCTTGCTGATCCGCATCACAACAACCAGAAGAATGCAGATGGAAAATCCGGTCACGACATCCGCGTTGACAACCGGAACCTGGTTCATGGTGGAAATCAGTCGTCCGACACGCTTTCTGGAATAGAAGGCACCGATGGCCCCCATGGTCCCGAGGACGGTGGCAACCGCCGCGGATCCGATTGCAAGAAGCAGTGTTCCGGCAATCATGTTTCGCAGCTCCTCCGTCATAAACAGCGTCGCATAATTATGAAGGGAGAAGTGCCGGATTGCGCCGATGTTGGTCGAATCCGTAAAGCTGTACACTGCCAGAATCAGAATCGGCAGATAGATAAAAAGCAGTACCAGGATCAGATAAACCCACTTCCATATTTTTTTCATCAGAGCAGTGCACCTCCCCGGCTTGTTGACTCGTCACCGCCATCCGTCAGCAGCGTGAACAGGCAGATGATACCAAGAAGAATCAGCGCGATCATCGATCCGCCGTTCCAGTTGTACGCGGAAAAATAGCTTCCGATCAGGCTTCCCATAATGTAGGTACTGTTGTACAGCATGTCGAGCACCACGTAGTTGGTCATCGCCGGCAGAAATACCATGGAAATTCCGCTCATGATTCCTGGAACCGACAAAGGAAGCGTAACACGCAGGAAGGTCTGCGCCTCATTGGCGCCAAGATCCATAGCCGCCTCGCGAAGCGCTCCGTCCAGACGGGACACGGTCGTGTAGATCGGAAGGATCATAAACGGCAGGAAATCATAGGTCATTCCGACTACCGCATTGAAAAACGGATACATCGCAAGATTTCCTTCAAACACCGTCAGGATCTCCTTCAGCGCCGTGATGCGCAGAGAGAAATTGATCCACATCGGAAGAACGAAAATCATGACGAGCGCAGATTTTGCCTTCAGTTTGCTGAACGCAAGGATGCAGGCAATCGGATACGCAAGCAGCAGGCAGACCAGGGTCGTAACTACCGCAACCGCAAAGCTGTAGAACAGGGTTCCCATTGCGTTTGGATCCGTAAAAAATCCGGTAAAATTCGACAGTGTAAACTGTCCGGAGCCATTTGTGAACGCATAGTAAAACAGAACCAGGAGAGGCGCCACCACAAACAGCATCAGATACACGGCATACGGAATGCCGAGTGATTTTCTCGTAAATTTAAAATGCATGTCGCCGCTCCTTACTTCTTCAGACTGAAGGTCATCTTCTCCACCGGCATAATCAGACCGACGCGGTCCTCCATGTTCCAGAGATCTTCATCATATACAACAAAATCCTGCTCCAGTTCGGTATGAATGACATACAGGTAATGATCGCCCTGGTAGATCAGGTTGCTGATGTTTCCCTGCACCAGACCCTCTTCCTGGTTGTCCGTCATTTCAATATCGCCAGGCTGAATGGATGCCAGCACACGGGTGCGGTTCAGGTCGATGGCCTCTCCGTTTCCGTCCACCAAGGTTCCGTCCTCCAGACGCTTTCCTCCCTTGATGAGCTTTGTGAGGCTCGCGTGCAGGAGCTGCCCGTTGTACTCCAGACGATAATCGCGGTTAATATCCACCGGGAAGGTATTCGTGTGGTCCTCTGCGATCATAATATGAATGTTCTCGGGATCCAGGCGCATGCCGACGCGCTCTCCCACCTTCGGCGCGTTCACGGACTGAATCATCATTTCGCTGCGTCCGCACTGCACGGTAATTTCGTAGTGAATTCCCTTGAAAATGACAGATGTCACAACACCCTGAATGATGCCGTTCTCCGGCTTGGTCACCTCGACATCCTCCGGACGGACCACCGCCGTGATGTGCGTTCCCTCCGCCACATCATCTACACAGCTGAACTCGCCTCCGCAGAAGCGTGCCTTCAGCTTGCCGGTCATAATGCCGCTGAAAATATTACTTTCCCCGATAAAGTCCGCAACAAACGCATTCTTCGGCTCGTTGTAAATATCCTCCGGTGTTCCGATCTGCTGAATGCGGCCCTCGCTCATGACAACAATCTTATCGGACATCGTCAGCGCTTCTTCCTGATCATGCGTCACATAAATAAAGGTGATGCCGAGCTTATCGTGCATATCCTTCAGCTCGATCTGCATCTCCTGACGCATCTTCAAATCCAGAGCGCCGAGCGGCTCATCCAGAAGAAGAATCTCCGGCTCGTTCACAAGTGCTCTTGCAATCGCGATTCTCTGCTGCTGTCCGCCGGAAAGCGTTGCAACATTTCTTTCCTCAAAGCCCTCCAGATCCACCAGCGAAAGGACCTTTTTCACCTTATGCTCAATAACATCCTTCGGCGTTTTCTTCTGCTTCAGGCCGAACGCGATGTTTTCATAGATATTCATATGAGGAAACAGCGCGTAGCGCTGAAAAACCGTATTGATCGGCCTCTCATACGGAGGAAGATTGGTGATGGACTTTCCGTTCAGAAGGATCTCGCCCGAGGTCGGCAGCTCAAAGCCGGCGATCATCCGGAGAGTGGTTGTTTTTCCGCATCCGGAGGGCCCGAGAAAGGTGACAAATTCTCCGCGGCGAACCTCGAGGTTGAAGTCATCCACGGCTGTGAATCCGTCGCTGAACGATTTGGTGACGTGCTTCAGTTCGATGATGTTGCTGTTTTCCATAATTCTCTCCTTATAATCAAAACTCCGGCGGTGTGCTGATCCAGAGATATTTTGCAGGGCGGTTGCCCGGATTGGAAATACGGTGTCTTTTGGTTGTACGGTAGTAAAAGCTCTCTCCGGCCTTCACCTTATACACCTTGTCGCCGAGATATACATTCAGCCGTCCGCTCATCACATAGCCGAACTCTTCTCCGGAATGCGGCTTGTCCTCTTCCAGCGTCTGATGCGGCTGGATTTCCACAAGGAGCGGCTCCATCTGAAACTTCTGTGCCGAAGGGATCAGCCATGTCGTCCGGTTTTCCTGATCGTCCACCTTCTGAAAGCAATCTGCTTCCGTAAAAACAACCTGCTCCTCTGCGCCTTCCTTGAAGAACTCCGCAGGCGAGGACCCCAGGCATTCAATCAGATCCAGGAGCGTCACAACAGAAGGAGAAACCTGTCCTCGCTCCACCTGTGAAATAAAGCCCTTCGTCAGCTCCGTCCGGTCCGCCAGCTCCTGCTGTGTAAGCCCGTTCCGGTTGCGCAGATCCTTGATCTTACGGCCTATTTGTTCATTTATCTGTTCCTGTTCCATATCTGCCTCCCTTGCGGCCCCGGAATTTCTCTCACAGACAGTAAACCTGAAATATTCTATTGCTAAACTTTCAGTCCACGGACGATTATACTATTACTAAACTCCATGTCAATTATCAGAGTGATCTTTTCTCCGGGATTTTCCCTCCAGTTTTCTTTAATTGTCTTTTCGGAGAAGCCTTCCTATAATAGTAACGTCACTTTTCGAAACAGATTCATTGTGGATATTTTTATGATGCAGACTTTTGAACTGATCGCTCCCTGCCATTTCGGTCTTGAGAGCGTTGTAAAAAATGAGATTTATGACCTCGGATATGAAATTACCGAGGTCGACGATGGCCGTGTCACCTTTGAGGGCGACGCAGAGGCCATTGTCCGCGCCAACCTTTCCCTGCGGACGGCGGAGCGCATTCTTCTGAAGATTGGTTCCTTCCATGCGGAAACCTTTGAGGATTTGTTTCAGGGAACCCGCGCACTTCCCTGGGAGGAGCTTCTTCCCAAGGATGCCAGATTCTGGGTCACCAAGGCTTCCAGCGTCAAATCAAAGCTCTTTTCTCCCTCCGACATTCAGTCGGTGATGAAAAAGGCCATGGTTTCCCGCATGTCCGAGCACTACGGCCTGACACAGTTCCCGGAAACCGGGGCTTCCTATCCGGTTCGTGTTTTTATTAAGAAGGATGAGGTTACCGTCGCCATTGATACCACGGGAGAGTCCCTCCACAAGCGCGGCTACCGCAAGTACAAGGTGCAGGCACCCATTGCCGAGAACCTTGCCGCAGGCCTCATTGCACTTACGCCGTGGCGTCCGGGGCGAATGCTGGTGGATCCCTTCTGCGGCTCCGGCACCTTTTTGATCGAGGCCGCCATGATCAGCGCCCACATTGCCCCCGGCCTAAGCCGCAGCTTCACCGCCGAAGCCTGGACCGATCTGCTTCCCGCTTCTTTATGGGCAGAAATCCGAGAAGAGCTTCGCGGAGAGATCGATCTCTCGGTTCCCTGCGATCTTCAGGGCTATGACATCGACAGGGATGCCATCTACGCCGCCCGCGAGAATGCAAAGCTTGCCGGCGTCGCAGACCTGATCCACTTTCAGGTGCGGCCGGTCGCCGAGCTTTCCCACCCCCGCTCCTACGGCTTTATCATCACCAACCCGCCCTACGGCGAGCGTCTGGAAAAGGGACAGGATCAGGATCTCCTGCTTCTGTATAAAACTCTCGGCGAACGTTTTCAGGCTCTTTCGTCCTGGTCACTGTATGTCATCACCTCCTTCTCCGGTGCAGAGAAGGCTCTTGGACTGAAGGCACAGAAAAACCGCAAGATCTATAACGGTATGATCAAGACCTATTTCTATATGTTCCCGGGTCCGAAGCCCAAGGCCGGCATTTCCCGCCGCCTTGACAGCAATGAAGAACATTGAGATGACATTAGCCTGACTTTGCTCCGGCGTCCAGTCGCCGCCGAGCTGATATTGAGGTGACAGCATGAAGGTACAGATTGTTTTTGCAACAGGAAACGCAGATAAGGTCCGTGAGATCCGTGAAATCATCCAGGATCCGGAGGCCTCCGTCTACAGCATGAAGGAGCTTGGCATTTCTTCCGATCCGGAGGAAACCGGTACAACCTTTGAAGAGAACGCACGGATCAAGGCAAGGGCAGTTGCAGACATCCTGCTCGAAGACCCGGCCCGTTATCTGCAGGATCTCTCCACCCCCATCGCCGTCCTCTCGGATGACTCCGGGCTTGTGGTCGATGCACTCGGCGGAGCTCCCGGCATTTATTCTGCACGGTTTCTCGGCCGCGACACCTCCTATACCGAAAAGATGAATTACATTCTTTCCGGGCTGAAGGACAAAACCGGCGATGAGCGGAGTGCACGCTTCGTCTGCGCCTGTGCCGCCGTCTTACTTCCGGCTCCGGAAAGCGCAGCATCTGGATCCGCAGCTCTCGAACCTGCAGACCGCGAAGGCGCAGCTCCTGAAGTCCGGGAAATTGTCGTAACCGAAACAATGGAAGGGCAGATTGCCGACCGCATTGCCGACGAGCACGGCTTTGGCTATGACCCGGTCTTCTATCTTCCGGAATATGGGAAAACCAGTGCAGAGCTGACCGATGAAGAGAAAAACGCCATCTCTCATCGCGGCAAGGCCTTCCGCGCCATGACGGCCCGCTTAAGAGAGCTTCTGTAAAAGGCGCGTCCCCGGGGAGCAGGCTTCCCGGCTGCGGATTCCCGAAAAACTGCCTGCAGAAGATCGATTTGGAAGAATGCTTGGAAAGCTTATTGAATATGAAGGTTCTGATTATCAGCGATACGCACCGGATGGATGACCGTTTTCTCCGGGTTATGGAGCAGGAAGCTCCGGTTGACATGATCATACATGCAGGAGACGCCGAAGGGTCCGAGGATTATTTCGAAGCAATCGCAGGCATGCCGATTCTCTACGTCTCCGGCAACAACGACTATTCCTCTCTCGCCCCCAGAACCCTGGTCTTCCCGATCGGAAGCCGCAAGGCACTCCTTACCCACGGCCATCTGTATCAGGTCAGCCGCTCCACTGCCATGCTGGAAGCTGAGGCCGAAAAGCGCGGCTGCCAGATTGCCATCTACGGCCACACGCATTATCCGGAGATGCACCGGACAGAAGGCGGTCTTCTCGTCATAAATCCGGGCAGCCTTGCCTATCCAAGGCAGCAGGGCTACCGGCCCTCCTACATCGTCCTGACCATCAATGACAAGGACGAGGTGTCGGCAGAGATACGGTATCTGAAGAGATGATTCACCGATACCAAGCAACAAGGAATCGAGATCTATGGAGCAATTATTGATCATTGAAGATGATATCGGTTTGAATCAAGGTTTATGCAAAGCTCTGGAAGCAGATGATCGGCAGATCATTTCCTGCCAGAACCTGAAAACAGCGAGGGAACAGCTGCTTTGCGGCGGTGTATCCCTGATCCTGTTGGATATCAATCTGCCGGATGGCAGTGGGCTTGAGCTGCTCCGGGAGATCAAGGAAAACACGCCCAGGATTCCTGTTATTCTGCTGACTGCCAATGACACCGATCTGGACATCGTAAACGGACTGGAGAGTGGCGCTGATGATTACATTACCAAGCCCTTTTCTCTTTCGGTTTTGCGGGCAAGGGTAAATACCCAACTGCGAAGGCAAGCGTCAAACCATAAAAATGCGCCGATCCGTATGGATCTTTTTCAATTTGACTTTGAGGCAATGACCTTTTATGTGGGAGATTCAAAAGTGGAATTGAGTAAAACAGAGCAGAAATTACTGCGTCTGCTTGTCGAAAACCGAGGCCGGACCATGACCCGTGGAGACCTTGTAGACCGGATCTGGACAGATGGCGCAGAATATGTGGATGAAAATGCTTTGTCTGTTACGATCAAGCGTCTGAGGGATAAGCTTGGCGCACAGAAATACATTAAAACCGTCTATGGAATCGGTTATAGCTGGGTGACAAAAGATGAATAAAACCGGCATTGTGATCATACTGCTGTGTTTTC
>JABLTN010135957.1_pt1 | contig 62429 bp, 59 predicted proteins | sample 7160141 | NCBI WGS metagenome assembly JABLTN01 (sample SAMN14651226, study PRJNA627086) | human gut metagenome | isolation source: feces | host: Homo sapiens | reverse complement strand
GTTGATAAAGCTATCCAAGAACAAGTATGTGATGCTATTAATAATATTGGATATAGCAAAAGATTAAAAGGACATAGTCCAACAACTCTTGAAGGAAAAATTGTATCAGATGTAGATATGTGTGATGCATTAGAACAAATGGTATTTTAAGAGTCTATACTTATAGTATGAAAAATGGAAAACCATTTTTTGATAGAAATATTTTCCCGATTGAAAATATGAATGCAGAAAAATATACAAGAAAATGTGCAGATAGTAGTGTATGCCATATTTTTGAAAAAATATTAAAACTTAAAGATTTAATGCTAACTGATTCTGGTAAAGAAGAATCTAAAAATAGGCATCAAATAGTTGTAGATTTTTTATATCATTTGTTTAATGAAGAAAATGCTCCTGAATGGATTGAATATTTAAATAATTATCTTAAATAATGGTATGGGAATTCACATAGTAGAATTTATGCGGAAGTATAAATTCAGTGCTGGCTAGCTAGACAAAAACTTTATTCAAAAATCAAGAAAAATATAAAAAGAGGATTAAATTATTTTGATAATTTTTTCCTCTTTCTTCGATAAAATAAAAACTCACAAACAATTAAGTCCATAAGCTATATTCAAATGGAGCAGGTACCGAGAATCGAACTCGGGCCACCAGGTCGGAAGCATGGGATTCTACCACTAAACTACACCTGCAAGTTATATAAAGTATTATACCTCACAAATTTAATATTGTCTATATATTTTTATTATTTAATTTTATGTAAAACTATTGATTATTTTTAGTTTATGAGTTATAATATAGATATTAATTTTAAGGAGGGTGTTCAATATGATGAACGCTACTGTTTGGGTCACTTTTGAATCAATCGACAAAATTGAGTATTTCGTTGTTCACGACATGCTCACTGGTGAAAAGAAAAAAATGAAAGCATCTGATTTTCTCGGTACTGTTTTCAAAATGCCCAGTTCTTTCAACTATAAGTTGAAAAATGCGTTCCCCCATAAAAGACGGGTAGTTTATTCTGCCCCTGCATTTGAAGCTGTCACCAGATTGGTGAACTTCAACAGAGTTGATTCTTAAGCTCTGTTATACCCTAGCCAGAGGAGATGGTGAAAACCATTCTCCTCTGTTTTTTATATAAAATTTTTTACCAATATAATAAATATTTCTCCTGGTACTCCTAAAATTCCGTACTATTAATATTGTTATCCAATTTATTCCTATATGAAAATTAAAATATATCCCTATAAAATTTACTATTAAAATAAATATTATTCCTAAAATAGAATTAATCCCCAATTTCACCATTAATTTTATTGGTACTACAAATATTCTCATACAAATAAAAAGAAAACATATACAAGATATTATTATTAAAACATTCATATTTTCTTCTCCAATACTAATACTGTATGCTCTTAGTGTCCAAATATTCATGCACTTTTTCTACTCCAAGAAATAAAAAAAACGAGAAAAGATACTGCCTAGACAGTATCCATCTCGTCCAACATAATGTTAGAATGTTGATTTTAGCCACCAATATGTTCAGAAATGAGCTTCTGAATCTTGCTGTCAGATACCAGTACGTTATACTGCATATCATTGCAAAGGTAGTACTCAATCAGGGTAACAAACTTAAGAGCTCTTGCGTACTCCTGAGCCGAATCGAAACCTGCATTGATCATGTCCAGGAAATTAGGCTCAATCTCAGTTCCCAGAGTCTCAACTTTGAGATTGGCAATGCCTTTGACATCAACAGAAGAAATGAATGTACCATGTTCAGGCACTTCCCCGGTATAACCAGGAGCAACCAAATAGATACTCTTGTTTTCCTCCATTTCAATCTTTCTGTCAACCTCTGCCAGTCGGCTTTGGAAGTCCTTCAACTTGGCATTAGATGCCTCAACTGCTTTTTCTGCAGAGCTTACTTCGGAATTTGCATCCTCGAGTGCCTTTTTGGCATCATCGAAAACCTTCTGAACTTCTTTAAGAGTTTCCTTCCTGATCTCCAAAATCGAAGTTGCTTCTGCCAATTCCTGCTGCTCACTGGAGAGTCCAGAAACAATAGTATTTCTTTCTCCCTTCAGTTCTTCCAAAGAATAACCCTTTTCTTCAACAAGAGAATCAACCTGTGCAACCTTAACTGGTTCTACCACATGCTGAATCACAGCCTTCTTAGATGCTTTTGCTTTTCTTCTCATCTTTTTTTCAGCCTCCATATCATTTTCTTTTAATGCATTTTTGAGTTCACTATAAATCTTTGTGTTTGGACTAAACACTTTTTGCAGTTGTTCCAAAAATTCTTCCCGGGTAGAAAAGCTAAGCTTCCTCTTCACAAACAATTCCTGCGAAGATAAATGATCATGAATAATATCAGATACCAGTACACCATTAGCGACAGCCTTGCCATGCTGATTAAAAATAGCCATAATGTTTTTTCACCTCAAATATTTTTTTACTGTGTTGTGTCGGACTAGTTGAAAAAAGGTAAAAATCAAAATTAGACCAAATGTCAACTATAATATATTATACCATCATTTCTTATTTATGTCAACGTTCAAACTAAGTCTTTCCAATTCTGTTATCTTTTCATCATATAATTGGTTTAGTTTAACTAATCTTTCATAAGATAACTTATCAATTAATTCTGGATTTCTTTCAATTTCATCTAAAATTTCATTTTTATACAAATGATTTTGAGTATCTTTTTGTAAAGACTCCATAAAATTATTTATCTTCTGTTCACTAACTTTTGTTTCTTGTCCTTCAACTAAAAGTTCTGGATGAATGAAAATTGATTTTACAAAATCTATTATTTTATCAATTATTTTCATGTCTTCTCCTTTTTGCTTTATATACATACTTATTTTTCTTCACTTTTTCCGTTTTTTACCTTTGCTATTTTTTCTTCTTTTTCTTTCTGGATTCTTTCAATTCTAGCCTTAAGTTCTTTTACATATTCTCTCTTTTTGTGTGCTTTTCTTCTTTCTTCTTCTATCATATCTTGAGATATTTCATCATGTAATTCTTCTTTGTCTTCAACATCACCTTTATCATCTATTTCTTCTTGTTCTCCAGTCTCTTCTTTATTCTCTCCTTCTTGTTCTTCACCATCTTTTTTATTTGGAACTTGCACTCGTTCACTACTAATATCAGCATAAGAATCAATAAATGAATCATCATCAAAAACAAATTCCTCCTCAGTTGGAGGAGCAACACCTACCTGTGTTTGTCTTATTAATGTTTTGGTTTTTCTTATTAAGTTTCTACAATAATTCTCAAAATTCTCTATGTGATTAGCTGCTTCAACTCCATCTAAACCAATAGCATCATTTCTTGCTAATTTTCTTACTTGATCAATCTGTTCATTTTTTACAATAAATATTCTTGCATTTACTGCATTAAAATTTTCTAAAATTGATACATTTGCATTCTCTATTTTAAATATAACATATCCTGCATATAAATCCTTACCAATCTCACATTCTAATATATCATAATCAGGATTATCTCTTTTTAATGATCTAACAAGTCTTTTAAAACCTTCCATTTTTTTACTTACTGGCATTACATAATTGCTACGACTTTGTTTTAAATTTTGTGGATTATCATCAAAAAAATCCTTTCTTTCTTTTTCAGGTCTAAATATTCCATCATCAGAAAACTTAACATTTAAAGAATCCATCAAATCTTCAAAACTATCAAACCTTTTATCATCAAAATTCTTCTTTAAATCCATATATTTAATAAAATCTTCATACTTTTCTTTTATTTCTTGATATTCAATTGTATTTTCAAGTGATTTTAATCTTAAAGCTTTTTCATATACTTCTTTTACTTTTTCAAAATCACCTTGTACTTTATAACTTGCTGCTAAACTTTCAAATACTTTAAATACTTTAGGATTTGTAAATTTTATACTACCTTTATTTGTTGATAAAAAGCGTATAACAGATGCATTAATTAAATTTTGATATTGCTCAATGTCTAAATACATATTTTGAGATTGCATAATTAATAAATTCATTATATCATCTCTGTTTATATCATCCGCATCAGCAACTTTCTTTGCTATAATTTTAGATATATATTCACTTGTCATTCCTTTTGTTGAAGTTCCTGGATTTCCTAAAATTGAAGCATATATTGTTGCAATTTCATTTTCCATATTGTCTTTATCTTTTTGTGTTGTCATATTACTTTCTCTTATATCTTCTGCCATTAATTGCAAGGTTTCATTTATTGGTTCATATTTTGAAACTTCTTGATAATTTTCTAATAATGGTGCCATTAGCTTTTTTAAATCTCTTAATTGAATTTTTTTACCACTTGCTTTTTTATTTTGAATTAACATATTATATTGTCTTTTTATGTTTGATGCTTTTGATTTTTTTTGTTTTTCATTTAATTTTTCTTCTGTTGCTAAATCTTTTCCAAAAACAAATTCATTTATTAGATCAATTAATTCAGGTATTTTCATATATTTAATATTGTATAATGAATACAAAACATTATACAAACTCCTTTCTTTTTTCTCCATCTATTTATTTTGTAAAGAGTATGCTTATTAACAAGCATACTCTTTTTAGTTAGTTTGAATCAAATCTTACTTAATTTGATTCAGAGATTTTTGCAAAGCTCTCCATCTTTCATCAGAAACTACTAATTCGAGTGGAATTAAATCCCAATCAATTTTGCATTTTTTGATTTTAGATTTCAATTCTTCTTTAAGCTCTACACAAATTTTTTCTGCTTCAAACCGTTCAATGCTCACTCCATTAACTACAACAATGTCTCCTGCTTTGACTAATGCATTTTCTAATTCAGGGAGTACTTCTTCAATTTGTTTTTTCAGTGCCTCTTTCATTATCTTTGCATCTCCTTATAACTACTTAAAATTGCTTTAAGCGATATATATATTATATCATACCAAAAAAATATTATCAACTTATTAATTAGTAATAAATTTTATAACCTTTTTCTACATTTTTCATAATATAAACCAATGAGATGCAAGTTAAGTATGGCAGACTTAAAAAAATCAATTTTTTCCATAATAAAAACCTCCGTATTCTTTTTCATGAATACTAGAGGCTCTTGATTTATCGATATTACAAATTTCTGTATGTGGCTTCCCTTAAGGTTTTTAAATTTTACGCACTCTTAAGTTCAAGCCTTAATTTATCACTAATCATTGCTATAAACTCAGAATTTGTAGGCTTTCCTTTGGCTGCTGAAATTGTGTATCCAAATATGTTTTCTACTGTCTTTTGTTCTCCTCTTCCCCATGCTACTTCTATTGCGTGACGTATTGCTCTTTCTACTCGTGATGGAGTTGTGTGAAATTTATTGGCTATTTGTGGATATAAACATTTTGTAATTTGATTTATAACATCAATATCATTTATAACCATAATAATTGCTTCTCTTAAATATTGATAACCTTTTATATGTGCTGGCACTCCAACTTCATGTATAACATTTGTAACTAATGCTTCAATATTTTCTTCTTTATTGGCTGAGTTGTTTGGAATATCAATATATTGTTGTTTACTTATTCCTATTTCTCTTGAAATAAAATTATTGTTTTGTGATGATGGTTTGTAATTTTTTAGTTCTCTTATTCTTGTTATAAGCAAATCTATATCAAATGGTTTTACAACATAATATTCAGCTCCAAGTTCAATTGCTCTTTGGGTTACTTTGTCTTGTCCAACTGCTGATAGCATTATGCAAATAGGCTTTTTGTTTAATTTTATCATGTTCATTTGTTCTAAAACCCCTATTCCATCTAAATGTGGCATTATTACATCTAATAATAATACGTCTGGCATTAGAGTAGATACCATATCTAAAGCTTCATTTCCATCTTTTGCTCTTCCTACAACTACCATATCTTCTTGATTTTTTAAATATGTTGCTAATGTTGTACTAAATTCTTGATTATCATCTGCTATTAAAACTGTGATTTTTTCTCTCATGTTTTTTCCTCCTATTTTTCAATTGTAAAAAACTTACATTTTGGATTATATTATATTGAATTTAAGATTACAATATATTTTTGGAAGTTTTTGACATTTCAATCACTTATTTACTACTATATTTACTATTTTTCGACACAATTCGACAATTCTTATTTTATTGATTTTTTGTTCTTCGATGTTTTTCAAAAAAATATCCTTTTTCTCTTTTTCCATTTCAATTTTTATTCTTATATTTTCTGAATAATCAATATTTATGATATTTATATCATTACTTTTGCAATAATATTTAAAATTTTCTAAATTAGAATAATCTGTTTCTAGTTCAATTTCAAAACCATCTTTTTGAAATAATAATTCACTTTTTTGAATAGCTTTTTTCGTTGCATCAGAATATGCTCTAACTAACCCACCTGTTTCAAGTAAAATTCCACCAAAATATCTTGTTACAATAACTATTATATTACATAAATTACTCCCTTGTAATATATTTAGCATAGGTGCTCCAGCTGTTCCTGATGGTTCTCCATCATCACTTGATTTTTCAATTATTCTATCTTCTTCTACAATTCTATAAGCTATGCAGTGATGTTTTGCATCATAATATTTCTTTTTTATTTCTTTTATTTTGTTTTCTGCTTCTTCTACATTTTTTACCGGATAAATGTCTGCTATAAATTTTGATTTTTTTTCAATAATTTCTGTTGTTTCATTTTTTGATATTGTATAAAATTCTTTCATTCTTCTAAATCTCCAACATGCATTCCTGCAGTATAACCTGTTGAATATGCTATTTGTAAATTAAATCCTCCTGTATATGAATCTACATCTATTATTTCTCCTGCAAAATATAACCCTTTTACTAATTTTGATTCCATTGTTTTTGGATTTATTTCTTTTATATTTATTCCCCCACTTGTTATAATTGCTTCTTCTACTGGTCTAAAGTCTTTTATTGTAAGTTCGAATTTTTTTAATACTTTTACTAAATTTCTTCTTTCTTCTTTTGTTATCTCATTAACTCTTTTTTCTTCATTTATTTTTGTTTTTTCAATTACAATTGGAATCATTTTTTGTGGTAATAATTTGTCTAATGCATGCTTAAATTGTTTATTTTTAAATTCTTTAAAATCTCTTAATATTCTTTCATCTAATTGTTCTTCTGTTAATGCTGGTTTTAAATCTATTTGTAATTTTATTTTTTGCTCTTTCATTAGATTATCTATTTCTTTATATCTTACCAAATGTGCTGAGCCACTTAAAATTGTAGGTCCTGAAATTCCAAAATGAGTGAATATCATTTCTCCAAAATCTTCATATATTAACTTATTTTTTGATTCATCAATAATTTTTATTCCAACATTTCTTAAACTTAAACCTTGCATTTCTTTACATTCATTCTTCTCATATATTACCAAAGGAACTAGTGATGGTCTTATTTCTGTTACTTTATGTCCTATATTTTTGGCTATTAAATATCCATCTCCTGTTGATCCTGTTAATGGATAACTTTTTCCCCCTGTTGCTAGTATTATTTTATCTGTTTGAATTATTTCTTTCTCTGTCCTTACGCCTAATACTTCACCATTTTGTACTAAAATTTTTTGAACTCTTGTATTAAATAATTTTTTTATTTTTAATTCATTTATTTTTGATTTGAAACAATTTAATACATCTATAGATTTGTCTGTAACTGGAAAAATTCTGTTTCCTCTTTCTTCTTTTACTTCAAGTCCTTGATTTTTTAGGAAGTCTATTATATCTGTATTTGTGTAATTTTGAAATGCACTATATAAAAATTGCCCATTACCTGGAGTATTTTTTATAAATTCACTCATATATAATGAACTTGTTATATTACATCTACCTTTTCCTGTTATTAATAATTTTTTTCCAAAATCTGAATTTTTTTCTATTATTGTTACATTATTTCCATATTCGGCTGCTGTTATTGCTGCCATCATTCCGGCAGGTCCGCCACCTATTACAATTACATTTGCCATATTTTTTTCGTTAGACTTTTTCTAACTTCCTCCGTTCCTTATTTTTCATTATTATATTAACAAATTTTTGATAAAAAATCAAATAATTTACAAAAATATCTTGACAAATTTGTAAAAACATACTAAAATAATTAATGTGTTCACAAATGGACTAAACAATGGTGGATGTAGCGTAGTTGGTTAACGCGCCAGTTTGTGGCACTGGAGACCGTGGGTTCGAGTCCCATCTTCCACCCCATATAATACCTTATATGGTTGTTTATAATTTTATACATTGGGCTGTAGCCAAGCGGTAAGGCATTAGACTTTGACTCTAACATGCGCTAGTTCGAATCTAGCCAGCCCAACCAAAATAACGAGATATGTTAATATCTTGTTTATTTTTTTATATGTAAAAAGGAACTATTTTCATAGCTCCTTTTCTTTATCTATCTATCGCTTTATTTTCAACTTCATTTTGAACTTTTTCAATAAATTCGTCAATTGTCATCTCACCTAAATTAGCTCCATTTTTTCTTGCACGAACAGTTACAACTTGGCTTTCTTGTTCATTTGCACCTATAACTAACATATATGGAACTTTTTCAAGTTGAGCTTTTCTGATTTTATATCCAATTTTTTCATTTGAATCATCTAATTCAACTCTTATTCTCTTAGCTCTTAATTTTGCTTTTAATTCTGTACAATAATCAATTTGAGCATCTGTAATAGGTAATATTTTTGCTTGTATTGGTGATAACCATAATGGGAATGCACCTTTTGTTTCTTCAATTAAGAATGATATAAATCTATCTGAAGATCCAAGTATTGCTCTGTGTATTACTACTGGTCTATGTTCTTTATTATCTTCACCAACATATGTTAAATCAAATCTTTCTGGTAATGCAAAATCTAATTGACATGTTGGTATTGTAACATCATGATTTAATGCTGTTTTGATTTGAATATCAATCTTTGGTCCGTAGAATGCAGCTTCTCCTTCTGCTTCATAGAAATCTATATTCATTTCTTTTAATATTGCTCTTAATTGTGATTCTGCTGTTTCCCACATTTCATCATTATCTATATATTTTGCTTTATTGTTTTTATCTCTTAATGATAATCTGTATTTAAATGAATCTGCTGAAAATCCGAAGTCTTTTTGATATACTTCTTTTATTAATTTTAATACATTTCCTACTTCTTCTTTTATTTGATCTGGTCTTACAAATAAGTGTGCATCATTTTGACACATTTGTCTAACTCTTTCAAGTCCGCAAACAGCACCACTATTTTCATATCTAAAATCATTTGCTAATTCACCTATTTTTATTGGTAAATCTTTGTATGAACGTTGTTTACTTTTATATACTAACATATGATGTGGACAGTTCATTGGTCTTAATACCATTTCTTCATTATCTAATTTCATTGCAGGAAACATGTCATCTTTATAATGATCCCAATGTCCACTTGTTTTATATAATTGAACATTTGCAAGTGATGGTGTATATACATGACTATATCCTAAATCTATTTCTTTATCTTGTATATATCTTTCTAATATTCTTCTTATTGTTGCTCCATTTGGCAAATACATTGGAAGTCCTGAACCAACTAATTCGTGTGTCATAAATAATTCAAGTTCTTTTCCTATTTTTCTATGATCTCTTTGTTTTGCTTCTTCTAATAATCTTAGATGTTCTTCAAGTTGACTTGCTTTTAGGAATGATACTCCATATATTCTTTGCATTGAGTCATTTTCTTGATTTCCTTTCCAATATGCAGCAGATGTTGTTAATAATTTTATTGCTTTTATTTTTCCTGTTCTATTTATATGTGGTCCTGCACATAAATCTATAAATTCTCCTTGTTTAAAGAATGATATTGTTTCACCTTCTGGAAGTTCTTTTATTAATTGAACTTTATATGGTTCTTCTTTTTCTTCCATTAACTTGATTGCTTCTTCTCTTGATAATACACTTCTTTCTAATGGTAAATCTTCTTTAACTATTTTTTTCATTTCTTCTTCTATTTTGGCTATATCTTCTTCTGAGAATGGCTTTTCTACTCTAAAATCATAGTAAAATCCATTTTCAATTGCTGGTCCTATTCCTAGCTTTGTGTTTGGATATAATCTTTTTACTGCTTGTGCTAATATATGTGATGTTGTATGCCAAATTGTCTTTTGTAATTCTTCATTTCCTTCTTCCATATCTAAAATTTGTCCATCTTTTTGTATTGTTCTAATCATAATTATACCTCCTTATATTTTGGATTTACCTTATTTTATAAATAAAAAAACACTCCTATAGATATTTCTATCTATAGGAGTGCTTATATTACACGGTTCCATCCTATTTTTAACTTACTGATAGATTATAACGTATCTTATACGTCTAACTTATTCGTTAGAAAGCTAAAGAGTTAGTTTTTCAAATATGTTTTCCACAATTAGTTCTCAGCCTGTGACTAATTTTCTCTGTTGATAACCTTTATTTTACTTTTCTCTTAATCTTAAATATCACTATTTTTCTTTATTACTACAAATGAACTAATTCCTACTATTGCTAATGCTACTATTGCTACTATTGTTCCTGTACTATCTTCTATACCTGTATGTGGTAATGATGTATTTGTTGTTTTTGTTATTTTTACAGTTGTTGTAGTAGTCTTTGGGATTTCTAATGTAGTACTTGTGCTTGGTGTAGTTGTTGTTGTAGTTGGCGCAGTTGTTGATGTTGATTCTGTTGGTAAATCTGTTGGTGTTAAAATATCAAAATCATCATCAGCATATGCTATATTTGATATTGCTAATGCAATCATTGTAATTCCTATTATTAATGTTAATTTAAAAAATCTTTTCATATTATTTACCTCTTCTAATTTATTATTTAATAACTCAATATTATTTATACCATATTATTTTATTTTTTTCAATACATTTTTCAAAAAAAATATATTTTTTTACATTTTTATTTGTTATACTTTTTCTTTAAATATATCATTTACAATTCTTGAGAATTCTTCTTCCTTCTTAGTTAACTCTATTTTTATGTTTCCTTTTTTGCTTTGAGTATATAATTCTTTTTCATTCAAATATTCTTCTAAATATTTTGCAACTGTTTTTCCTGTATTTATTAATTCTACATCATATTTTAGTTCATCTCTTATAACTTGTTCATATATTGGAAAATGTGTACAGCCTAAAATAATCTTATTTATCTTCTTTTCTTTAAATGATTTCATATATTCTTTAATTGCATTTCTTCCTTCTATTCCTGTTGCTCTTCCTTCTTCAGCAATCGTTGCAAGCATCGGACATGCTTTATTTATTACATTAATATTAGAAATATTTTTTCTCAATTGTCTTTCCCATTCGCCACTTCTTATTGTTCCTTCTGTTGCAATTACACCTACTTCTTTGTACTCTTTTTCTTTAATATATTCTACTGTTGGTTTTATAATTCCTATTATTGGTATTTCAAATTTTTGTTGTAATATATCTATTGCTTGACTTGTTGCAGTTCCACAAGCTATTACTATTATTTTTACATTTTTCTTTATTAAATATTCTACATTTTGAATTGCAAATTTTATTATTTCTTCTCTATTTTTTTCTCCATATGGAAAGTTTTTGGTATCTCCTAAATATATATAATTTTCATTAGGCAATCTTTTTTGAATCTCTTTTAATATTGTTATTCCTCCAACTCCAGAATCAAAAATTCCTATTGGTTTATTATCCATTTTCTTTTTCCTCTCTTATTATTTTGTAACTGTATTATTATATAATATATTTATGTTTTTGACTAGTTATTATTGTCAATTATTTTATTTTTTCATATTATACATTAATAGGCTTTGCCTAAATTTTATTAAAGGAGTTTATTTATGGAAATGGATGAAAGAAAATCTGAGCCAATGTGTCCTATAGTTGATATTGATGGATTTATTGCTGATGGAAAACAATTTGATTTAGATATTACTTTGGCTAATGATCATAGAGATGTTATTTATGGTATTGTTAGAGATTGTTTCAAAGAGCCTGTAAGCGATGCTGTTGTTAAATTAGTTGAAATAGAATATAAATGTGGTAAAAAAGAATTAAAACCTGTTTCCCATACATTTACAGATGAAGATGGTGAATTTGTTTTTGGTCCTCTTTGCCCTGGTAAAAAATATGCTGTACAAATTTGGGCTAATCAAGTAAAACACATAAAAATTTGTGCAAAATGTCATCATGAAGGAAAATGCTTAAAAGGTGTTGATTTAGATTGTGATAAAAAAGATTTTCCACATTGTGATAGATGTTTAAAAGATGAATTAGAGGTATCAGATTCTGAATAATTTTTGAGGTTACTTTTGTAGCCTCTGTTTAATTTTATGAATTTTGTTCATAATTATTTTATGGAGGTCTATATATGAAAAAAAAATCTCATTTGTTTAGAAATATTATATTATTCATAATTTCAGCTCTCTTTCTATTAAGTTTTTCTTATTATATATATACTACATATAGTAATATTGAAATGTCATCAGAATATGATATCTCAAAAATTAGTACTTCTAATAATTCGGTTTCAACTACTACAAATTTAGACATTTCAAATATGTTAGAAGATGTTTCTAATTGTGTTGTTGGTATATCAAAAATAAAATCTCATTCTACATCTATTTTTTCAACAAGTTCTTTAAATGATTTAGGGATTGGTACTGGAATAATTGTTTCAAATAATGGATATATTTTAAGTAATTGTCATGTTACTGGTGAAAAATTTAGTACATGTTATGTTACATTAGAAAATGGTAACACATATGATGCAACTGTTTTGTGGTGTAATTCAGAGTTAGATTTATCTGTTTCAAAAATAAATGCCTCCGGTCTAAATTATGTAAAATTTGGAGACTCTTCCAAAATTAAATCTGGTGAAACTGTTTATGCCATTGGCAACCCTATTGGATATGAATTTAGAAGGACTATAACATCTGGAATAATTAGTGCTATAAATAGAACTATAAAAATTGAAGAAAATAATTCTGTATCATATATGACTGATTTGATTCAGACTGATGCTTCTATTAACCCTGGAAATAGTGGTGGACCTTTAATTCTTTCTACAGGAGAAGTTATCGGAGTAAATAGTGTAAAAATTACATCTGCAGAAGGTATTGGTTTTGCCATTCCTATTAATGTTGTAAAACCTGTAATTGAAAAAATTGTATCAACTGGAGCTTTTGATGAGGCTTATCTTGGAATTTATGCTTATGATAAAGAAACTACTCCATATTTTTCTTCCACAAATGTTCCAAATGGAATTTATATAGCACATATTAATAAAGATAGTCCTGCTTATTCTAGTGGAATAAAAATTGGAGACATTATTACTTCTATTGATGATAAGACTTTTAATAATATGATTGAATTAAGAGAATATATTTTTACTAAAAGCCCTGGTGATAATATTACTATTAATATTAGTAGAGGTTATATAACTAAATCTTTTAATATTACATTATCAAAAAAGTAGGCTTTCGCCTACTTTTTTAGTTCTTTATTTCTAATAATTTTTCTTTCAATTTATTTTCAATTTCTTCAAGTTGAACTTCTGCCTCTTGTCTTTTTACTCTTCCATTTTCGTGAATTTCTATAACTTTATCTAATGTATCTATAATATCTTGATTTGTTTTTTGTAATGTTTGAACATCTACAACAGCTTTTTCAGATTCTTCTGCAATTTCAATTGTTCCTTGTTTTAGTAATTCACTATTTTTTGTAAGCATATCATTTGTCATTTGTGTAACTTGTTTTTGTGCTCCTAATGCATTTCTTGCATTTGTTATTCCTAATGCTATAACAATTTGATTTTTCCAAAGTGGAATTGTATTTATTAATGAACTTTGTATTTTTTCAACTAATTCACTATCATTGTTTTGAATTAATCTAATTTGTGGTGCCATTTGAATTGATATAATTCTTGTTGTTTTTAAATCATATATTCTTTTTTCAAATCTATTTATTATTGCTACCATATCATTTACAGCTTGTGCATCTGTTTGTTCTTTTGTTTCTTCTGCTATTTTTTGTAATTCTGGTAATGTAACTGTTTTCAATTCTTCTAATTTCTTTTCACCAGCAATTATATATAATGATAATTCTTTAAAATATTGTAAATTTTTATCATACATTGTATCAAATATTGCAATATCTTTCATCATTTGAAGTTTATGTGTTTCTAATGATTTTTCTATTTTAGCTATATTATTTTCTACTTTGTCATATTTTGCTATTAATTTTTCGACTTGTTTTTTTGCAGAATTGAATATTCCTAATATTCCATTTTTCTCTTCAACTGGAACATCTGCATTAAATTCTTTTATTTCTGTTACTAATCCTGATAGTAAATCTCCAACTTCTCCAGAACTTTTTGTTCTAACATCATTTAAAACACTATCTGAGAATTTTGAGATATTACTTTGTGCACTTGAACCAAATTGTAATATTTGGGCAGTATTTTTTACATCAACTTTACTAATAAATTCATCTATTGCAGATTTTTCCTCTGGTGTTAAAGCATCATAATTTAATGATTTTTCCACAACAGCTTCATCAACTTTTTTATCTGTTTGTAATGCTAATTCGATATCTTTTGTATCTACATTTTTAGCAACTTCTAATTTTATTTCTTCTTCCATTTTATTTTCTCCAATCTTTTTTATAATTATATTTAAAATTTTATAAACTATTTATTTCCTAAATATGAAATTAATTGTTCATATACATTCATTTTTAGGCTTGATACTGTACTTATTATGCTTTGTGGTATTCCTTTTACATTTACTTGTGTTACATCATAATTTCCACCTGTTACACCTGTTCTAAATCCATATTTTGACCATGCAATTTGTTGTATCTCTTTATCTTCATAAGCTTCATAATACTCATCTCCTGCTTCATCAAATGATGCTATACAATGTGAGTTCCATATTGTTGGTGTTGGATATAATATTCTCATCTTGTCTTTTACTTGTTTCCATCCATCTGGATTTGAATTTGCAAAGTCTATTACACTTTTTTCATAATCAACAATCATTGGCTTTCCTCCAACTCCTGTTTTTAAGTATAATTCAAATAAATCTGCTGGTGTATTGTTCATATATCCTGATTTTGTGTAAAATTCTTTTAGTTTGGGTAAATTTTCTGCAACTGCTTCATCTGTTATTTCTCCATCACACATAATTGAAAGTAATAATCCATAATATGTTGCACCAGGTGATGATGTAACTGGATCTGTTGAGTCTATATTTATACTTCCATATAACATATCTACTCCAATGTCTTTCCATTTCTTTCCTTCAAGTATATATGATATTAATTTTGGCATATCTGTTATATAATATACCCCATCTTTTTCTGTTACTATTTTTTGTTCTATTAATGCATCTACAACTGTATCCCAACTATATATTACAATTGGAGTATTTAATGTTAATCCACCTTTTTGAACTGTATATCTTGCTGCTTCTCCTTTTGTTGTATCTGGTGCTAATTTATAATAATCATAAAATCTTTGATCAGAACAGAACATTACATCATATTTTGTTCCATCTTCTCTTACTAATGGATTTTTAATTAGTTTTCCATTACTCCATGAATCATATATAACATTTAGTCCATATTTCTTTTTCATTATTTTATTGACTTCTTCATCTGCTAAGAAATTTTCTTTTCCTCCACCTGTTGCAACATATACCGTTTTTAAGTTTGATTCCATAATTGATTCTCCATTTGTTGAAAAGAATTTTATTCCTATTATGATTAAGACCAATATTATTAAAATTCCAAGTCCTATCCAGACTTCTTTTCTTCCTCTCATATTTTTTATCTTCCTTTCTTTAGGCTTTAATTATCTATATTTAAACTTACTTCCTATTTTTTTATATTTATATCTCCTAAAAATCCATCAGATTTTAACATTTCTTCAAATACTTTTAATTCTGCATCTGTATCTATAATCTCTGCTTGATACATATTATTTAATTGTTCATGAAAAGCTTCTTTTATTTTTGCAATCATATCTCTTACAGACTTCATAAATTTTTGACTTTCTTCTGAATTTAATTTTTGATTTTCAATTTCATCATATCTTTGCAATATTTTTATTGTTACTGGTAAGTAATAATTTATAAAATTATTTACTTGTGATAGTTTTCCTGGATTTTTTGATAAAGTATCAATTATCTTATTTGATGTATTACAAATATCTTGGACATTTGCAATTAATTCTCTGTCTTCTAATTGTTTTGAAATATCAAAAATTTGCGTTGTTTGTGATTTTGCATTTTTTAGTATTTCATATAAATTAGTATTTTTAGTTGAATAATCAATTTTACTTCTATCTTTAAATATTAAGGTTCCGGCTCCATATGCCACTGCACTTATTGCTAATGATGGTACTAATTTAACTCCAAGAGCTAAATATGGTACTGCAAAAAATGTTCCACCTAATATTGCAGAAAAAATATATCCTTTTTTCATTATGTTTTCCTTTCTTTCTAGTTATATCCCCTTACTTGTTTAAATGCTTCTAATAAATTTGTTCTTCCATCAAATACTTTTGCATTTGTTAAATTTGCTATATCTTCTAATTGTGTTTTATCTGCTGATCCAAACATTATGCTAAATATTGGTATATCTTTATTTATTTGTCTATATACTGATTGAAGTTGGGTTAATCTATTATAATTTGATTCACCATCTGTCATTAATACTACTGATGTATTATACTTTTCTAAGTTTTCTTTATTTAATATATTTAATCCTTCAATTGCTGGTATATATATATCTGTTCCACCATTTACTTTTGTTGATGTTATTTGATTTATTAATTCTTCTGTTTTAGTTCCATCTTCTGTTGTATATTCTCCAAGTATTTCATGATTAAATGGTATTATTGTTATTTTGTCTTTATTTGAAAATTGTAATAAATCTTTTGATGCTTCTTCTTCATTTAAGATATATTGCATTGCTTCTATTAATTGTTTGCTTCCACTTCCATACATACTTCCTGAATAATCTAAACAAAATACAATATTTATTGGTTTTCTTAATTCTGTTTGATATATTCCTAGTGCTGTTTTTATTACTGCTGTACTTGGATATTTTACTGGCACAATATATTTTGTTGTATCTATTCCCCAGTTTGGATTAAATACTGTTTTATCTGCATTTTCATTTATTCCACCAAACCAAACTCTTCTTCCTGTTTTCACTAATTCAGCTTGTCCTTCATTACTTAATATGTAATTTTGTATTTTTTTAAATTCTTCTAGCTTAGCATCATCTTTATTATCTATATATGCAAATGGTGAATCTGATATTGAAACCCCATCTTTAGTATATATTGCATATAATGGTTCTTCTCCTTTTTGTTCTAGCTGTTTATTCATATTTATTAATGATGTTTCATAAGTTATTAATGCTTCATAATTACCTTTTAAAAACATTTTTTGTAAAAATTCATCATCTCCTGATGATCTTTTTACTCCTGAATATAATTGAATTAACTGATCTTTTAACTCCTCATTTTGTAAGTTTTCTTCTGTTAATATTTCAGGATTTCCTGCAAGTGTTGTTAAAAATCCTAAATATGCTGTTGCTCCTGTATTTGTTTGAGTTGGTGATGACATATTGAATTTTAGTTTTCCTTGGTTTATTGCCTCTAATATGTCTTTCATATAAACATCTTTTCCTATAAATCCTAATTCTTCAGCTTTTGATTTTTTTATCCCAAATACTACTGGATTTATACTTGTTGATTTTGAATTTGTTGTTTTTATTTTGCTATCTAGCATATATAACCATATTGAATTTGAACACCATACTGCATCATATTTTTCACCATTATTAAGTTTTGACATTATTTCAATTGTACCTGCATAATCTATGCTTACATTTATTTTATTTTTTTTAGCATAGTTTTGTATAATTTCTTCTATATCTTTATTTTCTGTACTTGATATTATTTTAAATGTATTATCTGAATTCGTTTTTTCTGTGTTTTTTATTGTTGTACTTAATTCTTCCCTCATACCTTCAAAAAAACATATCATAATAATAAAAATAATAAAAATTAAAATAATAGATTTCTTTTGTTTTTTCTCCATATTTTTTCCCCTTTCTTACATATACAACTTTATCATTAATCTCTTAATTTTTCAATAGAAAAAAACTAATAGGCAAAAATTAATAAAACTTTTGCCTATTAGTTATATTTTTACTTTAATTTACTTTTGAAAAATTTTGCTATATTACCACTCATAAAAAATACTATAGCAACTATAACCAATGCTACAATAATATCCCAAAGCAAACTTCCTGTTGTAATTTTGATTTTTCTAGGAATACTGTAAAAAATGAGCATTGTTGTAATAAAGCATATCTCTTCAGATACATTTGAGTCTGAAAAAATCACATACCAAAAATTATTTTTAGAAAATGTTTCTATATCTGTTTTCTTTATTTTTCGAACAATTCTAATAATGATAATAATTGCTAATACTACTAATGCTATTAATACATTAATAATTCTAGGAAAAGTCCCTAAAAGTGTTATTATTGCTAAAACAATACCTGTTATTGTTAAAATTTTTTCAACATTTGTCGTTTTACATAATTCAATAATCCGTTTTTCAAAATCTTTCATAATTTGCCTCCCATAACATTTGTTGGTGTATATTCGTTCTATATGTCAACTCCAAATAGGAGATAAAAAAGTTAATGTTTGTATTTTATCATTTTGCATTGATTTTGTCAATTAATCCACATGATTCTTTGCCTTCACCACAATATTTATCTGTTATACATGTTGGACCAAGTCCTTTTCCTATTAATGGTGCTACATGTTTTACTTGTCTTACCATTTCTTGTGTAATAAATCTAATTTGCCATTGTGCCTTATTACAACAACGCATTCTTGAAACCCATTGTAAATTTCTAGCATTCATTGTTGTTATAACATTTAACATTTGTGCCCCAATATAAAAATATATTAAATCTTCTTCTGCAATTCCTTGTTCTTTAAATTCATCAAACATTTTTATATTTTCATTAACAGCTTTTTGATATACATCATTTGCGTTTTTCTTTATTTTTTCTGGTGTTATATAATTTTTCATATCCCATAATGGTACAAATTCTGGTATTAGCAATGGATGCATTCTATGTCTTGTTAAATGTGTTAATATTGATAATGAAATTGGAATTTGAAAACTAAAACTTACTTGTTCTAATTCTCTTTTTTCTTCTTTATGAAGAATATTTTGCATCATTTTTTCTTTTGCATTTTCATCTTTTTCTTCTAATTCTTTTAATATCTCATCAGCCATTTTTTCTGAACATTGATAATGATACATTATATTACTTTTTAGTACAACATCATCTGCATTTGGTGTATAACTTAAAAGTTCTGGCTTTTCTAATATTTTTATTTCTGGTTTTTTAATCATTTTTTCTAAATATTCAAATTGATTATCACTATTCATTTTTGAATTTTCTATACATTCTGTTAAATATGGTACTTTTTCTTTTATAATTTCATATAAGATTTTTCCAAATTCATTTAATTCCTGTATTCTACTTAATCTTCCATATATAAAAGATTCAACCATCTTTTCTAATTCTCTTGCATCTAATCCCATTATTATATTACTATGAAAACAATATGGTAATATAAATCTTGCATCTTCTACGTCAATTCCTTTGTCTACTAATTCGCCATATGTATTAAATAAATATTGCATATGTTTTTGGTATTTCTCTTTTAATTGTTCATTTTGTGGATGTATATTTAAATTTGAATCTCTAAATTCTGGTGTATAAAATCCAGCAGTACGAAAATCTACTTCTCTTCTAGATTTTATTGTAAATGAAGTTAATCTATTTCCAATAATTGTTTGTTCAATAATTGGCGTTACATCTGATATGGCAAATACTAAATAATCATGTTCAATAATTGATTTGTGCCCCATTGAAATAATTCTTTTTATTAATTTTAAATTTTTTTCATAGTCATTACAATTTTCTAATACTTCGAAAACATTTCCTTTAAATCTTGATAATTTTCCTGCTGCAGCTACTTTTTGAATTCTTTTTTCTAATTCTTCTTTTTCACAACTACATAATAATTCTACCTTCATTTTATACCTCTTTTTTTATAATATTTTATCTTTTTAAATATATCATAATGATTTTTTATTTTCAATAATTTTAAATTTTTTTAATTTAGGTATTACATTTCAAAATTTTTTATGCTATAATAGCGCCTGCGAGTAGCTAAGATATATAGCGGAAATCCAGCAAATTGGATTTCCGCTTTTTTTATGTGCTAGTAATGATCTCTGAACTTCCTAGTATATAAGAGCTACAATAATATTTTATAAAAGGAGGACGTTATGGAAAACGTTAAACAAAACAAAATGGCTGACATGCCAATGAAAAAACTTTTCTGGAAAATGGGATTACCTATGATTATTTCCATGGTTCTACAAGCATTATACAATGTTGTAGATAGCATATTTGTTACAAACATGGGAGAACAAGGTGCTATTGCAAATCAAGCTTTAACATTAGCATTTCCTATTCAAATTTTAATTATTGCTATTGGTGTTGGTACAGGAATTGGGCTAAACACATTACTTTCTAAAAATCTAGGAGAAAATAATAAAGAACAAGTAAATAAAGTTGCTGGTAATGGTATTTTTATTAGTATTTGCATTTTTATATTATTCTTTTTATTTGGAATGTTTGGATCAAAATGGTTCATTTCTTTATTTTCTGCTGGTAATGAAGAAATAATTTCTATGGGAACAACGTATTTAAAAATTTGCTGTTGTTTTTCACTAGGTTCTATTGCATATACAGCATATGAAAGATTTTTACAAGCAACTGGTAAAACTAATTTATCTGCAATAGCACAAATATCTGGTGCAATTGCAAATATTGTATTAGATTATATTTTTATTTTTCCATTAAATATGGGTGTTGCTGGTGCTGCTTGGGCAACAGTAATTGGACAATTTTTATCTTTATTTGTCGCAATAATATTTCATTACACTGTAAATAAAGAAATTGATAAAAATTTAAAATACATAAAACCTGATTTAGGTTTAATAAAAGGAATTTATAGTATAGGCCTTTCTGCTGCAATTATGCAATCATTACTTTCTGTTATGATGGCTGGAATGAATGCTATACTAGGAACAGCAAAAGTCGATCCAACAATATTAGTAGGATCTTTTGGTATATATTATAAAATTCAAAATATTGCTGTGCTTGCATGTTTTGGATTATCTAATACTATTATTACAATATTATCATTTAATTATGGTATGAAAGATAAAAAAAGAGCTGATGATTGTATTAAATATGGAATTATAGATACTGCAATTGTCACTTTAATAATCACTGCATTATTTGAAATCTTTGCTAATCCATTATCAAAATTATTTGGATTATCTGGTGGGTCTACAACTCAAATTATTGATGTTTGTTCAACAGCACTTAGAATTTCAAGTATTGGATTTGTATTTATGGGATTTTCTATTGCTGTTCAAGGTATTTTACAAGCTCTTAGATATGCTGGTAAACCTCTTATAATTTCATTATTAAGATTAGTTATATTTGTATTCCCTATCGCATATTTATTTACATTATCTGATAATGTTATAAATTTAGTTTGGTGGACATTCCCTATTTCTGAAATTCTTACTGCTATAATTTCAGCTTTCATATTGAAAAATGCTTACAAACAAAAAATTGCAGTTTTAGAACCTACTGTTTACAAAAATAATCTAGTTATTTCAATATCTCGTGAACATGGTACAAATGGTAAAGAAATTGCAAGAAATGTTGCAAAACAACTTGGAATTGCATTTTATGGAAAAGAAGAAATTAAAGATTTTGCAATTAAACATTCTTTAGTAGAAAATTATAATGATACTGATAAATTATATAATGATTTCTTATCATTAGAAGCAAATGGCGATTCTATTATCAAACAAGCTAATGTTATAAAAGAAATTGCTAATACTGAAAGTTGTGTAATTGTTGGAAGATCTGCTGATTATATTTTAAGAGATAACAAGAATTTAATTAAAATATTTCTTTATGCTCCTGAACAATACAAAATAGATACTATAAAAAGACTTTATAATGATAATGATTCAACAGCAAAATCATATATGGAAAAATCTGATAAAGCAAGATCTACTTATTATGAAGTTATCTCAAATCAAATATGGGGTAATAAAAACAATTATGACATTTGTTTAGACTGTCAAATTGGTAATGATGAAATTGTAAAAATAATTTGTAATTATGTAAAAAATAAAATTAAAAATTAGGAATATTTTTCTGTTGGCATTTTGTCTGATACTATTGATTTAACTTTAAACGTTACTGATGAAGCAAGAAAAATTTTACACTATTGCGAAGAAGATTTGATAAATATTCAATCTATTAGAAAACAATTGCAAAGTGTAGATGAAAGAACCAAAGCACTAACAGAACTTGCATTGAACAGATTTGTAGCTAATCATGATGTTGGATGTACATATATTCTTCAATCTGATTTACTTCCTTCTGAAAGAAATTTGGATATTGTAAATCACAAATACATAGAGGTTATACCAATTCTGCTGGATTTAAAATTGCAATTAATTCTGATTTGAAAACAAGTTTAAATTATACTTTGGATTTATTAATTAATGCTATTTTGACTTCATAAAATCCAAGCCATAGTCTTTTTTGACTATGGCTTAATATTTTTCATTTTAGAACATATCATAAAAACAAAAGAGTTCCTCTGAATAAATAGAAGAACTCTTTTGTTTTTTCGGATTTATGAACTTTTTATACTATTTCACTTAACAGTAAAATAGTATTTTTGAATATCATCTCCATTTTCAATACTGACACAGTATGTAACTGTATGGTCATGATCAAAATAACCCACCGCTTCAGGCTTAATCGAATACTGCTCATTTCCTAAAGCAATAATATCCTTATCTTCCCACTCCTTTCGGATTGAATTATAAGCTGAAACTGAAATCTTGCTATATGGTCCTTTCAAGTCAATGACATATTGAGTGTCAGCTGCATATGGCTGAATTGACACCCCTTTCAAACTAGTTACATAATCATTGTAAAGATTCATTGTACAATTATTGGATTCATTGTTAGACATCCGATAAACTTTTAACTTTGTACTTTTATCAGATATCAACTTAGGTGCTAACATAGCGCTCGCATAAATCAAAATGAAAATCAAAGCGCCAATAGCGATTGCACGTAAATAATTCCGGAAACGATAAAAATTCGACTTTTTCATAAAAAATCCTTTCCTCCACACTACAGTGGAAACCCATTAATAATTTGTATAATAGGTTATTGCTCAACAAAGCAACGTGCTATTTAACTTATTTTATCACACTTTACATAATTTGTAAAGTGTAGTAAGCCTTGCTCTAGTCTTTATACATTTTTACAATATCATTAAAACTCATTTTAGTGCCATAATTTAAAATTGCATTTGAATAAATTTTTATAGCTATTTTTGCAATTATAATACCTGTTATTAATAAGATTACAATTGAAATTATAACATCTGTTGGCTTAGCAAGTCCCATCATTATTCTAAATGGCATACAAAATGGTGATGAAATTGGAAACATTGATGCAAAAACATTCAATTCACTCGCTGGATTCATCATCGTAAAATATGATAAATAAAATCCTATTACTGCAAGGATTGCAACTGGTCCATTTGCAGATTGAATATCTTCTGGTTTACTAACTGTTGAACCTGTTAAAGCATATAATAAAGCATATTCAAAATATCCAAATATAAAATAAATTATTGTTATAATTCCTAAATATGGTGTTATTTTTGATACATCTATTATTGAATCCAATATACCTGGCTCTAAAAATGTTTTCGCACTAATTAATGCTGTTCCTACTAATAATATCATTTGTAATAATCCAACAATTCCTATTCCAAGTGTTTTTCCTAATACAATTGTCTTTGGAGATGTAGATGTTACAAGTGTTTCAATTATTTTTGATGTTTTTTCTGTTGTAATTGAACTTGATACTTGATATGCACAAAAATATATTGCATAAAATAACACTAATGAAAGTAACATCATAGCATATACATTTCCACTTGCCTCTTCATCAGTTTGTTCTAATGCAAATTCAAAATTTGGAGTAATAGATTTCAATTGTTCTTCTGTTAATCCCAATTTATTAATTTGAATATTTGTATATAATGTATTTAATGTTGAAATAATGTTCTCTGGTACTCCTGACATCATTGTTGCACTTTTTACTATATATTTAATTTTTATATTTTCATCTTGTTTTTCTACTATTATTGCAGAATCAATTTCTTCATTTTCTATTTTCTCTTTTATTTTTTCATAATCTTCATTTAAAATCTGAATTTCATATCCTGTATCTAAATCTTTTAAACTTTCAAGTGTTCCTTCAAATACATTTCCAGAATCAATTATTTCAATTTTATTTACATCTGAATCTTTATTTAACATTTTCATAAAATTTGGTATGTTAAATCCAACTACTATCATTATCAAAAATATTATTGTTGTTATTATAAATGATTTTCTTTGTAGCATATCTTTCATTGTAAACTTTGTTACTATAAATAAATCTTTCATTTTATTCACCTACCTTTTCTATGAAAATATCATTTAATGTTGGCTTCATTATTTCAAATTTATTTATTGTTATTCCTTTTATCACTAATTCTTTTAATAATTCATGTGCCTTTTGTTCATCAAATATTTTTACTGTATAACTATAATTCTTTATATTTTCAATTTCAAGTCCTAATTTTTTAATATCTGTCTCTATATTCTCATTTGTTTCAATTTGAACTCTGTTTGCTGGATATGTATCTTTTATTTCTTTCAAATTACCTTTTATGACTGTTTTTCCTTTATTTAAAATTAATATATCTGAACAAAATTCCTCAATTGTAGACATTTGATGTGCTGACATTATTATGTATTTTCCTTCTTTTACTAAATTAATTATTATATTTTTCAATAATTCAGTATTCACTGGATCTAATCCACTAAATGGTTCATCCAATACTAATAATTCTGGATTATGTATTACTGCTGTCATAAATTGAATTTTTTGTTGATTTCCTTTTGATAATTTTTCTGCTGTTTTATCTAAATATTCTTCCACTTTTAATTTTTTTGCCCAATTTTTTATTGCTTCATCTGCTTCTTCTTTTTTCATTCCTTTTAATTCAGCAAAATACATTAATTGATTATATATTTTTGTCTTTGGATAAACTCCTCTTTCTTCTGGTAAATAGCCAAAGTTAACTGATTTTCTATCTACTGCTTTCCCATTCCAAGTTATCTCACCACTATCTTTTTTTATTATTCCTAATAACATTCTTATTGTAGTTGTTTTTCCTGCTCCATTTGTTCCTAATAATCCAAATACTCCTGGCTTATTTAGTTCAAATGAAATATTATCTACTGCTCTTTTTCCTACAAATGTTTTAGAAACATTTTTTAAAACTAATCCCAATTTATTTTCCCCCTTCTTATAATGGATGTTTTTATTATATCATACTTTTAATTTTTTTTCTATTGTTTTAATCTAATTGGTCATTTAGGAATGATAAGTGCAAAAAAAGAAGCTCTATGCTTCTTTTTTGATTTGTCTCTTTATATCTTCTAATTTTTCTTTCAAAGTCCACTTTTTAAATTGAACTTTTTCTTTTATATTAGGGAATGCATTTACCAATCTTCTATATAATCTAGATTTATTATGTATAATATTTTTAACCTTTTCAGAAATTTCAATTGTATCATCTTTAATTTCATTTGATACCTTTTTCAAGTTAAGTATAATCTTATATGATACAATATTATCAACTAAATGGACTACTAATAATGCTCCAATCAATACATTTTGTACCATACTTGGTATCATTTTTAAATGTTTTATTATAAATGGATTTGTTACATATATTATTACACAACTTGCTAATCCAAATAATACTAAATTTTCTAAACAAACTCTACCATTAATATTAAATTTTCTTTGACTATAATCCCACCATCTTGCCTTAAATATTATTTCCATAAAATAACTTGTAAAATATTCTAGAAAACCACAAATTATTATAGACATAAAAAAAGTTACTATTATATCATTCTGATATTTTTGTAATAATAAACTTACTAATACTACTCCATATCCATATATTGGACAAACAGGTCCAATTAAAAAACCTCTATTTACAAACTTTTTATTTCTTATTGAAATTGATATTGTTTCCATTATCCATCCAGCAAAAGCATATATGAAAAATACTAGTACATATATTTTTACTTCGTCAATATTCATCCTAATTCTCCTTTTTTTGGTTTAATATTTTATTTAATTCTGCTCCTAAAAATAATGCATAGAAACATGAATATGTCCACATCATTATTAACATTACTGTTGTTAAACTTCCATATGTTATTGAAAATCCTTTAAATATTGTTAAATATCTTGAAAATACAAATGAAATTACATTTAATGCTATTGCTCCAAATATTGCCCCATATACTTGAGTTTTTAATGCCATTTTATGTTTTGGCATAAATTTATATAATAATATAAATACAATAAATGTTACAAAAATCAATCCAATTTCTGTTGCTATTGATGAAATTAAATTGTAATTTTCTAATGTTCCAAATTTTTCTTTTATTATACTTATAATTCCATTACCAAATACTAATAATGTTAGTCCCATTACAATCAATACTATAAATACTATTGTTTCAATAACAGCTTTTACTCTTGTATATAAATATGATGTTTCTTCTTTATCGTCTGTATTATACACAATCTGTAATCCTTTTGTCAATGCATATAATCCTTTTCCTGCCGCCCAAATTGTAAATATTACAGAAATTGAAATTGTACCTATTGATTTTGAATATACTTCTTGTACAATTCCTAATATCATTTCACTCATACTTGATGGAATTATTTTAGAAATTACATCAAATAATGTTTGTGGCTCAACTCCTGTATATTGTATAAGTGTTATTACTAACATTATAAATGGTATAAATGATAATATTGTATAATATGCACATTGTGCTGAGCTTTCACTTATATGATCTTCTTTCATATTTTTAGATAATTCACTGATTTTTTCTCTTATCATAAATTTCTCCTGAAATTTTTATATTTTAATTTAAAAAATATGGTGTTATTATATATTATAATCTTGGTTTTTTCAAGCTTTTATGTTATACTATTTTTATTATGGAAAATTTAGAAAGATATAAACATTTAAATAAATATTTGAAAGATAAATTTGGTGAAAGAACTTTAAAAATTTGTATTGATGGTGGATTTTCTTGTCCAAATAGAGATGGTTCTATTAGTAATGGTGGCTGTATTTTTTGTAGTGAACGTGGTTCTGGTGATCATATAAAATTTTGCTCTAATTCACATACTATTGAAAATTTTATTTCAGACCAAGTAAAAAATTATTTTACAACATATAAAGCAGAAAGAGCAAATAAATTTATAGCATATTTTCAAAATTTTACTAATACTTATGATTCTATTTCTAATTTAAAACTTAAATATGATTCTGCTTTAATTGATAATAGAATTGTTGCTTTGGCAGTTGCAACTCGTCCTGATTGTATAAATGAAGATATTTGCAAGCTTTTAAAATCTTATTGTGATAAATATTATGTTTGGGTTGAACTTGGTTTACAAACCTCTAATGATGAAACTGGTAAATTAATTAATAGAGGTTACTCTTCACAGCAATTTTCTAAAGCTGTTGATTTGCTCAATAAATATAATATTGATGTTGTTACACATATTATGGTTGGATTACCTAATGAATCTTTGGATGATATAAAAAATACTATTGATTTTATTAATAATCATAATATTCAAGGTTTAAAAATTCATTGCACTTATGTTGTTGAAAATACTGTTTTAGCTAGTATGTATTATAATGGAACATATACTCCTATTTCTCTTGAATATTATTTAGAATGTGCTGGATATATTTTATCACATATTAATCCTAATATTGTTATTCATCGTGTTTCAGGTGATGCTCCTAAAGATTTGCTTGTTGCTCCAGATTGGAATTCTCATAAAAAATGGATTATGAATGGTCTTGATAAATATCTTTGTGAAAATGATTTATGGCAAGGAAAATATTATATATAAATAAAAAACACCTTTCGGTGTTTTTTATTTATATTCTGATATTGGTTTTAATATTCCATTACTTTGTTCAAGATTTCCTGCTCCAGAACCTATTCCCTGGCCATATTGTGTTTTTTCAGTTGACGTTTGCTCTGTCATTTTTACATTGACTGTTTTTCCACTTGAATCTCCACAATAAGTAATTCCTCTTTTTGAACATTCTTCTTGTGACATATGTTGATTTGTATGATATGTTGCTCTTATTGTTCCTGCTTGAGCAAATATTTTAGCTGGTATAAATTTTTCTCCATTTTGCTTTTGAACTACCTTTGCAATTTCTTTAGTAAGTGTTCCTTCTGGATTATATTCATAATATATTGTTGTATAATCTTTATTGGTTATTCTATCTCCATTATAGGCATTTATTTTATCTAAACTTTTATAATATATTTGACCTCCAGCTCCTGCAGTTCCTCCTGAACCTGAAAAATCTCTATACCATTCTGAATTTCCAAACCACATTCCACCTTGATTAAAATATGCAACTAATCCATTACTTCTTGCAGAACCTTTACTATAATAGCCACCACTAGATCCAATTGAACCATATCCTCCAACAGATCCCATTCCATTATTTCCAGCTTGTATACTATTTTCTCCATTTCCAGATGTATATCCTCCAGCCGGACAAGCATGATCGCCACCTCCGTCCGCCAGCACCTCCACCGCCAATTCCAGCGGCTGGATATCCACCAGCTCCTGATCCACTATTATTTGTTGAATCATATCCGCCAGCTCCACCTGCTCCTCCATAAGCATAAATTTCTAATTCATCATATATGCATAATGTTCCACAATTTTCTCCGGTCTTTCCATCACTTCCACTATTAGTATCTAATCTTGGTGTAAATGTTGTTCCAGCTTGTCCTCCATCTCCTCCATTTCCACCAATTCCGGCACCGGCTCCACCGCCACCACCTCCACCTCTATTTCCTGATGTACTTCCTCCTCCAGTTCCTGCGTTTCCACCATAGGCTATTAATTTACCTTTTCCATACAGATTAAGAGTTGCTCCTTCTGGTAAATGGATTCCTGCATATCCTCCTTTTCCTCCTTCTGCTCCTAATGCATTTCCTGTTGTTCCTTCGGCTCCATATCCACTATCTACATTCATTGTTACACCTTTACATATATATAAATTTAATGTAGCTCCTGGATGAATATCTACTGCACTTCTTGTCATACCAGCATTTGTTAATGACATGTCTTGTGTTACATACATCGTTACATTTCCGCCGAAGATTTCAAGATTAAATGGATCATTGATTTCATCAAAAAACATTAGTGTTGATGATTCACCTTCATTAAGCTTAAATTTCATTGAGTTATCTCTTAATGAATAAAATTCTTCTCTTGTTACTATTGTTACCCCTGGTATTATTTCTCCTAATTCTGTTCCCATTTCAGTTACTGTATAAAATTCATTTTCTCTTCTAACGAAAAAATATCTTTCGTCTTTTTTTATTACCATTTTTAATTCATCATCTATAATATAAAATCTAAATTCGTCAATGTCTCCACTTCTTACTTTTGATTCTAAATATTGTGATATTGTTTCTTCATCTTTTTCTCCTATATTATAGTCCATAAACATAAGTTGCAAACTTTCAAGTGTTTGCGCACTTTTTTGTGCATCTCTGGCCTTTTTGGCATTTTTAGTTATTCCACTGTTTCCTGTTAATGCAGATATTGTTACTCCTGCTAATATTAGCATTATTATTATTGTTACTGCTAATGCAATTAGTGTTACCCCTTTATTTTCTTTTGTTTTCATACTGTTCTCCTTTGTTCATTAAGTACAATACTTAATGTTTTGCATAATTGTAACAGTTATTGAATTTTCAGTATTATTGAATTCTTTATATTTTAAATTAATTTAATGAATATATATACTTTTTATTGACTTTAATAGTTTTTATTGATAATATTTAATTAAATAAAAATCATTAAGTATTGTACTTAACGATTTTTATTTTTATATGAATTTACTTTAAATTCATTCTTTTTATCAAATTTTATTTCAACTATTTTTGTATAATTATCTTCTTTTGGTTCATTTAATTCCTCAATAATTAAACTTGCATTACACTTTCTTAATGTATCAAATGTATTCATGAATCCCATTCCTGTACCACCTTCATTTTTATATGTAGTACATGGCTTTTTTCCTAAATTTTCTAATACTTCTTTTGGAAATTCAACTCCTGAATCATAAATATATAATCCATAATTTCCGTCAATTTCACCTAATCTTACTAATATACTTTTATTTATATTTTCTGTATGATTAATTGCAATTATTGCATCTTTTATATGATCTGCTAAAAGAGTTTCTAAATCTTCTTTATTTATAAGATTGTTAATCATATAATATATATTTCCTGTAATTTTTAATGTAAAATCTATCTTATTTTTTATACATTCTATTTGCATATATTTTAACATATCATCTATGTTTTCTATTCCAGTTTTGTCTAATTCGATTACCTCTTTCTTATTATATATTTCACTATTTAACTTTTCTAATCTTAATTTTACTTTTACTGCTTCTTCTGTACTTATTTCTGATTTCATTATTATCTCTTCTAATTTACGTTCTAATGATTTCTGCTTATGAACTATTGTATGTCTTTTTTTACTGATTTCTATATTCTCATTTTCTAATTCCTGAATTTCTTTATTTTTCTTTTCTAATTCTTCTTTGGTTTCTTTTAAGTCTTTTATTAACATTTGTTGCTTATAATATAATTGAAGTGATTTTTTAATTGTTATTAACATTAGTATTCCTAATATAATAAATATACAAAAATAGTTATTTATTGATACTATTATTTTGTTTGAGAATATTATGCCTATAAATAATATTCCTACACTTATTGTTAATATTAATAATTCGATATATTCATTGTTTAAATTGTTTTGCAATGAAATTATACCATATTTAAATCTCTTAAGATTAAAAATACTAAATAAAATTATGCTATCAATAATAATTATTATTACTAAATTCATCATATCACTACTTGAATATAGAAATACTTTTTTAATCATAAACATTATTATTAAAGCAAAAAAATATATTAAATAATTAAAAGCTAAACTTACTATAACTAAAAACAGATTATATCCCAATTTTTTCTGAGTTATCGAACTGGAAATAAAACTCATAAAAAATATCAGAGTAACTGTACTACAAAAAAAGTCTGTCTTATAATTTATGATTTCTACTATAGGAACTAAGAGAATTAACAATATATATCCAAAAATCTTATTTCTAGAAAAATAATTTTTTTCATTTATAACCTTAAAGATTGTAATTTGTGTCACCAAAACTATAAATAGTTTTCTTATTAATTCTATTTCATTGAAAAACTTCATATATGTTTCCTTTCCAAATATATTATAACGCAAAAATAAAAGATAGGCAATATAAGTATCTTCTTATATTGTCTACCTCATTTTAGGTTCTAATATTTTTTAGCCCCACCATTTTCTAATCCATTCCATTAATTCGTCCCACCAGTCCATAGTTTTTCCACCACCTTTTTATCTTTTGTGCTCGGTCCATATTGTTTTGCTATAATAAAAATATCACCATAAGCCTTAAATCAAGCGGTTTTTAGTGATAGAAAAACATCTATTAATTTTGTATTTTTTAAATTTTTTTAGTTTGACTTTTGTAATTTTTTGTTATTTTTAACATATTCTATTAATTTTTTTTAATATATAATTTTCGTTCTTTGAATTTTCTAGCTACAATTTTTTCCTATAAAAAATTATTCAATACTATTTTTTCTTACCAATTTAAACAAAAAAAATAAAAGGACAGATTTTTAATCAGTCCTTTTATTAAATCATCATTTTTATTTTATCTTTATAATAATATATAAACTCCATTGGAGTTGGTACTCCAGTTTCATAATTAACTCTTGCAGTATAATGTCTAGTTAAATCTTCAACAGGAGTAATTCTCCATGCATGAAAGATTGCATTTTGTATTCCATTTGTAATTGTTGTTGCAGATTTTTTATGTATTTTTGATAAATATGCTATAAGATTAGAATTATCATTATCATTTTCAATCAAATATAAAATTGCATCATGAATATATTGTTTTCCTTTTAATTTTGAAGTTATTCCAACTAATTCTAATTCTTTATTTATACAACTTGAAATCTTACTTTTCCTATCTTTTAATACCTCTTCTACATTCTTTTGCGTACTTTGAACATTCTCTGCTTGTCTCATACTTATAAAATGATTCAATACTAAATTTGCAGAATAATTTGGATGATCTTTATACAATATAAAATCAACACCTTCTCTATGTAAAATATCATATGTTCTTTTCGAATTAACATGTGTTGTAACTATTACTATTGGCATATATTCTAAATTTAGAGCTTGTAAATTTGTAACAAAATCCAAAGAATCTACATTGCCAGATGAACTATTATTCAGCTCTAAATCCAAAACAATTCCTTCTGGCCTTAATGTTTTAGCATATCTTAATCCATCTATGTCTGAATCTGTTATTGCAACAATTTCTACATCATTTCTATTTTTTACACAATTAATAAAATTATTACAATCATTAATATCATCTTCTATAATCAAAATTTTCATAGGTTTTGCTTCCATAATTCCACATTCCTTTCTTTAATTTTGTTTTAGGATTTATTCCTTTTATAAACATAAATAATATCATAATTTCTTGTAAAATACTATATTCGACGATATATTTTTTTGAATATGCTTTTTGTTTTTACTTATTTTATAAATTTGATACTATTTTACTTTTTATTCTTCACATTGTAAATATTTTATACTTCTAACTCAATCTATTATCTAGATTTTTTATTAATTTTATTGTATAATTTTACTACATCATTTTGAAAGGATTGATTTTATGAAAAAATTTATAAATGAAAAAGCTGATATTAATAATCCAAAATGGAACAATTTAATACATAGAGAAAAAGAAATCTATAAGAGAGAGAATGATTTAAGAAGTGATTTTGAACGTGATTACAATAGAATTTTACATTCAAATGCTTATAAAAGAATGAAACATAAAACACAAGTATTTTTTTCACCTACAAGTGATCATATCTGTACAAGAATGGAACATGTTAGCCATGTTGATTCTATTAGCTACACTATCTCTAATACATTAGGTTTAAATACAGAATTAACTAAAGCCATTTCTATTGGACATGATTTAGGCCATGCACCATTTGGTCACCAAGGTGAAAGAATTTTATCTGAAATATCAAAAAAATATATCGGAGATTCTTTTTGGCATGAAAAAAATGGTGTTAACATTGTTGATAATATTGAATTATTAGAAGATTGTAATTCTAATTTTGAAAACATGAATTTAACCTATGCTGTTAGAGATGGTATTATTTCGCATTGTGGTGAAATTGATGAAAATTGTATAAAGCCTAGAAATGGTTATATTGATTTGAACAATTATACTTATCCTAATCAATATAGCCCTTATACTTGGGAAGGTTGTGTTGTAAAAATTTCTGACAAAATTTCTTATATAATTCGTGATATCGAAGATGCAATATATTTACATATTATTGATAATCATTTGGATGAACTTTATGATTTATTAAAATATGATAGAGCTCAAAAGATTAATAATTCTAATATTATTAATACTTTAATTTATGATATTTGTTCAAATTCTTCACCTGAAAATGGTCTTCGTTTTTCTGATGAAAATTTGAAATTGTTAAATGATATTAAAAAATTTAATTATGAACATATTTATTTTAACAAACATCTTCAATATCCTTTTGATTATTTTAGGCTTGTTATTAATCAGATTTTTAATGTTTTGGCTGAATGTTACGATAATGAAAATACTTTGGAAAAATTGAATTCTATTAAGGTTTTCTATCCTGTTCTTATTTCTAGTTTTGTTGATTGGATTAAGAAGTATTGGAACTTGACTGATAGGTCTAATTCTAATTTGAAAAATAAAGTTATTTTTGATATGTCTGTTTCCACGGATTTTTATAAGGCTATTATTTATTATATTTCTGGTATGACTGATAATTTTGCTATTAGCTGTTATAATGAGATTATTGGGTTTTAAATTTATAAAAAGCACTACATTTTGCTATATAGTGCTTTTTAATTATTTTTTCTTTGCAATAACATTAAAAATATGCCAATACTTCATATTTCCAAGACCTGTTAAACCTTCTTTTTCTACTTCGTTAAATTTAATAATATCAAATTCATCAAATAAATTTTGTACCTGCTCTTTTGTAAAAAATGTCATATTAGATTCAGCTTTATTCCAAGAATCTTTTATTCCAAAAAAGTTTCCAACAAAATAACCATTTGTTCTTATGCTATTTACAATATTTCTCCACACATCATTTATTTTTTCATTATTGCAAAACGGCAAACTATAATTAGCAACAATTAGATCTACTTTTTCCAATTTCATATCATTAAAATTTTGTTGTTGAAACTTAAATCTTTTTTGTTCTTCAGCATCTAGCCTTTTTGAAATTCTTTCTCCTACATTTTCTTTATCAATTGAAACAACACTCCATCCATTTTTTATTAAATAAACAGAATCATTACCAGCTCCACAGCCAATATCAATTGCTTTCCCAAAAGTTGGACTTATATTATCTACAAAATACTTTACATTTTTCTTTGGAGTATCTGCTTCTGTATTATTATAATATCTTTCTAATTTTTTCTTCTTTAGAATTTCAACAGCCAATTTATATTCTTCTTCTCCAAAATCAATTGTTGGAACAATTTCTTTATTATTATACATATTTATAAATTGTTTAATTGTAACCCATTTAGCTTCAGTTGCTTCTCCATCAGGAAATGTAATCTCATTAATTGAAATATTTTTTTGAAATATCCATAAATCTTTAAAGTCTGGTACTTTTTTATCTCTTTTAACTTCTTTCAAAAAAATTGCATCTTTTTCCGTAAATGATATACCTAGTTCTTCTTTTAATTCTCTTAAAATTCCTTCCAAGCTTGTTTCTCCTGCTAATATTGAACCACCATTACATTCCCATAGTCCTCCATATTTCTTCCAAGAAGCTCTTTTACTTATCAATATTTCGTATTTTGAATTGAAAATTATTCCAGTTACGACAATATGATATTCTCCATCTTTAAATTCGTATCCATCTCTTTTGGCTAAATTACCTGTTTTATTTCGATTTTCATCATATATATCCCAAAATTCTGCCATAATTCTCCTCATTTCTTTCATCATAGTTTAGTTTTATAAAAAAAGTTAAATGTCTTTATTAATTTTGTGAACAGGAAATTTATTTTCTTTTAATACACTTTTTATTGATGTTGGAAGCAATGGATATTCATCGATTTTAGAAATGTCTAACCATTCATATTTAAGCCAATCCTCTCCTTCAGTATTTTTTAAAGTATACTCTATTTTTTTATCTTCCTTATCAACAAATTCTGCTTTATGTACAAATAATATTTCATGATATTTAGAACCTTTCATTTCAAAAAAATTCTCTATTGTTGTAACATATCCAATAACCTCTATTTTTTTGCCTAATTCTTCCATAACTTCTCTTTTTACTGTAGTTTCTGAGTCCTCTCCAATTTTAACTCTTCCTCCAATTAAAGCATAATGGTTAGAATTTACATTTCTATGTACTAAAATCTTTCCATTATGTTCAATTATTACTGTAGCCCTCACATTTAATTTATAATCTTCAACATCAATAGTTAAATCCATTTTTTCACTCCTTTTCTTTATATTTTGTATCATAAATATCCACAAAAGTTGCACTATTTGTGGATATTTATTACTAATTTTGATAATTAATATGCTCACCTTTTATTAATGGATATCTAATAAGACTCTCTCCATCTAAATTTTCTTTGTACATATCAATTGCTGTAATTTGATGATTATCATAAGTTGTATAATAATATATTCCTTTAGTTGCATTACAACATGATGTATAAATTGTAATTTCATATTTTCCATCATCTAATTGGCAACAACCTCTTTGCTGATCAACTGAATTAAGTATATGGAAAAATTGACTTACACTCTCATTTTCATCTTCACCAGATACAGAATTCATTTTTACAAATGCTACTCTAACAAATCTTGATTGTGATGATAAATCCCCAGGAAGTCCAATTGCTCCCATTCCTCTACTATACTGTTGTAATTCTAGATTTTGTGCAAAAGAATTCTTTGGAGATTTGTTAGATAAATTCATATAATTATTTAAAGCAAATAATTGCTTATCAAATGGTGGATTATTTGTTAATACTCCTACTGGATTATCATATATTTTGATTCCATCTCTCACCGCTTCTACTGTTATTGATTCTTCTGAATCTGAAATAATCCAATGCAATTGTGCTAATGGTAATTGAGCACTAAATGGAACATTTAGTAAATTGATTTTTTCAATTAATCTTCTTGCTTCTTTTGTTGTAGCACATTGGCTTAAAATCCATGGAATAAATTCAAATTGTGCAATATTATCTTTTTCTTGTTGTGGTTCATTATAATGAGCATTACCAACAAAATTTAATCCTGCTATTCCTAATCCTTTTTCATTTATTGCATCATAATATAATGGATATTTATCGGCTACATAAGCCATTCCTATTATTGCATAATGATTTGTTATTGATTCTTTATTTCTAAAATTAAATTGATAATTTCTTGGTGTTATTGCTACTTCTTCATTATAAGAAAACTCATAATCTAATGTTCTCCCAAAATAAAAATCTTTTGTTTTATATGTTGCTGCAGTACACATATTTTCCTCCTTGTATAATACATTTTTTGGTTAAAGTCTCTACCAAAACATTCATATTATTTCTTAATTAAATTTTTTTATTAATTATAACATTCTTTTTGTCTTTGTAAAATAAAATATTGCAAATTTTAGTAACAAAAATAGATCTAATATTGTAATTAACTTACTGGATATTATGTCTATTTTGCTTTTATTATTTATTAAAATCATCAAACTCTAAATCATCAAATGGAATATTTTCAATTTCTTCTATTTCATTTCCGTCATTTAAAGTTAATTTAAATACTTCTGGTGAATTTATTCTTTTATCAAATACTACTTTGCCTTTAAAGCTTAATTTTAGTTCTCTATTTGGTGTTACTTTTTCTAATTTACACCATTTTAATAAGAAATACATTATTGCATAATCATGTGCAAATATTGCTATTCTTTTTCCTTTATTTTGACTAACAACTTCTTGGAATGCTTCATTTACTCTTTCTCTTACTTCTGCTTGGCTTTCTCCTCCTTCTGTTTTGAAGTTTTCGTCTTCATATTGTCTTGTATACCAATCTGGATATTCTTTATCATTTGGCTTTCCTACTCTTTTTTCATCAAATCTTTCATCTATATTTGCTTTTAGGTGTTGTTTTTCTAATAGATATTTTGCTGTTTGCAATGTTCTTACACAATTGCTTGTATATACTACATCTATGTTTTGTAGTTCTTCTTCATTGCTTAGTATTTCTGCTCTTTTTTCTCCTGTTACACTTAATATTATTTTTTCACTTCTTAATACTTTGTCTTGACTTGTTTTCCAACTTTCTATTACGTCTTTTGTGTTGATTCTTACTGAGTGTCTTATTAAATATACTGTTGTTTTCATGATATCATTGTATGAGATATTTAATACTTAAATACACCATACACTCCTTTCTTCATTTTTTATCGTTTTTATTATATCTCAAATGTATTATATTTTCAAGCAAAAATTATTAAATTACTTCATTTAATAATACTCGTCCTTTAGAATCAAATTTTACTAATTGACTATTAATTGCAATTGTTTGTAATTCTATCATCTTCTGCATTACCGTCTCCACACTAATATCAAATATTTGAGCTATTTTTTCTAATCCTTTTTCTCTATTATCTATCAATATATCTGAATATCTTTTTAACACTTCATAAAATTCTCTATGTTGATCTGTTATATCTTCGCTACTTAATAATGTATCTGTATTACTATTTTCAAATACGTCTTGTGGATTATATGTATTATCTTCAATTACATCTAGTAAATCAAAATAACCATCTGCTGTTTGCTGAATAAGACTTATTTCAAATTTATTTTTTGACAAATAATTAAACATTGCATATTTTATGCCTTTCATAAGGACATTTATTACTAAATTTTGATCATAAGATAAATTGGTTTCAATTTTTCCACCATTCTCTATTAATTTTAAGTATACTTCTTGTTTTAAGTCTTCAAAATTGTTTAATCTTCCGTACATTTGAGCTATCACAATAGCCAATTTTTCAATTGTTTTATCTTTTGTTAAATATATTTTTTCAATTAATTCGTTACTTATTTGCTTTTGTTTTCCTAGATATATTTTTCCATCTGAAATATTAAATACTTTTCGAGTTAATTCTGGATTTTTCTTGTTTCCAATTATTTCTTTTATAAATGTATTTATTCCAATATTATATTCTTTACAAATATTCATTATTTCTTCTGTTGAATAATCTCTATCTCCGAATTTGCTTAAATTTTCTATATCTATTTTTAATAAATCTGCTTTTACTTTATCTTTGGCTGAAATTTTTTTAAGTTTTATCTCTTTTCATTTTATTAATTCTCTATATCGTTTTTGTTTAAGACCTAATGATTCTTTTATTTGATAGTCTGTATATCCTTTATCTTCTTTTGCTTTTTTTACTTCTTTAAGAGTTATAATATTGTCATTTTTTGTATCTTTTATTATATCATTTCTTATATTTATTTTATCTTGATAATCAAAAATCTTATTTTTTATTCTTTTTATTTTTCCATTCAATATCTTTATATATTTTTCTGCACTTATATCAAGTATTTTCATTAATCTAATATCGTCTGTTATATATTTTCTCATTTCTTTTATGTCTTCTGTAATTAAATATTCATTCTTTATATACTGTTTTAATATTTTTCGTTCTTCTGGCTTATATCTAATTCTATTATTATTTATGTTTGTACAAAGTCTACATATAAAATAACATTTTTCGCCTTTTCTTAATTTAACATATGTATTTTTGGGGATTCCTAAACATTTTTTTAGTTCTTGTATAGTTATTCTTGTGTTTTCTAGTATTTGATATATTGTTTCAGATGTTACTTTTTCTCCATCTTTTATCCTATAGTTTTGAATAATGTTTTCTAATACATACGATTTTCCGTCCATTTTATTTTTCATTCCTTTCTTGCTTATCTAAAAGCCACACATTATAAAGAAAGATTTTATTTCAAACTATTTTCTTCTTTAAAAATCAAAAAGATACCTTTAGTTTTGTCTAAAAGTATCTCTTTTGATTTTCTTTTGGAATTTTTTTTATTTTAATTTAATTGCATTTTTATCTTATACTATTTATGTATAGTAGTCAATCATTGCTTTGTTTATTTAATTTTTATGCTTTTTGTGTATGTTTTTTGTGTATATTTTTTGTATTTATCGTATTGTTGTTAGCCAATTTATTTTTTTATATTATTATTCCATTTGTATGATCTATTTCATGTTGGATTATTTCTGCAATAAATCCATTATATTTTCCGTGTTTTTTATTGAAATTTATGTCCATATATTCTACTTCAATTTCTTTATATCTTTTGCATTTTCTTTCTCCGATTAATGATAGACATCCTTCTTCTGTTTGATATTCTTCTTTTTTATTTGTTATACTTGGATTTATCATTATAAAGTCGTATATTCTTCCTGATATACAGATTATTGCTTTATTATATCCTATCATGTTTGCTGCTAGTCCTACACATCTGTCTTTGTTTGCTTTTAATGTGTCTAGTAGGTCTTGTGCTATGTATTTGTCTTTTTCTGTTGCTTTTTCTGATTTTTGAGATAGAAACATTATGTCTTTTACTATGTTTTTTACCATGTTATTTTGATCCTTTCTTGCTATTTGAGTTTGGAATTACTTTGACTAAGATTCACGCGTTCTCTTGTATTCCTGAAATTCTTTGTTAATATTTTTTATGTTCTTTTTCATTTTTGGTTTTTTTATTTAATATTTTGTCTAATTCTATTTCTGCTTTTTTTACGAAATAGTTATCTGTATAAATTGGTATTCCTATTTCATTTACTTTTTGAATTAATTTTTCTATAGTATTTAGCTCCTCTGTTTCCTCTATTTCTATTAACTTGTCACCATTATTTATATTTTTAATTGCTAATTCAAATCCGTCTTTTTCATATATTATATCCTCTTCTTTTATATTCATAATTTCTTCATATCCTATTGCTTTTAATAACTTTTTTGCGTCTTCTATATCTAAAATGTTACAGTTAATGGATTCTTGATTTAATATATTTCCCTTTTCATCAATATTTTTTATTTTATATGTTATTAGTTTTGTTCTTTTATTTGAAGTTTTTCCTATAATATCTCTTACTAATACTGCTTTCGATAAAATGTTTCTTGTACTTAGTTTGTCTAGTTCTATTTCTTTTGGTATGAAATATGTGTCGTCAATTGAGAATTGTCTTATTTTTTTGAATCCTTTTTCTTCTATTATTTTATAGAATTCGCTCAATTGACATTTTATTTTTATTGTTATTTCATTACTTGTTTTTTGGTTCATAGTTTTTCTCCTATTTTTTTCTTTTCATTATAACACTTTTGGTGATAATTGGGAATAGTTTTTTGAACTGATTTGTTTGTTGATTAAGCTTGATTTGTTATTTGTTTGAATAGAATTTAAGAATGTAGGCCTTCGGGTTATAAGATGTGCTTGAAACGTTTATGTAATTTAGTGAAATCAATGGTTTTAGCTGATATTTCAATAAAAATTGGGAAAATGGTTTTTAGAACATTTGTGCATTTTTTTGAACTTTTTGGAGGAGTTTTTCCCCAACTTTTCCCCAATTATTTTTGACAGATTTTAGATATGTTTTGTGATTTTTATTACAAAATTAGTTTGTGTTTTTTATCGTAAATTTAGAATGGGAAACCTTAACTTTATTTTGGAGGTTTTGATATGAATAATAAGATTACTTATCATAGAGAAGGAGATTATTTTATTCCCGATTTTTGTTTTCCTAAACAGCCTGATGGACATATTGGAAAGTATGGAAGATTAAGGTTAAATTATTTAAAAAGTTTTGATATACCTTTTTATACTGAATTACTTATTAGTGGTACTTTGAAACAGTATTTGCTAGATATAGATAGTGATGCTAGTAATAAGGTTTATTTACTTATAAAAGGCTTTGCAGAAGATGAAAATGTTAATGAGTTGTTGAAGGAACATCATCAAATGGAATGGGTTCATGCTATGAATAATTTTAAAAATAGAGCTGAAGAAATTGTTTTGAATGAGATTATATATGTATAGGAGGTTTTGAATATGGTTAATTTTAGAGAAGTAAATGATGATATTTTAAAAGAGTGGTTAGATTATAGAGAGCAGGAGGTTTTTGGTAGTCTTACTGAAGAAGATAAAAAACATCATATTTATTTTGATGAAATTGTTGAGAATATTTTAAAGAATATTCCTAAACAGAATCAAAAGTATGTTAAGAAGCAATTAGATAAACTAGATGAAAATTTTATGGATTATCTTTGTTATTGGAATGAGAAGTATTATAGGAATGGTTTTGTTGATGGTGTACAAATGATAGTGAGTTGTGTTGAATAATAATATAATTTTACTTATTGTTTTATGGTAAAATATCAAAAGTGTGTAAGTTTTGTTAATGATAACTTACACACTTTATTTTACATAATCAAATAAAATTCTATTTTTTATAATTATTCATTTATTAGTTTTACATTTCTAAGTTCATAAATCTTCCTCTGCAATGTAACGTATTTCAATATTGAATCTAAAATTTTTATCAACCATTTTACTCTTAATTCTATTTATTTTTTCTCTAGGCGAAACAATTATTAATATTATTTTAAAGTTGCGACGTGCATTATTCTCGTAATTTACGCCTGATGAAAATAATCGCTGCAATGTACTTTTTAACATTTGCATTGAAGGAATCTGCCTCCAATATTTAACTTCAAAAATTAAGTCAATATTGTCTTTTTTTGAGATTCCAATGAAGTCGTATTCGTATTTTCCAATACGCAAATATCTTTTTAGATTATATTTCTTTGAATACTGTTCTGACATTTTAGAGAAGCAGGAATCTTCAATTTGCATATATTTCAACATGTGATTTTGAGATGTGGATATTGTATTAGGTATATTACTAGTAATGCCATCACAATCTTCAACATTTTCTGCTTCTAATACCTCTTCTGCAGTTTTTAATGCAATCTCAGTCACACTCATTTTTTGTGCATTAATTTGTTTAATGGTGGTATCATATTCTATTTGAGCATCTAATTGTTTTTGTATTTTGCTCCATTTTTTGCATCCATAGATAATAAGAACACTTCCTAATAAAATTAGGATTATAGATGAGAAAGACAAATATCTTGTAAAGATTTCTATTATATGCTCTTTTTCACTAATATTTTTTAACGAGAAGGTAGATAATGTATTAAAATCGTTTTGACTCAAAATTATTGGCTCACTTTTAATTAAAAAAATATATGCTACTATAGGAAGTGTAATTAATATTATCCCAAGTGATACCATAAACTTATGAAAACTATCATATTGTAATTTGTCCATATTATTCTCCATTTCTTAATTAAATATTCATAATGTATACTATAAAAAAACTAAATTAATCAATAATATTTAATTGGTTTATTACTTATTATAATTCCAAAGTATTTTGTACATTATATCATATTTGTAATATAAAAAACAAATTTTTTATTGTTATTAAAATGTTTCCAAAACATATTTTTCTAAAATAGCTTATTTACTACTATACTGATGTTTTACCATAAAATCTTAAAACTACAAATTTATTTAGTTTCGCAACATCACTTTACATTAAAATTATTAATTACCACTCACCATTCTTCTTTTTTTCTTTCTATTAAAAAATTTTGGATTTTGATATGCTTTTTTCAAATTTATAAAAATCATATTATAAGAAGTGAAGTTATTTCTCACTTTCTTATAATACATTAAACTTTTATTGTATAATAATTAATAAAATTATCTTTTGTTAAATTATAATTTTTTAATAATATATCCAAATTGTCGATATTACTTATATCACTACATAATGCTATTGCAAATTTTTGTACATTCTCTTTTAATAAATCTAGATTATCTTTATCCAATATTCTAAAATCTTCTTCTGGAGAAGCTGATTTTTCAAATTTGTTATTCCTATGTATAATAATAGGTATACATTTGAATTTTGAACCATATTCTTTATAGAACCAAGACTTTGAATTATGTAATTGTCCGCAATCTCTTTTGCTAATCTCTGTACTATTAGATTCATTTTTACATTCTATCACATAATATAAATTATCTCCCATTCCCCATAGGTTATCAGGTCCTCCATTATTATATTCTTTTTCTGGTCTTTCTGAAAATAATCCAATATATTTTCCTAACAATCGTATAGATTCTTCAAACTCATTGTGGGAGGATTCAAAATTTAAATTAGATAATATATCATTAATCATTATTAAATACTCATTTGGTTTAATATTATTGTTTTTTATAAAGTTCTGTAATTCTTTTGCCTGCTCATTATACATATCTGTTTTCTGATATCTAATTCCATTTATTGGAGCAATAATATTTTTATTTAATTTTTTTGCTGACAACAAAACTTCTTGTGCTCTATTAGGATTTATCAAATTTATATATTTGGCTAATATCATTTGAGCATATCCTTTTAAAACTTCATTTTTTTCTTCGTTTATATACTCTTCTAATATTTTTATTGCTGAATTATAATTCTTTGCTAATAATTCATTACATGCTCTTCTAAATTTTACTTCTCTATTTTGGATATTTAATTTGTTTTTGTATTTTAATTCACTTACAACACTTCTACTTATTCTTGTCCATTCTTCATTTCTATTTAGGCATAGCTGTAATACTTCAAAAAATTCTTTTATATCTTTTCTTTCCATGCTTTCGACAATCATTTCAGATAATTCTATTTGTTTTAAAGTAGCTACGCTAAAATATTTCCTAGTCTGCTTATCATATAATATCTTAGGCATTTTACTTCCCATAATTATTATTCCACAAAAATCTTCATTGGATCTTACTCCTCTTCCCATTCCTTGTTCAATTTTTTGTACCTTTTCTCTTAAAATATCATCTGAACTTGATAACATACTTTCCTTTATTTGATCATAATTAGTACTGGCATTTGGTAAACCGTCTATAACAATTACTCTACATTTATCATCTTTTAAATCTATTCCATCATATCTGTTTATCAAAATATCTAGTCCCAAATTATAATTATTTATACTATTTATATTATCATTATTAAATATCCTATCTGCAACATCCTTCCAATATATTGCTCTTCTACATGATGGTACTATAACAACTATTCGATAATGTTTAGATAATTCTTTTAATTGATATTTAATTTCCTCATCGGTAATATTAGGATTAATTGCCTGTGGTGTTATAATAAGTCTATCTCCTATATCTGTTGCATTTTTAGGGCAAATAACATTATTTATATTAGGATCTATATCAAAATCTCTAATTAAAATGCTGTCATCCTCTAATGTAGCACTCATAAATATTCTTCTATTAGCATTTTCAAAACTAGATATTTTATATATTGGTAAATTTCTCATACTTATTTCTATACAGTCATATGAAATACAACAATCGCATAACTCTAACATATCTATAATCATAGGAGCATTAAATTTAAATATATCCTCTTGTTTATAGTCTTTAAATTTATTTAATAATTCTGTTATTTTATTATTAAAATCCCAAAATGGTACAAGCATAGGACTACTTGCATAATCTCTATCTTTAATATTTATTAAATTGCTTTCATTCTGTTGCTTTAAACTATCATAAAACATATCTAAAATATCTTGATATAATTTTGTATACTTTTCTCTATTTATGCTTATCATGCTTTTGGTTTCTGCAATTTCCAAACACGAATGAACATCATCTATTAATATACTATCTATATCAATTTTTCCATTTATTCCAAATACACTTTTTCCATTAATCAATTTATGAATATTTATTACTAAAATAGCTTTTCCACTTATAAAGTTTATATTATCTATATCTTTTGTAACATTTATTCCTAAGTCATTAGCTTCCTTAATAACTTGTTCTACTAAATAATTGTCTGGAACAACATATACACATTTGCCCTTATTTTCATTAATACAACTTTTTAACAATAATAGTCCAACAACTGTTTTTCCACTTCCAGTATTCATTTTAATAATATTATCCTTTTTATTTCTATTTTGATACCACAACTCTAATACTTCTGTTTGTACATCTCTTAAGTATCCATTATACTTTGGGGATTTATTTGTTAGCGATAGAAATATTTCTCTTGGCTCTATAATATTTTTTTGATTAAGTGCTGCAGAAAGCTTACTAAAATCTATATTCATATTACTCTCCTTTCTTTTTAATGATTACACCATTCTCTCTTTATTTTATCTATATCTAATTCTTTCCATTCTTTTTTCCAAAGCTCTAAATAAGGAATATCATTAGAAGATGGATTATCTTCACATTTATCTATCTGCACTATAGAAGGTAATGCTATTGAATCTCCTATTAATAATGCCTCTCCTGTTTTTAAATTAGGCATTTTATCTATAAGATTACCTAATGTATCTGGTAAAAGTTTCTTAACGTATCCCTGATCATTCGGATTAGTTAATCTCATAGCAATAAAATTATTACATTGAGAAAAAATTGTCTCAGATAACTCGGAAGGTCTTTGACTCGCTAACAATAATGTAACTCCATATTTTCTTCCTTCTTTAGCAATTCTTTCTATTGATTGTTTAGATGACTTATATTTTGCCAAGTCACTCTTTGGAACATATTTATGTGCCTCTTCATATACAAGTAATATTGGAACATCATTGTTTATTGTCTCTTCTTCTTTTTCTTTACATCTTAACCTTTTATAATAGTATCCATATTCAAATAATATTCTTGATATAAGCGAAACTGTTATACTTAACACCTCAAAAGGAACTCCACTCAAATCTATTATTGTAACATTAGTTTTGTTATTTTCGGAATAACCAAGAAATTGCCTTATAACATTTTCAAATGTTATGTTTTTAGAGTTTTCTCCAAACAAAAAATTTAGACGCTTATCATTTATTTTGTTATAAAATCTATTTATGAATTTATCTATTGTACCGTCAGAATATGGACCTCTCTTTATTTTTCCATTTAAGGTTTGAGCAAATTCATGTATTTCGTTAAAAAAATCGGTATACTTTTGATTATAATTTTCAAATTCTTTAGTTTCTTCTTTATATGTAATTTTTAAATCATTATTATATTCATGCGTTTCTCTTTTCATATTGCATAACGCATTATAAATTTCTCTAATATCAAATTTAACCGGGGAATCAAAATCTATTGTTTCGTCATTATCATTTGATTTTTGTTTATTAATTGTTATTAATGTTCTTAATACTGAAGATTGATTATAATTATTATTATCACCAGTATCTAGAAACAATTCTTCTAATTCATCACCATTTAATAACCAATATGGTAAAATTAAATTATCTATATTAATTACATTTGCAGTTTTAAATGCACTTTTATATTCGGAATGAATATCAAAAATTATTATATGTGAATTATTTAGTCCTTTATACTTGCTTTCTTTGCAATTTATAGCATTTTGAATTATTTTTGCAACTGTATGTGATTTACCTGACCCAGTAGAACCAACTATTGCTATATGTTTTCCAAAAAATTTATTTCCATCTACAGGAACTGTTATACTATTATTTGAAGATAATGTTGAAAAACTAAATCTTTTATCTTCTTCAATTGAATTCAAATATATTTTATTAATATCTTCTTGTCCAGCTGGTTTTACTGATTTAGGTGGAATCGTTAATGTATCTCCTCCTCTTTCAAATTTACCATCTGTTAACATACCTAATGGTATTGCTTCAATCATATATATTCTTTTTGCTTCAATTAAACCACCATTATTTTTTATTTCTTTTATTTCTATTGAAAAATTCTCTATAATTGCTATTAGAATCGAATCATCATTATCAGCAATTCTAATATATGAACCCACTCTTAACTTTTCCTCCGCTATTTGAAAATTTTCCAAATCATTTATTGCAATTTTCACTTTATCCGGAAATACAGATATTACCTCTGCATTTATTGTAGTTTCTTCCATATTTTCCTCCTAAATTATATCTATTATATTTTTTGTTTCAATAATTGGAATTCTTATATTTTTATATTTTTCATCTTGATAAAATGGTTTGTTTATATAGAATTGATATATTTCTTTTGTTCCAACTGTATTGTCCAAAACTTCTTTGATATTAACAAAATCATCTATGAATTTTATCCTAATTCCATTATAATAATTTGCTTTTTTTATTATAGATCTTACATTAAATGTTGCATTTTTAAAGTCATATCCATCAATAAAGATAAAATCCTCATTTTGTAACATTTTCTTAATATTTAATATTTTGTTATCTGATAATCCATATAAAAATATATATGGACAGTACGGCGTTGGTTGTTTTATTTTTATATTAGTCCACTTTTCTGATATTTTTAATACAATGTCTTTAATCTCGATTTCTGAAATTATTTTATTACACTCTATCAAAAAAAATCTTTCATACGGAGAAATATTTTTATATGTAAAGTATTCTTTCTTTATTCTTTTACAATATTCCTTTATATTTCTATTATTTAGATACCATTGGTTAAATAATACCTCTTTTGTGTTAATCTCATTCAGAAAATCCTTTTGGGTAATTTTTCTATTTTCAGCTTTTTTATTAGTTGCTTTATCTTTTACAATTCTTAATGCATTATTATAATAAATTGTATCAGCTTCATATTCATTGCACTTAAATATATCTTTTAATTTTTCCTTTATTTTTATTTCTTGATCTTCAAAAGACATAGCATTTATATCAATTTTTAAATGTCTTATGAACTCTTCAATTTCTTCATCTTGCAAATGTAAAGTTTCATATTCCTTATGTTTTATTTTTTTCTCAGTATATGTTAAAAAATGTTCTTTTACAAAATCTAAATCTAATACTTTAGGTAATTTATCTTGTCCTGATTTATAATAGCCATAGATTTTATAATTAATTGATTTCGCCTTGTCTTTACTAAAATGTTGTAACATATATCTAACAGCACTTGATATCAAAGAATGATTATATTCTGTTCCAGCATAGTATTTACATTGAATTGCTGTTTTATCATTAGCAGTTTCTATATCTATATCTTCAATACATTCTATATAAACTTTATTGTCTTCTATATTTTGATTCAATATATTTAATATATAGTAATCAAATTGATAGTAATATCCTCTTATTGTATCTACTGCATCTCTTGTATTCATCTCTTCCTCCATATTTATTATACTATTATCCTTTCACAAAAAATGTCGAAACTTGTCTTTTATTATCAAAAAAGCAAAATAATTTTGTAACTCTCAATTACTTTCATATTTTGCTTTTCTTTTGTAATATTTTAATCTAAATATTCTTTCAATCCCTCTACTACTTTATATACTTGTGTCATAGGATTTCTTTGTGATGCTTGTCCGTTTTCATTAATTTTCTCCATTAATTTGCAATTGTCTATTGCCATATGTATTTTTCCATCACTTGTAACTTTCTCAAAAACTTTTTCATCATTTTTATTATATTCTCCAAGTCCATTTTTTTGAAATTCTTTATCCAGTTCTTTTAAAATATCATCTTTTGATATATATTTAGTTATTCTCTTTAAATGAGATAATATCCAAAGTTCAAAATTAGGATTAGACCAAGCAACATTATAATCGCAAGTTCTAATTGCCTTATCAAATTGATCATCTGAATAATCATCTTTATCAAATACAACCCAAACTTGTCCATATCTTTTGTTTGAATAGTTTACAAATTTATCTGTATAATTTACTAAATCTGTTGTATTCTTTCCTGTTCCTTTTACTTCAATGCTAGGAATTAAAACATCAACTTTATTACCATACTTTTCATTTATCTTTTTCTTTAACCCATTAAAATAGTTAGGTTCTGTTTGTTTTCCTTCGCATACAATTAAGTAATTGGCTGGTGCAAGCCTTTTACTTTTTAATTTGCTTTTTCTTGAATATTCTTTGTCTCTCATATTACATCAAATTCCTCTAATACTGGGATAGCACCGTATCTTCCAGTTAAATAATCTTTATTGTATGTTGCATCATTTCTAACTTTTTTAGCATTTCCATTTTCATCTTCTATAATATAATCTGATAAAGAATACAATTCTGAAACTCCATTTTTATCTTTTTCAACAAACCATATTTCATCTCTTCTAAATGTTTCTTTATTTAAATTTACTGTATCATGTGTTGAATATATTAACTGACCATTACCTATATTTTTTTCACTATTGTGGAATAAATTAATAATATATCTTGTTAATAATGGATGTAATTTTGCATCTAATTCATCAACAAACAATACTCTTCCATTTCTTAATGTATCCATTAAAAAGTCAAATAAATGAAACATTTTCATAGTACCATTTGATTCTAATACAAGTGGTAGTGCTTTTTTATTACCATCTTCTCCATTATGAACTAATTCAACTTTTACTACTCCATTTGTATTTTTTAATTCTTCTAACGAATTTGGAGATATATTTATTGAGTCAATTGTTGCATCAAATGTTTTTATAAACTTTAATAATTCTTCTTTATATTTTTTATCTTCAATTATTTTTAAAGATATTCTATTGTTTAATGCATTTTCAAAATTTGGATCTCCTAAATCTAAATAATTTGCATCTATAAACCAATTATATACATTATTAAAGTCCTCATTATTTTTATCTATTTTTGCAAATACATTTAAAAATAAAGTCTTTTCATCTACGTTTGCCAAACCTAACAATTTATTTTTATTGTCTTTTACTTCTATGTTGTTATTTGTTCTATCAAATATTTCATAGAATTTATTAACTCTTTTTTCATACAACCATTCTGAAATAATTGCATTATTTAATACTTCAAATCCATATTTATATATTTTATTGTTTTCAGCTAGTATTTCTACTTCTAGACTGATTGGTTCGTTGTTTATCATAAATGTAAAAATATTTTCTTCACTTAAGTTATTGTTTATTCTTGAATCGTCACTTACTAAAACTTTCTTTTTCATATAGCTAAATGCTTCTAATACATTAGTTTTCCCACTTGCATTTGCACCATAAATAGCTGCTATTTTTAGGTAGTCTCCATTTTCTGTTTTTGCAATGTTATATTCGTGCTCTTTTAATGATGTTGATTCCATGTCTAAACAGTTTTCATTTTTAAATGATTTGAAATTTTTAAAACTAAATCTTATTAACATTTATGATTCCTCCTTTACTTTATATATTATATGCTAAATTTCAAAAAATATCAATATTTTTGAGATTTTTTCTCAGATTATATTGATATTTTGAATTTTTATTATTGCTAATGTTTTGTTACGTAGTAAAGTTTTTTCAAAATTTTGAAAAAACTCGTTAATTTTAGAAACTTTTTTCATTTTCGTGAAATTATTTTTCTATATTATACTCCCATAGGCTCAAATGACCTTTTATCTCTATTGGCTCTTTAAATACTTGTACATTATCCATTTGCCAACCATAATTTTCTTGGAAAGAACTTTTAGCGTATATATCTTTATTTTCTTTTAATAGTCTTTCTTTAAATTCTGGTGACATTTTTATACAATCTACTAATGTTACTTTTCCTAATATTTTTCCAGTTAGCAATTCTTTTGGCAAGTATTTTTCTAATCTTTTTATTGCTTCTTTATCAATCCCTTTTCCAGCATGTATTAGTAAATCACCTCTATATTTTGTTTGCCAACTTCTGAATTCAAATCTTTTATATCCCTGCATTATCAAAGTTGCCCATGGTTGTTTTATTGTTAAAACTTTCATTGTTTTCTTTCTCCTTATACAATTCATCTATATTTTTTATTCATATTAGATTTTATCTTTCCTCATCAACATCTTTTACTAGTGCCGTTTTCATATTGTTTCTCTTTCCACCATATACATCATCAAATAAACTATCTCCAATAGTCATTACTTTATCTGGATTTAAATTCATTTTTTCACAAGCTTTTAGTAAGTTTTTCTTCAATGGTTTATGAGCAAATTCTATGTAATCTATTCCTATTTCTTTAAAATATTGTTCAATCTTTTGGTCTTTTCCATTGCTAACAATTATAACTTTAAGTTTGTCTTTTAAACTCTCTATCCATTCTTTATTACATTTTGGAATATCTTTCATTTCTTTTCTTAATGTTTCATCAACATCTAAAATTATTCCTTCAATTCCATACTGTTGTTTTAATTTATCGATTGCATTTGAATCTAGTTGATTTACATTTTCTAATGTTATATCTGGCTTTATAAATTTTGATAAAACATAATGCAATAAATCCATAATTTTATCTGCGATTAACTCATCTAATGTTTTCATCTTTTACTCCATTCTATTTATATATTCTACTTCTTTTCACCAATATGGACAATAGACTTTCATTTGAATTTACCTCAACATATTGCCAAATTCATTATTTTATTCATACCATAATGAAAATAGAGCCACACTCATATAGAGCATAGCTCCGCAAAAGTATTAAAACTTTTTCTAACTGATATTAGTTTATTATTTTACTCTTAATTTGTCAATATTTTTAAAATACGCTTTCATATTCTAACGGTAATATATCTTCATAAAGCAAAGTAAACTGTGAATTTACTTGCTTATAATCATGATAATGTCCAAAATACCATCTTTTAAATATGCATTTTTCTGAAATCTGCTGTAAATAGTCAGTTAAAATATCTCTTTTATATGTTGAATTTATTAATGTTTGTATACTTGTTGGACAACAATGCGAAATAATATAATCAACTTTATAATTTATTCTTTCTAGATTTTCTATTCCGTTTTTCATCTCTTGATTTGTTGGAAGCTCTAAATCCCACCATGAAAAATCTCTAATTCTAAAATATGCTCCTCTTTTACGATACTCATATATTTTTTCTTCTTCATCTAAATTCAATATTCCATCTTGAATATCATGCGATCTAGCACCACCAAAAGCAAATATTTTTTTATTGTCAATGTCAAAGATTTCTCCTCTCATTAAGTGTAATACTGAATCTCTTATCTTGTGTACTTTTCCACCTTTCCATTCTTCAATTGGATAATTATATAATCTTGTATAATTTTCATGATTTCCATCTACAAATAAAGTTGTAAAATTCTTGTTATTTAACCAATCTAGTGCTTCTTTTTCTCTACTACTCTCTTCTTCAAATGTCCATACTCCGCCAAAATCTCCACATATTATTACATAATCGTCTTTTGTCATTTCTGATTGTATTGGAAAGTTTTCTTCTGTAAATCTTGAGAAATCACTGTGTGTATCTCCTGTAATATAAATCATTTTATCACCTACTTACTTTTGTTTATTTTTTATATTATCTTATCTATCTATTTATTCATCTCACTATTTAAACATTTTTTTGATTATTTCTTCAGAAATCTTATTTTCTATTATTCTAGTTAAGTATTTTTTTGCTTCTTCAAATATACTATAAAATTCTTCATCACATTTGCATCCAAAGCCAGTTCCATATATACTATTAATTTCATTTAAAACAATATTAATTGCTCCTGCTCTTACACCAGGTTGTAATCCATCGTTTAATCTTATTATTACTCTTCTTAAATCTTCTAATTTATTAATATATTTATTTGCTTTAATCACTTCATTTAGCGAATTAACATCTTCAATAAAGTCTTTTAATTCTTCTGTGTCCAATTTTTCTCACCTCTTTTTCAAAAAAGCAAAATAATATTGTAAATTATTTTGCTTTTGTACCTATTTTTTATTAACTTTTAATGACTGTTTTATTAGCGGAATTACATTTTCTATATCATCCTCATTTGATATTTCTACAACATAATCTCCATTACCATGATGTCCTGTTTTTGACATGTCTCTTGATATATTCATTGGATCATTTAGGCTTCCTATTTTCATGTTTATAAATAATTTTATTTTTGAACTATATACTTCTATATCTACAATATTGGTATTTCCCTTAAATGCAATATAAAGCTTTTTATATTCAATGTCAATATCTCCAAGGTTTAAAATTTCTTCTTTTAAATTTTGATATAATTCTTTTATTTTTTCAGGAGCTTTGTTCAAATGATCTTCTTCAGTATATACTTTAATTTCTTTTTCAACCTCTTTCATAATTTCAGTATTAGGAGTAAAACTTGCTTTCAAGTTAGGATTTTTAGATATTTTATCAAATTCTACTATATCATTTTCATATTTTGTTGCTTTTATTAAGTCAAACGGCATTCCTTGAAATTCTGTTGCACTTATTTGCCTTGAAGAAAAGAATGGTGATATAAATATAATTCTAGATTGTGACCAATCTATATCACCTATTTCTAAATTAGATTTTGTAACATTATTGTATTTTAATACAAATGCTTCTTTTCTTTCAAGCATTAATGCAAGATATGAATATCCTTGATCAACTAAGCTATTATTCTTTATGTTTTTATATTCTATAATTATAAATGTATTGTTTTCTTTGTCATATCCCAAAGAGTCCAATCTTGAGTCTCCCACACTAAATTCTGTTGCAATAAATTTATAACCAAGTATTTCTTCCATGTTTTTTTCCACATAACTTTGTAACTCTTTTTCATTTTTGAAGTCAATATTTTTTAAAAGTTTGTTATTTTGAATAATCATATTTTTCCTCCTATGCCAATTTTTCAGCATTCTCATTTATATTTTCAATATCTTCTCTAATTTCTTTAAACAAATCAATATTATTTCCAAACAAATCGTAAACCTCCCCAACATTTTTAAAAGGTTGTTCTGTCAATTTCTGCATATCAATGGTTCCATTTTTAATAACATAATCAATTAGCAATTTCACGAATTGAATTTGTTTCATATTAAGTCTATTATCATTTATATATTTATAAAAAATATCACTAACAACATTTTTATCTAATCCTACAATATTTCTAACAGCTTTAATTATATTAGTATCTCCAAATGTTTCTGCATATTCTTTGTTATTTCCAAGCTCTTCAAATAATATCTTTTCAAGATTTTCTTTATCTTGTTCTGTAAGTCTTATATTATGTCTTATTTTCCATACAATAACATTTTCTAAATTTCCTGTTAAAAACTTTTCCACTTTTCTTCTGTAATTGGTAAAATTGTTTCCTGTACTTACATAAACATATCCTTCATCTATATCGTTTAAAGTGTCTTCTATATCTATATATACAGGTGGTCTATTGTAAGGATCTATAAATTGTATTAAATTTCTTAATTCTGTTCTAACTTCTTCAATATCCCAGAAGTCTGCCTCTTTTATATAATCTGTTTCTGCAACTTTTAAAATCAAATCTTGTTTTTCTCTAATTTGAGGAACTGTTCCTAATTTTTCTAGTTCTACTACGGTATCTACTATTAAATTTTCACATCTATTAGTTTTATCTTGTCTAATTCTTTTAACTTGTAATTGATACATCAAATTATCAAATCTTTTTGCATCTTCATTATCATCAATCGAAGTGAATAATGGTATTAAATTTTCTTTAATATCCATTAAATCTATTGTTGATATATATACCCATGTTTTTTCTTTTGAATATAATTCAATATAATGAATTTTATTTTTTACCATAAAACTATCTTTATTTAAATTCTTTATTTCTTCTATAAATTCTTTTATCAATGTTTTTCTGTATTCACAATATTTCTCGTCACTTTGATATTTCATATTTTGTAGTTCTACAATTAAGTCTAATTTATATCCATATATTCTTTCTGTTAAACTAATTACATTATTAGTTTCTATTCCTTTGGGATTTACAGAAAAGAATTCAAAGTTTTTGCAATAGTCAAATATATAAAATTCTTTTTTATCTAGTCCAACTCCAAATAAATCTTTGCAAAGTCTTGTTCCTCTTCCTATCATTTGCCAAAATTTTATTTTTGATTTGACTGGTTTAAAAAATACTAAATTTAATATTTCAGGAACATCTACACCTGTATCCAACATATCTACTGACACAGCTATTTGTGGCCATTTTTCTTTTGTAGAGAATTCGTCAATAATTGTTTCATTATACTTAACTTGATTATCTACTAGTTTTGCAAATTCACCTCTGTATTCAGGATATAATTCATTAAATGTGTCTACTATTTTTTGTGCATGTTTATGATTTCTTGCAAAAATTATTGTTTTTCCAAGTTCATCTCCACCTTTTACTTTTAATCCTTTTTCCATTAATACTTCTAATAGTTTTTTTATTGTATCTCTATTAAATAACCATGCATTTATTGCTGATGATTCTATTTCTTCTGGCATATTATCTTCTTCATCTGTAAATGTATTTTCATATTCTTCTTTTTCTTGCTCTGATAATTCTGAATATTTTATTCCTCTATCCATAAAATCTGTGCTTGTTTTTATTGTATGATAATCTACTAAATACCCCTCTTTTACTGCTTTTTCATATTCATAAGCAAAAGTCGGTACATCATTTTCTATCTCAAAAAATCTATATGTATTTCTATCAACATCATTTCTTGGTGTTGCTGTTAGTCCTACAACCAGTCCATCAAAATATTCAAATATTGCTTGATATTTTTTATATATACTTCTATGTGCTTCATCTACAATTATTAAATCAAAATGTCCCGGAGTAAATAGCTTATTGCCTTCTTTATTTTTTGTTACATCTATTGCGTGCATCATTGTTTGATATGTTGAAAACACAATTCTGGATTCTTCTGGATTGTCTGTTGTACTCAATAAATTACATGTAGACATATTAGGAAGTAATTGGGTGAAATTATTTTTTGCTTGTTTTACAAGTACTGTTCTATCTGCTAAAAATAGCACGTTTTTTACCCATTCCTTATCTGATAAAACATCTACAATTGATATTGCTGTTCTTGTTTTACCTGTACCTGTTGCCATTACTATTAATGCTTTTCTGTGTCCTTCATCGAATGTTTCGCATACACTTTTTATTGCTTCTAGTTGATATTCTCTGTTTGTTATTTTATCTTGAACATATACATGTTCAAGATTTTGCTTACTTGTTCTTCTATTTACAAGTAATTGTAGCTCATCTTGTGTATAAAATCCCGAAACTTTTCTTGGTGGATAATTTTTATCATCCCACATATATATTTCAAATCCGTTTGTATAATATATAACTGGTCTTTGATGATATTCATTTTCAATACAGTCTGCATATAGTTTTGCTTGGTTTTGTCCAACTCTTGGATCAACGCTTGTCCTTTTTGCTTCTACTACTGCTAATGGTAATCCGTTTTTACCAAATAGCACATAATCTGCATATCCTTCATTTTTATTGTTTGGCATTCCTGTCAATTTTAATTCTTCTGTTATGTTCGTATCAAAGTCCCATCCTGCAAGTTTTAACTCTAAATCTATGTATTTCTTTCTTGTTTCGTATTCTGATATATCTTTAATTTCAAAATTGTAGTTTTCTTCTTTCTTCTCACGTTTCTTCGTTAATTTTGCCCTTAGTTCTTCATTTTCTCTTCTTGTTTCTTCTAATTTTTTATCTTTCTTTTCTAGTTCCTCATACAAACTTTCTCTTTCTTTTACTGCTAAAATATTTTCACTTTGAGTTTGTAAAATAGATTCGTCAAATTCTTTTTCTTCAAAATTGTCGGCATAACAATAAGCAATCCATTGCATAAAATTATATAAATATCTTAGTGATAAAATTGCTTCTTCTCTAGATATTTTTTTATTATTATGTACTGCATAATTTCCTAGTTTTATTATATATTCAATTTGTTTTAATAATTTTTCATCTATTATGTTTTTAAATGTTATATCATGTACTAATGCAGATAGATTATTCTGATATGGTATTTTTAAGTCATTGTCATTTGCATATAACCATTTTACTCCTAATTCTAATGCTCTTCTACATAATATACTGCATGTTACTGTATTTAAGCCTATCCCATTTTCTGCTTCTATACAGCTTTCTGAAAAATTATTGAATATTTTATTTTGTTTTAAAAAATCAAAATTTGACATATTTTACTCCTCACCATACTTAAACTCACCTATCTGTTCATTAAAAAGTTTAATTATTTTTTCGGTTTTTATTTTTTTATTTCTAAAAGCTTCAAAAAGTTTTAAAAGTTCTTCTGTCCTAATAATTAATATATTATTTCTTTCTGCTATTGAAATTTGCCTATCCGGAGTTTTTTCCCTTTCTTGTAAACATCTGTCTCTTTGTGTTGCTACTATAAAAATCCCCTTAACATTTTCTTTTTCACCTATCTCTTGAAGTTTTTCTTCGTACATAAGTACATGGTTAAATGTTTTACTTACATCTGTACCTGCAATATTTCTCTTTAGTCCTTTTGTTTCAACTATGAAAGTAATATTTTCTTTTTTTATTCTAAAATCTTCTTCCATTTCATCTATAAAATTATCATCATTGTAATCTAACATTTCATTTAAGATTTCTATAATTTTATTTTGTAATTTTTTATCTGTTTCATATAATATGCTTTTGATTTTGTTATTTTCATGTATTGCCTCTTTTATATGCACTTTATTTTGTTCTAATTTCAATATATTTTCTTCTATTTGACTTAATTGCTTATTAATTTCAATATCATTTAATATATTAATGTCTTTAATCCATTTAGGTATAATTTCTTCATTTGCATTATATATTTTTATATATTTTAGAAATTCAATTATTAAGTCAATATTTTCATTTATATTTAATGAGGTTATATAAATCTTATCATCAACTTTTATAGTGTTTATCTTTTTAGATTTATTTGAACTTAAAATTTCTGTAACTTTACATATAGTACATTTAGTATCTACTATTTGTTTATTATTAAAGCAGAAATCTGAACTTATTCTTTTGTCACCTATTTGGGTTATACTTTTTTCATAATACAAATCAAATGGAAAACAATATATATTTTCGTTTATTATCTTCTTTATAAGTTTTACCTCATTTTTCAATTGTTCTTCATTAAGATATTTATTATTATATTTATACCAAAAATAATTTAAATTTTGTGGTAATATTATTAACATTTTTGAACTTAAAGAATTTTCTATAGTATTTTTTAAATGTTTTAAATCATTTATTTCATTAATACTTTCTTGATTTCCCTCCTTGTTGTACCATAAACTTTCAGAGTTTAAGTCTATAATATTAATATCATATTCATCCATAGATTCAATATTTTTTAAACAATTAACTTTAAATTCACTATTATTCTTAGCTTGTTCTTTTAGATTGTTGTTTTCTGTTATAAGCTGAATCATTTTTTCTCCTATCCAAAATATTTATTCATTAAACTTTCTTGTAACTTTTGCATTTCTTCTAAGTTCTTTTGTATTTCAAATTTCTGTTTATCGATTTGTTTAACTATATCTGCAAATTGGTTTTGTAACTCTATTGGTGGCACAATTATTTTTACTTTCCTTGCATCATCTTTGGTTATTGTTTTGGTAACAGCACCTCTAACATATTGTGATATTTCATTAGTCCCATATTCTGACTTTAATAAGTAATATATAAATAATGGCACTATGTCATCACTATATCTGAATAAAAACGCATTTCTTCCAAGAGATACAGGCATCCCTACATCAGGCATTATATAAACTTTGCCAGCACTACCAATTTTGTTCATTATAATATCATCAGGATAAACTTTTGATTTTGATAGAAAATTATAAGCCTCCTCTGTAATATATTTTACATTGTTCTTATAATCGTCATTTTCTAAATCAGTTGTTCTTACCATATAAGCATATTTGGGTTCATCATACATTACAACTTTGGAATCTAATGTTTTATAACTACCATTTGAGCTAAAATCTGTTAGTACTGTCATATAAGCTCCCATAGGTGCTTTAATCCAGTTTTTATCATTTGATTTTGGATCTCCAAACATCTCGACAAACTGAGATTTAATTAATTCATCTAAATCTTGCAATTGCTTTTGTTTTATTTCAATAATATTTCTCACATTATCTAATTTTCTTACAGCAATTTCTTGTTCTTCTAAATTAATATAAGAAATTTTTTGATTCAAAAATTGTTTCATCTGTAAATTTTGAATTCCTGTTGTTTTATTAAACATTTGCAAAGTACTACCATTTTTATAATTAAAATATAAATTATAAAAAACAAATTTAGAATTCATAGACTCTTTAATTCTAATAACTTGTGTAAAATTATTAGATAAATATATATTGTTATCATCATTAAAGAATACAACTCTTCCAACAGGATTTTTATCAGTTCCACCAGATTTTTCTATTATAATGTCACCATATATTAATTTTTTCTCATCAATCTTTTTTTGTTGAATATTTCTAAAAATAACATTATCATAATTTATAGAACCATCATTATTAAAATCAGCTGTTCTTATAACTTTTGTACCAATTTCTCCTTCTTTTAATCCAGTACCCCATTCACCAGATTGATTAACTTTAACAATATCATTTAATTTAATTTTTTTCATTAATCAACCTCCTCTACAAATTGAAATTCATCACATCTCGTCATTATAATATCTCCTCCAACTCTCTCAATTTCTGTTGGATTTCTGATTCCATGTCTATTACTCTTTTAAGAATAACCTCTGGCTTTTCAAACTCTTTCTTTTCTATAACAATTTCCTTATATTTATTAATAGACAAATCATAATCATTTTCAACAATTTCTTTTTTTGGAACAAAGAATGATTTTTCTGTTCTCTTTCTATTTTGTTCTTCCTCTGAATCTCTATTGTTAAATCTATTTATAATATCAGGAATATCATTTTCCTTTACAGGTTGTCTTTGATCATCCAAACTAAATCCATCAGCAATCATATCATAAAACCAAACTTTATCAGTTCCACCTTGAGTTGTTTTTGTAAAAATCATAATTGCTGTTGAAACACCTGCATAAGGTTTAAACACTCCACTTGGCATTGAGATAATTGCTTCTAATTTATGATTTTCTATTATTTCCTTTCTTATTGCTTTATGAGCATTTGAACTTCCAAATAATACTCCATCTGGAACAATTGATGCACATCTTCCTCCTATTTTTAAACTTCTTAAAAATAATGCTAAAAATAATAGCTCTGTCTTTTTAGTTTTTGTAACAGCCAATAAATCTTTTGATGTTCTTTCTGCATCTATTGAACCTTTAAAAGGTGGATTAGCTAAAACTAATGTATATTTTCCATTATCTTTATTGTCTTCTGATAATGAATCTTTGTACATTATATTTGGATTTTCAATTCCATGTTGCATTAAGTTCATTGCTCCAATTCTAAGCATTGTCCTATCCATATCAAATCCGAAAAACATTGTATTGTTAAAATGCTCTGTTAAATTTTCTGATAAAAACAAATCACTTTTATTTTTTCTTAAATATTCACCTGCTTCAACTAAAAAACCTGCTGTACCACAAGCTGGATCCACAATTATATCTTCTGGTGTAGGTTTCATTAATTCAACCATCATTTTTATAATGTGTCTTGGTGTTCTAAATTGTCCATTTACTCCTGCTTGACTTAGCTTAGATAATAAATACTCATACACATCTCCTTTTGTATCTCTATCTTTCATTTCTAATTTATCCATTGCTGTTACTACTTTTTGTAACATTATTGGTGTTGGTATTATAAATATTGCATCTTCCATATATTTAGCATATCCTGATTCTTTATCTTTTGCTAAATTTTTTATAAATGGAAATACATCTTGACTCATTATTTTAAACATTTTTTCAGCTGGATAATCTTTAAATTTACTCCATCTACAATTTTGATGTCCTTCATCAAAAATTCTTTTTGTCTTTATTCCTAGTAATACATCATTTTTTTCATGTGATATTTCTATTTCATCTAATCCTTTTACAAATAAAAGGTATGTAATTTGCTCTATTACTGTCAATGGGTTGGTTACTCCACCTTCCCAAAAATTTGTCCATATTCTATCTATTATACTTCTTATAATGCTATCCATATTGTAATTGCCTCCTATATTTTCATAGTTATCCTATTTATTTTATATCACATAATCCAATTTTTAACAATAAAATCCACATATTTTAAGCTATTTTGTCGAAAAAGTTTTTTATAATTTCTAATGTTGTTTCACCACTTATTTTGTAACTCATTAATTACATTCCATACCTTTCCTATTTCTTGTTTCACTTCACTTAAATCAACAGTATAAATCCTTCCACTATTCGCCAAATAAGTTAATTGATTTATATTATTTCCTATCCTTCTAAGTTCTGCTACGACTTCATTTAATCCATCAACTATCACTATACCTTTATCCAAACCTTGTTCAATCAAATATTCTGATAAACTAACTTTAGCAATTTCGCTTTTCTCAATCAACTTTTTCTTCTCCTTTTCACTAACTCTAATTGTTATAATTTTATCCTTCTTCAATTTATCATCTCCATTTCATAAAAGGGTTTGGGACTGTCCCAACTATCAAGAACCATTTGTATACACAAAGGGGAATCTTGCTAAAAAATTTCTCTTATTTTAGTTCTTTTTACTCCAAAACAATGTAAAAAGAAAAGTGACATTTTTATCTGTCACTAATCATTTCACATCTAAAGTAATTTAGCTTATACTCCAGTTATCTCAACTATTTTGTATCGATTCCCTAATTAGGGAATCGCTCATTCTATGGTCATCGTCCTTAATTTCAATACCACCACACATTTCATATAATCTTGAAATTATTGAATCTACAATACTATAATTTTTATTTATACATAATCTTTCTCTTAATTGATTTCTGTTATAATTTGTG
>JABLTN010036354.1_pt1 | contig 63004 bp, 61 predicted proteins | sample 7160141 | NCBI WGS metagenome assembly JABLTN01 (sample SAMN14651226, study PRJNA627086) | human gut metagenome | isolation source: feces | host: Homo sapiens | reverse complement strand
CCTCTATAATAACCATGTGGTTTAGTTATAACAAAATTGTGGTTTGACTATAACAATTGTGTGGTTTTATAAGATATAGATTTATAAAAGCAGGTGTTAACCTGCTGACTGTAAACTATATCTTTTCTTTTTATTTAAATTGAATATGTATCATTTTTGTTGATACAGTACATTATTCTGTTTCTGGTTCTTTTGAAATTAGATAATCCATTAGCGTTATAAATTAGTGAACCTATTTGTCTGTTTCTTGATTCAATAAATGAATTATTTATTCTTTTACCCTCTATAACAATAAATGGATTAACTATTTCTTTTTTCCAGTTAATGAGTAATGACGAGAATGCTTTATATTCTTTAATGTTGCAGTTTTTAAAAGCTTCAATTAGTTTTTCAAGTTCAATTTCAGCATTGTTTAATGTAGCAGTTCTATTAAATAATATATAATCTTCTTTTAATTCATAAGCTATCCTTATATCTGGAAAAGCTTCAAAAATTAATTCTCTTATGTTACGGTAATTGATGTATCTACCAAGTTTCCTGTTATATTTACCGATATTATCTAAATCTGCATCAACACTTAAAACACATTCAAACTTAGTAAGCAGATATATATACAAATCACTGTCACAATTTCTTCTACATCTTTTTCTGACATTATCAAAAAAATCATTTAAATTTTTTATAACATGAAATTCGTCGGCACAGATAATGGCGTTAGGAAAATATAATTTGCATACTTGTCTATAATAATCATTGAGATCCATTGAAATATATTTCACTCTGCTTAATTCGCTGGTATGTGTTTTATCGTTATACGTTCTATTCTTGATGGCTGAAAATTTAGATATCAGATAACTTTTTTTCCTGTCAGGATAGATATCAATAAGCTCTCCTGTTCTGAAATCCATCATAATCACTATTTGGAAAGTAATGTTCATCAATTGATAAAGCTTCTGGTAAAGCATGAGGTTCAATATTTACATGTTTATCAAAAATTCTTTGAACTTCAGTAGCTGTAATATTATATCTTCCAGCGACCTGGTTATATATGACATTAGTTCTCTTGAGATCTTTCAGAACATTTATTTTTGTTTCATGAGTGATTTTTCCATTTCTTTTTGCAAAAGGGTTCGATTCTGAAAATGTTAAATCACAATCTACACATTTATATCTTCTCTGTTTGAAAATAATAATACATTTTCTGTTAGCAAAAATAGAATGGTTAAGTTTTTTCGTATTATAACCATGTATTCTTCCTGGTTTGTCACATGCCGGACAAACATCACTTTCTTTTCTTAACAATTTAATAGTAAGTGTTAAATTACCATTTGAGTCATCGATACAATCTAATGACTCAATATCTTTATCATCAACATTAAGTATGTTCGTGATAAACTTATTTCGGATATTAGTATCCATTATAAAAACTCCTTTCTTATATTTGTTTACAGTCAAACTCAATTATAAGTTAAGGAGTTTTTAATTTACTGCATAATGACCATACCGCAGCTATAGGTAAAGGATGTATAGCCAAAGCTCTTAGCAATTTAAATTACTGCTTAAAATGTTTTATATATTTATCATGCTTTTAATATGTATAACTTATATGATATTTCTATTCTAATAATTTTGTTATTCTTTTTAGAGCATTTTTAAATCTTCCCCATTTGAAGCAATTACTTTTTTATACCAATCGAATGATTTTTTCTTAAATCTGTTTAATGTTCCTGTCCCATCATTATTTTTATCAACATAAATAAAACCATATCTTTTCTTCATTTCTCCTGTGCTAACAGAAACAATGTCTATTGGAGCCCATGTTGTATAACCAATCACATCGATAAAATCATCATTTATTGCATGATTTATTTCAGAAATATGTTCTTTAAAAAATTCCATTCTTTCTTCATCGATAATGTTTCCATTCTCATCTATCTGATCATTTAAGGGAATAGCATTTTCTACGATAAATAAAGGTTTTTGATATCTATCATATAATTCGTTCAATGAAATTCTTAAACCCTTGGGATCTATGGTACGATTCCATTGTCCTTGTTTTAAGTAAGAATTTTCTTTTTCATACTTATAGCCGTTATTATTATTATCACTAATCAAATAACTAAAATAATAACTGAAAGAAATAAAATCAACAGTTCCTTTCCTAATAATTTCTAAATCATTTTCTTTTATATCCAAATTCACCTTAAAACGTTTCAATACACTTTTACAAGTATTACTATAGAATCCTTTTACCATTACATCCGTAAAGTACATATTTTGCTTTAAATATAAATATTTAGCAAATACATCATTTGGATTAGTTGTTTTTGGATATCCTGGAGTATATTGAATCATACAACCAATTTTGAAATTAGAATTAATACTTTTTGCAAGCTGTACCACTTTAGCACTTGCTACAAACATATGATGACATGCTTGAAGTTTAATTTGAAATACATCTTCTTCACTTGTAAAAACTAGTCCTGCTTGTAACCATGGTTCTTTTTTATTCAAAACTTCATTAATTTCATTAAATGTCAACCAATATTTAACCTTATTTTTGTATCTTTTCATTACAATCTGACAATATTTAACATAGAAATCAATAAGTTTTCTGTTTCTCCAACTTCCATATTTTCGAACTAAATATAAAGGTGTTTCAAAATGAGATAAAGTGATTATTGGTTCAATATTATACTTCTTTAATTCATCTATAAATTGATCATAAAATTCCAAACCCTTAACATTTGGCTCTTCCTCATCACCGTGAGGAAATATTCGTGTCCAGTTGATTGAAAATCTTAAACATTTTAACCCTAACTCTCCAAACAGCTTTATATCTTCTTTATAATGATGATACATGTCAATTGCTTCATGACTTGGATAATATACTCCATTTTCAATCATGTCATCTATTTTTCTATCAACCCCTAAAGAAGATCTTCTAACTACATCTACAATTGATAAACCTTTACCATCAACATCATATGCACCTTCGCATTGATTTGCTGCTAACGCACCTCCCCATAAAAAATCTTTTGGAAATGACATTGTTATTTTTCTTCCTTTTGCTTATTGTCAAGCAATACAAATGGAGTATAAATAATTACACCTACTAAAATAACAACAAATGTTAAAACTATAGCTTGTCATTGACCGCTATATGCCAAGAATTGTTGAATAATCATAGGCATTCCTGGAATAGATTCCACATAACTTGGTGTCAAAAAGCCACTCGTTAGTGCATAATATCCGATATTCCCGCAAATTAAAGGAGTCAATACAAACGGAATCAAATAAATTGGATTAAGCATTATTGGCAATCCGAAAACCATAGGTTCCGAAATTCCACAGATTAAAGGAATAATGCTAACTTTAGTAATATCTTTTCTCTCAGGGCGTTTTGAAAACAATAATAATGCAATGGCTAGAGAAATAACTACACCTCCACCACCAAGGTTTGTAAAAGTATGAACATAAGCTAATGTATACCATTGTGTAGGAATTAAACCCGTTGCAACAGCTTCGATATTGGCTGCAATTGCTGCTTGTCTAACTGGTTTAGCAATAACATTCATTGCCATATGTCCGTGAATTCCCATCCACCACAATAATTGCGATAAAATGATAATAACACTTACACCTAATTGAGATCCAACCACTTGATTAAAAGGGACCTGAATCACTTTATAAACAATATCATTTAAATATAATCCTGTTGATCCATATAAAACTCCAGCGCATAATCCGAATATTAATAATACAATTGCTGCAGGAATTAAGGAATTAAAACTATTTGTAATCATTGGTGGAACAGCATCATTTAATTTGATTTTTATTTTATCAAATTTCATAAGTTTACTAAATAAAGCAATAGATAAAATTCCTACAAAGAAACTTAAGAATAAAGCAGATGCTCCTAAATTCTTTCCGATATTTTCCTGATTGCTTACTATCAAGAAACAAATAGCAGATAAAATTGCGCAAAATTCCGGCTTTAATTCTTTTCTTTTTCCTAATGAATAAGCAATTAATATAGTTGTCCACAAAGCCATGCAACTAATACAAGCATAATTTATTGTGGAAAACATATTTGAATAATTAGCTAGCCATGATAATGAGTCGTATTTTGCTAATCCTGATTTACTACAAATAAATATATTTAATAGTAAAGCAAATGATCCAACTATAATTATTGGCATTTGAATTGTAAAAGCATCTCTAATTGCATTAATGTAAATATTTGTATTCATAAACTCAGCTACTGGGCCAAGCCATTTTTCAAACCATTCTGTCATTCTATCTAGAATTTTATTATTTGTTTTTGACATAAATAATCTCCTTTTTTCAATCTAATAAACTTTTTGCGAAATCTAAAACAGCACCACCATTTTGTCTTCCATAATCACTTGGTGGAATCACTTCGACAGGTTTTCCCTTTGCAATTGATTCAATTGATTTTTTTTGTAATCGAACTTGTGGACCCAATAAAATACAATCACATTTATCAATTTCATTTCCTATATTTTCAACTGGAACAGCCCATATAATATGTTCTTCTCCTCTGTCTCTTGCAGCAATTTTCATTTTTTCTACAAGCATACTAGTAGACATACCAGCAGCACACGCTAACATTATTCTCATTTTCACTCTCCTAATTTTTCATGTATAAATTTAAATCCGTTAATATACTCAAGTGCCATTTCTTTTGCAAAAATAGCCATTGCCAAATGATCTTGAGCATGAACAAAAATAACATTAATTTTTACACTGTTCCCATTTGCTTCATCCACAAGTAAATCTGTTTGTGCTTGATGGGCCTCTTTCAACTCATTAGTAGCTTTTTTCAAATAATCTTCAGCATCTGCAATTTTATTTTCTCGAGCTGCTTGCATTGCTTGAAAAGAATAATTCTTACTTTCACCCGCATGAAGAATAATAGTAAATGCTATATTCTCTAAATTTTCCATTCTTTTTCCCTTTCATCATTTACAATACGTATATAATCCATTAAACTCTGTTTATTTCTTTGCGTAATGAATCTATCCACTTTCACTTCATCCATCAAAAAGTGCGCAAATAATTGATAGAATTGTTGAATTGTATCTTTATCTTTTCTCCCTACTAAAACCAAAGTTACAATATCTACGCTTTGATTTTCCCAAAGTATTGGCTTATCTAGAATTGCCATGCAAACATAGGTAGAATCAACAACAAGATTATTAGGATGTGGAATAGCAGTACGATACGTATAATCAGTACTTGCCAAAGATTCTCTCTCCATTACACTATGATATAAATCCAGAGTCACATTATTTTTCTTTACAGCAATATCACATAATTGTTTAATTGCATCTTCTTTATCTGTTGCATATAAAATAGGTATAAAATCAATATTTTCAAAATAATACAATCCGGTATCTTTATCGTGTAAATCTTTTTTTATTTGACTAATATATGTTTCATCAAAAAAGAATTGTGCATTTAATATTGGTATAGATGTTTTAATATTCAGCGGAATCATTGTGAAAATATAGTCAAATCTATTTAAGTCCATATTTTCTGCTTCTTTTGCGCTACTAACTTCAATAGATTCTATTTCGTCTTTAAAAGTTTCTAAATATTTGTATTTCATTAGATTAGCGCTCGTTTGCCCTAATGAACAAACAAGAAGAATATATTTTTTTTGATGTTGTGTTTTATCATTCTCTAACAAAAGTTGTAAAGATAATGCTATATATCCTATTTTATCTTCATTTACAGTTTTATTTGTTTTTCGATTTATCAAAATACATACAGCCTGTGCCATTGTATATGCAAAGGAATATTTTAATTTAATATCATCCAAAAGAGGATTTTTCATTTGTGTTCCATAGTTTAATCGTTTAATCAGTTGTTCTAAATGTAACCCTAATGAAATTCTAAATTCGAAATTATGCTTAATATTTATTTCAAATGTTGTATTTAACAAAACAAGAATTTCATTAATTAATAATTCTGTCTCGCTACTTAATACATTATTTCCATTATCACGAATAAATTGTTTCCCCATAATATGAAATGCAATGTATTCTCTTTCATGTAAAGGAAAGATTATTCCAAAAAATGATGTAATATCATTTAATAATAAGTTAGCAATTTTAAACTCTTTTGTGGACGAAATATCTTTTACAATATCACTACAAATAAATTTCCCTTGATCAATTCTTATCATTGCTAAAAAAATATGTTTTGTAATTACATCTATCATAAAATCAGACAGCATAAAACCATTTTTTATTTCAGATTCATATAGTATTTTTTTTATTATCTTTTTATCAAATTTTGTATTTGAATGAAATAAATCATATTCATTACAAATATTTCTAATATAAATCTCATCACCAATAAGTTGAATGCCTTTTTCTTTGTTTTTTTCTACTCTCAAATTGTTTTTTTCAACAATATCTCTAATTGTTTTAAAATCATTTTTTAAAGTTTTTTCAGAAATATACCATTTGTTACAAAGACTATCCAATGAAGTTAATTTTTCATGATTTACAAGAATTAACAATAATGCTTTTATTCTTTCTTCCTGTCCATCCGGTATATTTATATTTATATTTAAATAATTGTTAAATTTATATTCATCTAAAATAACTAATTGATATCCTCTGTTTCGTTTTGTTTCAATTTTAAAACCAAAATCATAACTACTCGCATTTATAACTGTAATGTTATTTCGTATTGTTTTCTCAGAAACTTTCAAATAATGAGCCATTTCATTTGAAGTAAGATATTTGTGATTTTGTAATAAATGAACTATTTGAATATCCCTTTTACTTATTGTCATATGTCCCTCTATAGTTATAATTTTCATTTTCTTTAACTTATTTATCAATCCAGTATTTTTCCAAATTGCAGTCGGTAATTTTTTCTCATTCTAAAATTAGACTAAAGCATCAAAAAAAGTGGTTTATACCACTTCTTTATTTAATTGATATAATTGCCACATTCCTTTATAAGCTATATCAGGATCATATTCGTGAATTGCTTCTGTTTCTGACGCGATAATTCTTCCTAAACCACCTGTTGCAATAACTGGACAATCTAGATCATTCAATTCTTTTTTCATTGTTTTGATTACATATTCCACAGCCCCAATATAACCATACACAATACCCGCTTGCATACCTTGTATTGTATTTGTACCCAAAATAGAATCCGGTTTTTTAATTTCAATATTAGGTAATTTTGCTGCTTGGCTTGTTAATGCGTTAGTACTGATTCCTAAGCCTGGCATAATAATGCAATATTTAAATTCAGCATCTTTTGATATGTAGTCAAACGTTGTAGCAGTACCAAAATCTACAACAATGCATGAAGATTTATAACGATTGTATCCTGCAACAACATCTACAATTCTATCCGCACCAACTTCCTTTGGATTTTCTGTATGAATCTTAATTCCTGTTTTTATCCCTGGGCCAATAATTAATGGTTCTTTTTTTAGATACTTAAATATCGCAGACGTAAATGTATACATAATTTGCGGTACTACACTAGAAATAATGACATCCTCAACTTGATGTTTCATTACTTCTGCAGTAGTAAAGAAAGAAGAAAGAGCGATAACAAATTCATCACTTGTTCTAGGAGATTTTGTTGTTAAACGGAATGTAGAAATGATTTTTCCTTCATCTACAAATCCCATTGATATATTTGTATTTCCAATATCTACTGTTAAAATCATCTTATTTCCCCTTTACGCAATATTTTAATATCTCTGAAGCAGTTTCTTCCTTTGATAATAAAGGCAGCTCTTTCATTTCATCTTTAGAAATAATTGTCACTTTATTTGTATCATGAGCAAAGCCAGCTCCTTTTTCTTTGAGATTATTGGCAACGATATAATCACAGTTTTTCTTTTCCAGTTTTTTCTTCGCTGATTCTAATAGATTTTCGGTTTCCATTGCAAAGCCAATAATTACTTGATTTTCTTTTTTCTCTTTTCCAATAGTGGCTAATATATCTGTTGTCTTTGTTAATTCAAGGTTCATTCCTTCGCCACTTTTATGAATTTTATTTTCAGCAACTTCTTTTGGTGTATAGTCTGCTACAGCAGCAGATAAAATCATAATATCGCTTTCCTTGTTATGCATAAATACAGCTTCTGCCATATCTTTAGCGCTTGTCACTTGAATCGTATTAACGTTTTTAATCGCTTCTAAATTTGTTTGTCCTGTAACTAAAGTAACTTCTGCTCCAAAGTTTCTAGCCATCTTTGCTAAAGCATAGCCCATTTTTCCTGTACTATGATTTGTAATATAACGTACGGGATCAATCGCTTCTTGTGTAGGACCAGCTGTAATTAATACTTTTTTACCTTTTAAAAATTTATCTTCTTCTAAGATTTCTTTGATTTTATCTTCAATTTCAAAAGCTTCTGGCATTCTACCTTTTCCTGTGTCGCCACAAGCTAAATACCCAGAATCACTGTCTAAAATATGTATTCCAAGTTGTCTGCACTTTCGAATGTTTTCTTGTGTCACTTCATTTTCTAACATTCCAGTATTCATTGCTGGAACAATTAGTTTAGAACAGTGACTTGCTAAAAAAGTAGTTGTTAACATATTATCCGCAAGACCATTTGCAATTTTTGCAATCGTATTCGCACTTGCTGGAGCAATCACAAAAACATCTGCTTTCTTCGCAATAGAAATATGATGAACATCTGGTTCATAATCTACTGAAAACATATCTGTAACCACTCTACTTCCGCTTAATGTTTGAAAAGTAAGAGGTGTTACAAATTTTTGTGCAGCTTCTGTCATTAAGACAATTACTTCATAATTTTGCTTTTTCAAGCTTGAAACAAGTGAACATATTTTATAAATTGCTATGCCACCTGTTACACCAATCACAACACATTTTTTCTTTTCCATATATTTTCCTTCTGCCGTTCGTTTGATACAGCGAATCACAAAATTATTATACATTGAAAAGTAATTTAGTTCGTCTAAAATGTTCTTATAGAGAAGGAGTACGTAACTAATGAAATATCTAGTTGTATCTGACATCCACGGTTCATTAAGTGGTGCAGAAATTTTAAAAGAAAGTTTCAAATATCATCAAGCAGACGCTATTCTGTGCTTAGGTGATATTCTGTATCATGGTCCAAGAAATGATTTACCAAGTGATTATGCACCTAAAAAAGTAATTGAAATCATTAAATCTTTAATTCCTAATATTATTACTGTACGTGGAAATTGTGATGGAGAAGTTGATGAAATGGTATTAGGTTTTCCAATACTTAGTACAACAAATTATTTTTATTTAAATCCAAAACATAAAGTATGCATGAGTCATGGCCATATTTATTCACCAGATAAATTACCACCTCTTGAACCTGGCAATATCTTTCTATCAGGTCATACACATATTCCAACAGCATATACAAATGAAAATGGCGTTTATTTATTAAATCCAGGATCTATTTCTTTACCTAAAGAAAATCATCCAAGAACATACGCTATATTAGATGATTCAAATTTCACTATTTATGAAATAGACCATACTCCTTATATGTCTATAGAAATCGAGTAATTTATGAAAAATACATTTAATTCTTTATGCATCAGTCTTCCTGAAGACATTAAAAAAGCTAAATATCATGATGACTTCAAGCGTGCAATCCGTTTAATTGATATGCATTTGCAAAGTGACAAAACTGCAACCTGCATGAAAGAGCGTCTTGCATTTGAAAAACTTGTTTTAAAAGATTTACCACGGGAATACCCTTATTCTGTTTCAGAGGCCCTAGAAATTATCCAAAAAGAAATCAAAGATTTCAGTGAAGAAGAATTCAATGAGTGGATTGATACCGAAAAAGTGGATTGGATTTATGTTGATGGAGAAATTCATTTATTCAATCGTTTCTTCAACACAATGAAAAAAGTGTATCCTGATATTGCTAAAAGATGTGGTATTGCTAAAACAGATGAAAACTTCAAATTATTAGAAAAAAATATGTCTGTAATGAAACAAAAAGGATATAACTCTTACCACTACCATGTTAAAAGTTCTATTCAAATTCATGATGATGCTTTTATACCTAACAAAAAAGTACATGTACATTTACCAATTCCTAGTAACTGTATCAATATTGAAAATATCAAAATACTAGACCATACAAACAGTCCTGTCACTTTCATAAGTAATGCTAACAGCAGAACCATTTATTTTGAAGAAGTAAGGGAAGAAAACCATCCATTCTTTGTCGAATATGAATATGACAGCACTAGTAAATATAATCTTTTGACTTGTGGTAAAGATTCCAACAACTTCAAAGAATATACATGCGAAAAAAATCCTGCAATTGTTTTTACACCGCTTATTAAAGCATTAGCAAAAGAACTTAAAGGTAATGAAACAGATCCTTTAAAAATTGCTAGAAACTTTTACGATTACTGTACCACTAAAGTAACTTATTCTTTTATGAGAAAATATGTTGCTTTACCATATATTCCTGATTATGTTGGAGCATCTTTAAAAGGAGATTGTGGCGTACAGGCACTATTATTTATTACATTATGTAGAGTAACAGGTATACCTGCACATTTCCAAAGTGGCTTATATACAACTCCATATGATATTGGTTGTCATGATTGGGCAATGTTTTATGTAGAACCTTATGGATGGCTATTCGCTGATCCTAGTTTTGGTGGTTCAGCATTTAGAGCAAATAGAAAAGAATTACATGATTTCTATTTTGGTAACTTAGACCCATTCCGTATGGTCGCAAATAATGATGTTTGTAATGAATTTGAACCAGCTAAAAAATATTTAAGAAGTGATCCATATGACAATCAAATCGGTGAAATTGAATATGATGATTATGGTTTAACTGAAAAAGACTTCTCTTACAAACAAGTTATTCTAGAAAATTATCAAAATAATTAGAGCTACAATAAACTGAAAATGACATGTAAATTGGCTAGAAATGTCCAAAAATACATGTCTTTTTGTTTTTATAAGAATTATTTAGTTAATAAACAGTTTTGCAAAATAACGGCCTATATTTTGTATAGTGACTAAAACACAACTCAAAACAGTTAACTGTGTACTATTTTGAAGAGTTGCAACCAGTGGTTGCTAACATTCCAACCTCACTTGATATACTTTTTGCACCTCTTTTGTTAAACTGAACCTAGAAAAATTGCAAAGGAGAACATCATCTATGACACTTGGAGAAAAAATCATACAGCTACGCACACAGAAAAACTGGTCACAAGGTGATCTTGCTGATGCACTCGATATTTCACGCCAAAGCGTATCAAAATGGGAAACTGATGCTTCTATTCCAGAGCTTGACAAGCTCTTAAAGCTATCTGAGCTTTTTGGTGTGACACTTGACGAACTCGTGCGTGGTGAAGACGTGTCAAAAAAAGAATCAGAAACTGTGGCACAATCTATGCCCACGTCCTTTGCACCAAAGGAAACACCTGAGCGCGAAAAGCGTCAAACCATCACTGGAACAGTTTTATTATGTACCAGTGCAATCATTTTGATTCTCTCACTGTTACTTGCTGGTAATCTTTTGATAGGACTGCTATTTGCAACACCGTTTTTCATCTGTGGCATCATATGCTTTACTTTGAGACAACGCGTTGGTCTATGTTGTGGCTGGGTGACCTACCTCTATATTGATCTCTATCTCCGCTTTGCAACTGGCCTTTCGTGGACGACTATCTTTATGACGCATCTTTGGACGGCACATATGAATTATGCACGTCTTTCTATTGCTTGGTTGCAATTCATTATCATGGTTCTGATGACTCTTTGTACGATGCATTCCTACCGGATGCTTAGACTTTATGTGACAAAAAAAGAGATTACTTGGCTTATTATCGGTTGGCTTATCGTGCTCATTGTGCTACCACTTTTTATGAACTACGGTATAATGCCACTATGGATAAATAATTTACAACTCTACAGCAATTTCTCTCCATATTTCTTTATTACCATTTTGTATAGCTATGTACGTCTAGCACTTGTAAATGTTTTGCTTGTACGCACATTTGCTGTATTGCGTATAAAGAAAGAAAAGTGAACTAAAATAATACAAAAGCTAAAAAATATAATATTTTGTCTATATATGTCGTTTAAAACAAACTATTGAAAAGGAACATAAGTTCATTAACCTATGTTCCTATTTTTTATAAGATTTATGCTGCTTTCTTTTCTTTTGCAGCTGCGATAACTTTATCAGCTACATCTTTTGGAGCGTCTTGATAGCGTTCAAATGAAACTGTAAATTTACCTCTACCTTGAGTCATTGAGCGAAGTTCATTAGCATATGTTAGAATTTCTGCCATTGGAACTTCCGCAACAATTTCTTGTTCTCCATCTTCTGTTGTTTGCATATCAACAATCATACCTCTACGTTTAGTAATATCGCCCATGATTGTTCCTGTATATTCTTCAGGTGCATAAACTACAACTTTATCGATTGGTTCTAATAATACTGGTTTAGCATTTGGCATTGCATTATTGTAAGCTAAACGAGCAGCTTCTTTAAAGGCCATTTCTTTGGAATCTACTGGGTGATAAGATCCATCATATAGTGTAGCTTTAACACCAACAACTTTATATCCTGCTAATACACCCTTTTCCATGCAGTCCCTTAAGCCTTGCTCTACTGGTGGGAAATATTGCTTAGGTACAGCACCACCGAATACTTCTTCAGCAAATACCATATCTTCACTGTCTACTGGTTCAAAGCGTACCCATACGTCACCATATTGACCTGCACCACCATTTTGTTTCTTATATTTACCTTGTGCTTCTGCTTTACCACGAATTGTTTCACGGTATTGAACAGTTGGAACTGTAGTAGTTACTTCAACCTTATATTTTGTCTTTAATTTAGAAATAATCAAATCAATATGTTGATCACCTAAACCATATAGTACTTGCTCATGAGTTTCAGCGTTCTTATCTAGACGAATTGTTCTATCTTCAGCGCACATATTGCGAATACCAACTGACAATTTATCTTCATCAGCTTTTGTCTTTGGCCAAATTGCATAACCTAAGTTTGGTTCTGGGAATTCAATCGGATCAAATTTAACAACTTTATTTTGTGTACATAATGTGTCATTAGTAGATGTATTTTGTAGTTTAACAACCGCACCAATGTCACCAGTAAATAACTTACCAACACCAATCTGATATTTACCATTTACTACATATACCTGTGAAATCTTTTCAGATACTTCTTTATTTGCGTTATAAACTTGAGAATCTGAATTCAAGACACCACTCATTACTTTCAAGTAAGATACCTGTCCTACAAATGGGTCAATAATTGTCTTAAATACAAACGCAGATAAAGCTTCTTTTTCATTTGTTTCTAATTCAATGTTTGCACCTTTTAATGATGTTGCATGAATATGTCCTTTTTCAGCATAACTTGGGAAATACTCTGTAATTAAGTCCATTAAACGTTCAATACCTGTTTCGTTTGTAGCACTACCACAATATACAGGGTGAATATCACCATTTCTTACACCAATTCTTAATCCCTTAGCTACTTCGTGCATATCGAATTTTTCGCCAGAGAAGAATTTTTCCATTAATGAATCATCAGTCATTGCAATAGCTTCTGCAATTTCGCTATAGTATTCTTCAACTTGATCAACCATATCACTTGGAACATCCTGTGGTTCATCATGATTGTCATAGAACCATGCTTTATTACGTAGAATATTTACAGAACCTGCAACTGTTCCATCTTTAATAATTGGCATTTCAAAAGGAATAACAGATTTACCAAATTTTTCTCTTAAAGCACTATATGTCTTTTCAAACGAAGCATTTGGATCATCCATTTTATTTACAAAGAAAATTGTAGGAAGTTTTCTATTTATAACAGCTTCTTTATAAGCTCTTTCTGTTCCCGCTTCTACACCTTCTTTAGCATCAACAACAATTAGTGCATTATCACCTACTGTTAAACCAGTAACTTCTTCACCTTCATAATCCATATACCCTGGAGTATCGATGAAGTTAATTTTTTTATCTTTCCATTCTACAGGTGCTAAATGGCAATAGCATGATAAACCTCTTTTACCTTCGTCAATATCGAAGTTTAAAGCCGTTGTACCATCACCTGCTTTACCCATACGGTCAATAGCTTTTGTAAAATGAAGACAAGCTTCACCTACTGTACTTTTACCCGCACCAGAGTGACCAAGTAAAACAACATTACGAACATCTAATGATAAATAGTCTTTCATATTGCTTCACCTACTTTAACAAGCCTTTCAAATCTTCAAAACATTCTTTACGAACATAATGAATAGCTAAGTTACCTTGATAATCTTTAAGTGTTTTGTCTGCACCATGTTCTATCAAGAAACGAATTAATTCTGGGTATCCAATATAAGCAGCTCTCATTAAAGCTGTGCATCCTTTATTATCTACAGCATTTACATCAGCACCTGCATCAAGTAAACTTTTCATTTCTTCTAATTTATAAGCTGTTGTGGCTTCCATAAGAGCAGTTCTGCCTTCTTCGTCTTTTGCATTAACATCTGCTCCCTTGCCAATTAAATAATTAACTACTTCTGTTTCACCTAATAATGCAGCTCTCATTAATGCTGTTCTTCCTTTATTATCATGTGAATTTACATCAGCACCTGCATGTTCAAGCATTCTACAAATTTCTAAATGTCCTTTTTTCGCTGCACCCATTAGTGCTGTCTTATTATTTTTGTCACGTGCTCTAACATCTGCTCCATTATCTAGCAAATAGCGGACAATATTATCGTATCCTCTTTTTGCACTACGCATTAATGCTGTTCTTCCGTCACCATTAGCAACGTTAACATTTGCGCCTTTAGAAACCATTGAACAAACCTTTTCGAAATCACCTCTAGCTGCAGCGTCGAAAAATTCTTGATTAATCTGATCCATATAGATATCCTCCTTTTAATGATATGGACAAAAAAAGTGGCACACGCATACCACCTTAAAAGAACAATAAATTGTAATCATGAGAAACCCTGTCTAAAAGAATAACCTCTTTTCCAGGCAAGTTTTGTACATTAAAAAGTGTAACTTTAGTTCCTAACATGATCTTTCAACTCCATTCTTGTCTATGACTTTATTGTATCGAATTAAAAGATAACTGCAAGAGTTTTATTCTCGTTTTAAATTAATTTCTTGTAATATTTTTGCTAATTTTTGAAAACGTTTTCATTCATTATCTTTAGCAATATAAACAGTCCTTGTTGGAAAGGCCATTTGTATATTTTCTTTACGAAATTCTTTAAGTATTTCTTCTCTAACTTTACATGCTGCACTATAGCTTTCGCCAACTGATTTTCCTTCTACATAGAAGCATAAATCAACACTGCTTTCATTTAGATTTTCCACAAATACATTACACTGATCATTTGTTATACCAATATTCTTTTCTTCTATTGATACAACCTTTTGAATGACACTTCGAGCAGAATCAATATCAGTATCATAAGTTACGGAAACATAAATTTTATTTTTAAAGTTATGACCTGTACGATTTTCTATAATTGTAGAATTCATCGTGCTGTTAGGAATAATTACATTTGAGTTATTCACTGTTTCTAGAACAATATGTCTAAAGTTTATTTCTTTAACTTTACCAGTAATATTTTTATCTGGTAATGTAATTGAATCTCCTAGATGAAATGGCTCATATAAAGCAATAAAGAAACCACTGATATAATTACCAAAACTTTCCTGTGCAGCTAAACCTACAATAACAGCAACTAAGCTTGTCGCACCTAATAAAGCCGTACCCAATACTCGCATTGGCTTAATTTCCGAAAAAACAAGAAACGCTGCAACCGCAAACATCACCGTTCTTAATGTTTTAAATAAATAACGAAATGCTGTATTTTTATGTGCCCCATTTTTTTCATGAACAACCTTCTGTAATTTATTTAAGCTTGCATTTAATATCGTTGTAACAACAAATATAAATATAAAATAGATTAAAAAATTCCAAAAACCATTTTCAAATAATTCTTTTTCTATCGCTTTTAATATAAACTACCTCATCTTTTTTATACGCTCTTTATAATCAGGCATATATTTTTCTATTACCTCATAAAATTTCTTTGAATGGTTTGGTACCAAGAAATGTGCATATTCATGTAACAATACATATTCAAAAAATTCAACTGGATAATGTATTAATCTAGTACTAAGTGTAATTGAATGTTTATTAGGAAAACAAACACCCCATCTACTTTTCATATCTCTTAGTTTAATATCAGGCAATTGAAGACGATTAGATTTACATATTTTTTCATCCCAATTACTTCTGTTAATCTCAATTAGTTCCTGCATCTTTTGCTGCATATATTTCTTCACTAATTTATCCTGAGAAACTTGCTTATACTTTGGAGTTAAGAAATAAATCGCTTCTTCTGTTTCTTCAATAGTTGTTCTTCTACTATATGCAATAACAATACATTTCTTTTGTCCTAAAATATATATTTCATTTTCTTCACTTATCGCATTCATTTCATTTCTTTTTTGAATCACCTTTTGTGTTTTCTTAATCCAGCTAGCTCGTGACTCAATAAAACTTTGTATAATCTTTTCACTTGTACTATAAGGAACACTGCATAACAAACTTCCATCTTTTCGAACACGAAGATACATATTTTTATTACGTGTTTTTTCAATATTAATTGTTATTAGATTTCCCTCAATTTCCATTTGCAAAGATTTCATGCATCAATCATAAAAAACTACTTTCTGATTATCAAGCTAAAGTTTATTTATAGTTAAAAAGTTAGTCGTGAGCATGTTGCTGAATTTTATTCGACAATTAATTTTTACTATCTGGAAAAAGATAACAAGAGATGAAATTGACTAACATGCTATTTGTTGGTTCTCTTGTTTTTGTTCTAGGCGCATGTTCTACACCTACTCCTGCTACTTCTACTCCAGAAGCTGAAGTTAAAGAAGTAGTAACAAGTGGCAAATAAGAGGTAACTAACAATACTGGTGCTGACATCAATGGACTTTATATCTATGATGCAACTTCTTCTGACAAAGGTACTAACTACGCTGAAGGCGGTTTAGCTGATGGCGAAACTATTACTGTTGAAATCAGCGTTGATAAAGATAAAGCTGAAGGATATGCCATGAAAGTTGAATACGTTGCAGGTGATACAACTGTTACTGCATTTGAAAACCTTCACCTAGAAGAAGCTCCTCTTTATTTAAAGGACGAAGCTGATGTTACTAGCGGTGCTACACCATTTACAAAACCCGAATAATTATTTATTTAGAAAGTAAAAACGGATTGACTGGTGATTAGAATCATTATCTTTCCGTTTTTCTTATATTTTCTTCTTGAGTCATCTTAACAAACCACTTTTTACTTTCATTTGTTGATCAATTTTTTAAAATTCATAATATAACAAAAAAAACCGCATATGCGGTTTAAATTTTACCTATGGGGCGATTGATGGGACTCGAACCCACGAATGCTGGAGCCACAATCCAGTGTGTTAACCAACTTCACCACAACCGCCATAAGCAAGAAATATTATATCTCAATAGTAATAACTATGCAACAAGAATTTTATAATTAAAATGTAAAAATTTTCAGAAATTAAATATTGCATTTTCTGAAATTTATGTAAATAATATATCTAACAGCGATGAACAGGAAAAGTACCTAGCAAACTGTGCCCAGTGAATGAAGGATAGTGGAAACTTCATCATAAGCGTTAGCGAAAGAACACCTGGTAGCTTCGATCCGAAACTGATGGAGTAGGCCTCGACGGGAATCAGTCCGTTAACTTACTGATTGTTGATGATAGTCAAGAAAAGTGACCTAATAGGTAATGTGGGTGGCACCGCGGAGAATACAGTCCTTCGTCCCAAGTGATGATGGGCTGTTTTATATTTGGAGGTGCAATAGCATGTGTGGTATTTTAGCAACAACAGACGTAACAACAAACAAAGAATTATTCAAACAAGCGTTATCTGCTTTAATTGACCGTGGCCCAGATGAAGGTTGTATTCTTAGTATAAAAGATGGCATGATGGGATTTAGAAGACTTGCTATCATGGGTTTAACAGAAGAAGGAATGCAACCATTCACTTTAGATAACAGTGCTTTAATTTGTAATGGGGAAATCTATTGTTTTCGACCATTAAAAGAAAAACTCAAAGAAAAATATACATTTCATTCTGATTCAGACTGTGAAATTCTTTTACCTTTATATAAAGAATATGGTGAAAAGATGTTTGCGATGCTGGATGCAGAATATGCACTAGTTTTATATGACGCTGATACTGATTCCTGGCTTGCAGCTAGAGATCCTATTGGTATTCGACCTTTATTTTATGGATATACAGAAAATCATAAAATCGTTTTCGGTTCAACCGCTCAATCTCTTATGCTAATTGCCAAGGATATCAAATCTTTCCCTCCTGGATGTTATTACAAAGATGGTAAGTTTATCCGTTACAGCTCAATATATCACGCCGATAAATATAATAATGACGATTTAGAAACAGCCTGCATTAAGATTCATGACAAATTAATTGCCGGTGTCAAGAAAAGAATGGATAGCGATGCTCCTGTCGGTTATTTGTTAAGTGGTGGTTTAGATTCTTCTCTTGTTTGTGCTATTGCTCAAAAAGAATCTTCCAAGCCAATACGTACTTTTTCAATTGGAATGAATACTGATGCGATTGATTTAAAGTATGCAAAGCAGGTAGCTGATTATATCAAGAGTGATCATACAGAAATTATCATTACCAAAGAAGATGTTCTAGAAGCGATTAAAGAAGTAATTAAAGTATTAGAAACTTGGGATATTACAACTATACGAGCTTCCATTGGCATGTATTTACTATGCAAAGCAATTCATCAAGCAACAGATATACATGTTTTATTTACAGGTGAAATATCTGATGAACTATTCGGTTATAAATATACAGATTTCGCTCCTGATGCTGAAAGTTTTGAATTAGAAGCCGAAAAAAGAATAAAAGAATTATATATGTATGATGTACTACGTGCCGATCGTTGTATTTCTTCTAACAGTATGGAAGGTAGAGTTCCTTTTGGTGATTTGGATTTTGTCAAATATGTTATGGCTATTAATCCTGAATTAAAGATGAATCATTATCATATGGGCAAATATTTGCTAAGACATGCTTTTGAAAAAGATCATATCTTGCCAGAAAATATTTTATTTAGAGATAAAGCTGCTTTCTCCGATGCAGTTGGTCATTCACTCGTTGATGATATTAAAGAATATGCAGAAAGCTACTATACAGATGAAGAATTTAAAGAAAAGTGTTCTAAATACTCGTATCATGCTCCATACACTAAAGAGAGTTTACTTTATAGAGAGATATTTGAATCTTTCTATCCAGATATGGATAAATTAATTGTAGATTATTGGCTTCCTAATCAAAGCTGGCCAGGATGTCAAATTAATGATCCAAGTGCCAGATATTTATCAAATTATGGAAAGTCCGGAGAATAAATTATGTTAGACATCAAAATCACAAAAACTAGTACCCTAAAAGAAAAGCCTAGAGATGAAAAAAGCTTAGGCTTTGGAAAAATATTTACAGATCATATGTTCGTTATGGATTATATAGAAGGTAGCGGCTGGATTAATCCTAGAATTGAACCGTATCATCCTTTTATGATTGATCCTTCTTGCAATGTACTGCATTATGCTCAAGAAGTATTTGAAGGTTTAAAAGCATATCGTACCCCAACAAATGATATTCAATTATTTAGACCTCTATGTAATGCTGAACGAATGCAAGACTCATGTGATCGTTTATGTATTCCAAAAATCCCAACAGATGATTTTCTTGAAGCTGTAACAACCCTAGTTGAACTTGAAAAAGACTGGGTTCCCCATAGTGAAGGTACCTCTTTATATATAAGACCATTTATATTTGCTTCCGCTGATGGTTTAGGAGTACACGCTTCTAATAGATATACATTCTGTATTATTCTTTCCCCAAGTGGTTCATATTTTAAAAATGGTTTATCTGCCACAAGAATTTATGTTGAAGATGATTATATTCGAGCTGCTCCAGGCTTAACTGGATTTGCTAAATGTGGTGGTAACTATGCTGCAAGCATTAAATCAAGTGAACTTGCAAATAAACTTGGCTATGATCAAGTTTTATGGTTGGATGGTATACACAAAAAATATGTTGAAGAAGTTGGCGCGATGAATATCTTCTTTAAGATTGATGGTAGATTATATACAGCTGCATGTACTGGAACTGTATTACCTGGTGTAACACGTAGAAGTATTATAGAACTTGCCAAAGAAGATGGTTATGAAGTTATCGAAGGCCCTTTAGCAATTGAAGATATTATGAAAGCAGGAAAAGAAGGAACTCTTGAAGAAGTATTTGGTACTGGTACAGCAGCAGTTGTTGCTCCAGTAAAAGAATTAAAATGGAAAGATGAAACAATATTTATTGGTGATGGAAATATTGGTTCACTAACCAAAAAGTTTTATGATACTTTAACATCTATTCAAAAAGGTCAAAGTAACAAGCATCCTGAATGGATTACTAAAGTTTGCAAAGGATAATAAACGGGTATCTTATCTAATCAAAATGGATAAGATACCCTGTTTTTATTCCATTGCGTCTAGATGAACACTTCTAACAGAAGATATTTCTTTTAAAGCAGAAAGCATTTCATCTATCGAACAACTTAAAGAAGTAATATCTAAAGAAAGTAATACATTAGCTTTTTCATGAATTGGAATAGCTTGTGAAATAGTTAAAATCGACGTACTTAAATTGGTTAAAACACGTATCACACTGGCTAAAGAACCATTTTCATTTTTTAAAATGAGCGATATAACTGCATGTCTATTTGTTTTATTATCACTTGTTTCATAGACATAATCTTTATATTTATAATATGTATTTCTCGATATACCAACTTGTGTTACAGCTTCTTTTACCGTTGAACATTCTTTATTTTCTAATAGTTTTCTCGCTTCGATTACTTTATCCAGATAATCTGGAAGTATTTTTTTATGAACAATCAAAAAATCACTTTTCATTTATTACCACCGTTCCCTTTTTGCATAAATCTACATTAACAATTTGTGCATAGTTTATTTGTTGTCTTAAGTTTTCTGATATTTCTTTTTTACTGATTCCTAAAATCGTGGAACCTGAACCACTGATGACAATAATTCCATCTGTATCTTTTTTAAAATCTTTTCTTAAATCATCAAAGAAAGGGATTAACTTTTTACGATATGGTTCATGTATTTCATCTTTTTCACCATATTGTAATAGATTATTATCACCATCTTCTAATCCTTGAATAAAGTAAAGAGAATTAGCCACATTTCTTGCAATTATGCCTCTAGGATAAGTAGCAGGTAATATCCTTCTTGCTTCTTCTGTACTCACCTCAAAAGAAGGAATAAACAATGTATATTTAAATTCAGGACTAACTTCTATTTTCTTTGTAATAAATTTATTATCTTGATGTAATGATATCGTCATGCCGCCAAAGATACATGGTGCCACATTATCAGGATGACCCTCCATTAAACTGGCCAGTTGAAATATTTCATCTTTTGTCAAAGCGTTATTATGCAGTGCACTTGCACAAAATAACCCTGCTGTAATAAGAGATGCGCTTGATCCTAAACCTCTACAACAAGGTATCTTTGTATCAAAAATAACCGAAACATAGTCATTTACACCAATAGATTCACAACCTTTATGATAAGCTTTCAAAAATAAATTATCCGGATTATTAAACTGTTCTTCAACATTTCCCAAATGATCTTTATCATTTAGTTTTACATCAAAGGTATTGAATAAATCTAAAGCAATACCAAAACAGTCAAATCCAACACCAAGGTTTGCACTTGTTGCAGGAGTCTTAATCTTCATCACTTAACTCCTCCATTCTTTTTGCAATAATTTGCATTCCATCTTTTATTTCTATGCTTCTTGTAAAACGAACTTCCATATTTTTCAAGTTTTTTAAATTTGCAGGTATTTCACAAAGAGAAAGATTTGCCAATCTTTCCATCGCTTCAAATTCATCCAAGTTATTTTCTTTTTCGATAGAATTCAATACATCTTTACTGAATTTATATGGTGAAGCTGTGGATAAAACAATGCATGGCCTTTTATCTTCTGTTTCTTTTTTATAGTTTCTCATCGCATTTAAAGCAACAGCAGTATGAGGATCAATCAATACATGTTCCTCTTCAAATAAATCATGAATTGTCTTTTTTGTATCTTTTTCACTTGTCCAGTATCCACTAAAATCTGTCTTAAGTTTTTTATAAATGTTTTCTGGTATTGTATATTCTTTTTTCTCTTTTAATTCATTCATCATTTGATTTACAAAATTGCTATCATAGTCACTTAAAATAAAAAGTAATCTTTCCAAATTAGAAGAAATTAAAATATCCATTGATGGTGAAATTGTTTGAATAAAATCTCTATGAATTGAATATGTTCCCGTATTCAAAAAGTCTGTTAAAACATGATTTGTATTCGATGCACAAATTAACTGATGCACTGGTAAGCCAATCATCTTTGCATAATACCCAGCAAGAATATCTCCAAAATTACCCGTAGGTACTACAAAATTAATTTCATCACCACACTTTATCTCTTCCTCATTTACTAGCTTGATATAACTTGTATAGTAATAAACAATCTGGGGAACTAGTCTACCTATATTAATGGAATTAGCAGATGAAATAGATACATTATGTAAACTGTTTAATACGTCTTTGTTACTTGTGGCTTCTTTCACCATTCTTTGACAATCATCAAAATTACCTTTTACAGCAATTACTTCTACATTTTTACCAACGGAAGTAACCATTTGTTTCTTTTGAATCTCAGAAACACCGATTTCTGGATAAAATACTGTTATTGCCGTATGTGGCACATCACTGAAACCTGATATAGCTGCTTTGCCTGTATCTCCTGATGTCGCCGTTAAAATAGATATAATGTCTTTTCTATTTTCTTTTTTATATGAAGTTGTTAGTAAATATGGCAATAAAGTTAAAGCAATATCCTTGAAGGCACATGTTGGCCCATGCCAAAGCTCCATCAAATACCCGTCTTTTATTTTTTTTACTGGCACGATATCTTTGGTATCAAATTTTGTATCGTATGCTTTTTCTATGCATTCCTTTAATTCTTCTGATGAATAGTCTTCCAAAAAAACTTCTAGAATCTTTTCAGCAACTTCTTGATATGTATCTTTCAACAACTGTTCTGGATTTAATTTTTTATCTAAAAATCTTGGTGTATATAAACCACCATCTTTTGCTAAACCTTCAATAATTGCTTCATGAGATAGAACATATTTCTCTTTGCCACGTGTACTTTGATACTTCACCATAAAATTCTTGTCTCCTTATAAAGATACTGATAGAATAATAATATGTTTGTGTTTTAAATACAAGTGTATCTAATTCAGAAACACGGAGGATATATGCAAATTGCTTTATTAGGACATGGTGTTGTTGGAAGTGGTGTTAAAAAGATTGTTGACGAAGCTTTTTCCGACAAATCCCTGCAAATCAAAAAAATACTTGTGAAAGATTTCAGTCACTTCACAGATACAAGAATGACAATAGATATGATGGATATATTGAACGACTCTGATATTGAAACAGTGGTTGAATGTATTGGTGGTTTAGAACCAACGCATACATACGTTAAGATGAGTTTAGAAGCACATAAAAATGTTGTAACAGCGAATAAAAAGATGTTAGCCACATATGCTTTAGAACTATTTGAACTTGCTAAGCAAAATAATGTTTCTTTGTGTTATGAAGCTTGTGTTGGCGGTGGCGTACCATGGATTCATGAATGCAATAAAATCAATCAATTTTCTTCAATTTCTTCTTTTGTTGGAATTATGAATGGCACAACAAACTACATTCTTTCTAATATGGCGAAAGAACATGTTTCTTTTGAAGATGCACTAAAAAAAGCTCAAGAAAACGGCTATGCCGAAAAAGATCCAACAGATGATATCTGTGGCTATGATGTATGTTATAAAACTTCTTTATCTGCTTATACCACTTTTAAAAAATATATATGCCCTGAAGATATACCTACATTTGGTATACAAAATATAAGTGAAGAAGATTTTAAATACGCTTCTTCTTGTAATAGAACGATTAAATTACTGGGTAAAGGACAACAAAATAACAACCGTATTTCTGCTATTGTTATACCTTCTTTAATTTCTAATATAAAAACGATTAGTACTATCCCTGAAAATTTAAATTATTTTTCCTGTACTTCTACTTATTTAGGATCAGCTTCTTTTATTGCACAAGGAGCAGGTTCTATGCCTACAGCAGAAGCGATTGTTCAAGATTTATTAGATATTTATTATAAAAATACATTTAAAATTTCTGCTGAAAAAGTTAATAATGACTTTTCTTCTATTTATGCTAATTACTATGTACGTTTAAAAGAAAATACAATTCCTCGTGAATTTATCCAGGAAAGAATAAATTCAACAACTTGTATTACGAAGAAAATTACATCACAGGACTTAATTCCTTTTATTCATAATCGCAAAGACTTATTTCTTGCGGAGGTAGATGAATGATTACAGTAGCGAAATTTGGCGGTTCTTCTGTTGCCAACTCTACACAATTCAAAAAAGTAAAAAACATTGTTACTGGTAACAGAGACATTAAATATGTAGTAACAAGTGCCTGTGGAAAAGAAAATAAAGAAGATCATAAAATCACTGATTTATTATATTTATGTGATGCTCATTTAAAATATGGCGTTTCCTACGAAGACATATTTGAACTAATTGAGCAAAAATATTACACCATAAAAAAAGAATTACAGTTATCAATCGACTTAGAAAAAGAATTCAAAATAATCAAAGATAAAATGATAAACGGTTGTTCTATTGATTATTTAGTCAGTCGAGGAGAATATTTGACAGCATTATGTTTAGCCGAATTTCTTGATGCTACATTTATTGATGCAAAAGATGTTATTGCCTTTAAATATACAGGAGAAATAGATTTAGAAGCATCACAAAAACTATTGCAGGAACATTACATCAATAACAAGCCAGTTGTTATACCTGGATTTTATGGAGCACTACCAAATAGTACGATTAAAATCATGAGTCGTGGTGGTTCTGATATTACTGGAGCTGTTATCGCTAATGTAGTAGATGCCGACATGTATGAAAACTGGACTGATGTTTCTGGTTTTTTAGTAGCTGATCCTCATATCATTAAAAATCCCTTACATATTCCTTGTATCAATTATAACGAATTAAGAGAGATGAGCTATATGGGTGCAAATGTTCTACATGATGATGCCGTATTCCCAGTCAAATCAAAAAACATTCCAATCAATGTTCGTAACACCAATAATCCCGAAGATCCAGGAACAATTATTCTAAATGACTGCACTGAAATGGATAAGAAGAACCCTCCTCGCTCTATTACTGGTATTACTGGTAAAAAGAATTTTACCGTGATTACGATGACCAAAAATCATTCTTCTACAGAAGTAGGATTCTTAAGAAAGATATTATCTATCTTTGAAAATTATCGTATTTCTATTGAAAGTGTACCTATTACTGTTGATACATTTTCTATTATTGTTTCTAGTAAAGCAATAGAACAAAGTTTATATGAAATTATCGCCGAAATAAAATCCCAGCTAAAACCTGATGATATTCATATAGAAGATCATTTGGCATTAGTTGCTGTAGTTGGTAGAGCAATGAAAAAAGTACCTGGTCAATCTGGTAGACTTTTATCTGAATTTGGTCGAAATAAAATCAATATTAAAGTCATCAACCAGTCTTCTGATGAACTATCTATTGTTGTTGGTGTAGATGACAAGGACTTTGAAAAAGCGATTCACGCAATATACACAAAATTTATTATGGAGGAAGAGCAATGAAAGTAGGAATATTAGGAGCTACAGGTGCCGTAGGCAGACAAATGTTAGCTTCAATCGAAGAACGTAATATTGAAGTAGATGAAATAAGACTTTTTGCCAGTTTAAAATCAGCTGGTAAAAAGTTTGCTTATAAAGATACTTATATTGAAGTTGAAGAAGTAAATAATCATTCTTTTGATGGTCTAGACTACGTTCTTGGAGCTGTATCAAACAGTTTATCAAAAGAGTACTATCCACTTATTCACAAGGCAAATGCAATATATATTGATAATTCCAGTGCTTTCCGTTTAGATAAAGATGTTCCTCTAGTTGTACCAGAAATAAATGGTGAAGATGCATTAAATCATCATGGTATTATTGCTAACCCTAACTGTTCAACCATTATTTCTCTTATGGCTCTAGCGCCGATTGCCAAGCTAACTAAAATCAAAGAAATTACAGCAACAACATTCCAAGCTGTTTCTGGTGCAGGCATTCAAGGCTTAAACGAATTAAGAGAAGAAATTGATGCAATAGCAAATCAAAGAGAATTTACCCCATCAGTATTTCCTGATCAGATTGCCTATAACGTTATTGCTGAAATTGGTTCATATACAGAAAATGGCTATACAACAGAAGAAATGAAAATGCAGAATGAAGGCAGAAAAATTCTTCATCTAGATGATTTGAATGTATCATGCACTTGCGTTAGGGTTCCTGTGTTTAGATCTCATTCCATTAGTTTATCAATCATTACAGATAGACAATTATCTATTGCTGAAGTGGAAGATGCAATCAGTCATTTTTCTGGTGATGTTCTTGTGAAAGACCACGTTCCAACGCCTTTAGAAACAAGCAATCAAGATAGTGTATTTGTTGGTAGAATCAGAAAATCTTTATGCAATGAAAATGGTTTATTATTATGGTGCTGTGGCGATCAAATCAGAAAAGGTGCCGCAAGTAATGCCGTACAAATCATGCAATATCTAGAAAATCATAAGGGCTAGTTATAAACTAGCCCCCTTTTCTTTATCGCCACTTGTAAAGTGATAACACTGCTATTAATCCTAATACAATTGAAGAAGTCATTGTAATATAAGGAACTGTCATAGATTTATCTCCTGTTTTTGGAGCTACTTTGTTAGTTCCTTCCACTTTAAATATAGGCGTAACAGATGGTGTAGGAGTAGATGTTGGTGTAATAATATTTACTTTCACACCAGGCACATGCTTATTCACAATTTCAAATTCATTCAAATCTTCTTCAGAAATATCTACCGTATAATCTTTCGGCTCATCTTCTTTTACTGTATATTTCACTTCTTTTCCTTTTTGATATTTCTGTACATCATCAAATAAGAATTTCATATCATCTGAAGATATTACTTTTTGGTTTCTGATTTCTACATCATTTGCATATAATCTAATTGTTACCGCACCTGGCCTTATTTTATCCTTATTGTCTTTATCATCCCATAAAATCGTACCTTTTATTTGTATCTTATCTGGCTTATCCTCAAAATTATTTTCAACCATATTTGTATGCATCATAATTCGATTTACATAGACATCGGCTTTATTCGTTATTTTTTCTCCTGCATATTCATCATTTAATTTAACTGTTAAAGATACTGTTTTCTTTTCTTCTGGCAATAAATTAAATTTCCAGATTACGATACCATTTTGATATTCTCCATTATCACTGGCACTTTCAAAAACAACTGCTTTATTTAACATATCTTTAATCGTAAATTCTTTTTCTAAAGCTGAAGGATTATGTACTTCAATTGTATAAGTTAATTTACGATTATCTCCTGCATAGATTAAGGTATTTAAAGCATCATTACCTTCTTCGTCCAAAACCTTTTTTACAGGTTCTGTAGAAGTCCAGAATTCAACCATATTCGTATCAAAAGAGATATGATCCACATCAATATGAGCTTCATTTCCATAATATGCACTATCTTTTAATGCTTTTCCTGTAATCATCAATTCATAAGAGCTTTTCGCCTCTATTTCTTTTTGAATTGTAAGTACGCCATTTTCAATCGTACATAATTCATCAGTAGAAATCACTTCAAAATCTTGTGGAAGTTTATCAGTAATCCTAAATATTTTCTTTATCGTTGAAGGATTAGTAACTGTAATTTTATATTGAATTTCTTCACCTTTATGAATAATATCTTGATCTATATTTTCATTTGCTTTATTTAGTACTTCTTTATATGGTTCTTCAGCTATATAGTTAGTTACCGTATTACTTGTAACACTGCTATGATCTACTGTTTGTTCAACTTTATTTGTTATTTCCGTGATACTGTCATCATTGATTTTCGCCTTAAATGTGAGTGTCTTTTCTTCATTAGCATTTAATACCAAATCAAACACAAGCATGTTATTTTCAATTTTTCCATTATCGCTGATTTCAAAATACTCCAAATTTTCAAGAAGAGGATCTTCTATATGAAACTCTTTTGGACTGGATGAAATATTTTTTAGAAAAATCGAATAAACAAGAGTATCATCCATTTTAACTAATTCAGCATCAATATCTTCTCCATTAAGATTTTTCACATTTTTAACAGGTACAAATGGGGTATAAATATCTACTGTGTTTGAAGTAATCTCTTTACCTAATATTTTTACTGTCGCTTTATTAGAAATACTCATATTATCTTTATTTGTTTTACCAATAAAAGAAACACTAATTTTACTATTAGCTGATAATTTCATATTCCAAACAAGTTTATCATCTTTCTTTTCACCATTTTGATTGATAGAAACTACTTCTATTCCTTCAGGAATCTTATCTTCAATGATTATATTTACTTCTTTATCTAAAGGATTTTCTGTTTCGATAGTATAAGTTACTTCTTGCCCTTTTGGAATATATTGATTATTGATTTCTTCATCATTAAATAAAACCATCTTTTTTACTTCTGGTAATTTCTTATAGAAAACATTAATTTCTAAATCTTTTGATAATATTCCTTCTAAAAGTGTCTGATTTTCATCCCACAATATATAATCATCTAATACTGGTGATTCAACTGAATAATTTGAATCAGGATTTAAAGATTCTACATAAGAATCAAATATTTTCTCATTTGTGTCTTTATCTAAATAATGAATCGTTAAATTCACAACATTTTTCCATGTTATACGAGCTCTTCCATTACCTGAATTCACACCTATTTCTGAGTGACCGTTTTGTACATTACCTAAATATCCAGTTCCGCCACCTGCACCATAGTCATTTTTATCCACATAGACTTTACCTCCAGCCCAGCCTCCGCCAGCTCCAGCTCCATCATCTGTCGTTTTTCTGCTTTGACCAGAACCAAAACCAGCTGCACCACCTTTACTTCTACCACTACTGTCCGCATTAGCTGTTAAGCCACCACCGTGACCTCCAGTACTGAAGTAGCCGCCACCGCCACCGCCTCCAGCAACGATTAATACATCTTGACGATTATTAGAATATCTTGATAATTCTCCTAAATTTGTTCTAGCGATATGTGTAGCACCACCGCCACCACCTGAGGAAAGATCACCACCTGCATCACCACCGCCATTATAGCCACCACCACTATTATTAAAGGCAAAAGATTCTCCCTCACCGCCAGCAGCGATATATAGCTTATCACCTTTATTTAATATCACTTCGCCATAGGAATAACCACCTCGTCCACCATTCATAATTCTTCCACCAGCAGCTTCATGTTGTCTGTCTTTTCCACCTGAAGCACCCCAAACTTCTAATTTATAAGTTGTAGAACATGGCGCAACAAATTCTTCCACTTGACCTTTATAATAGAAATCTTTTGATATCTCATCGGTTGTTTCTTCTCCTAATAACATAATTTCTTCTTCACATATTTCTATTTCATCCACATGAATAAAGAAAAATAAAGAATTTGGTTTTGCTTTAAATATTATTTCACCTTCATTTTGAGTAAATAATATCTGCTCTGTCATTTTGTTATCTACATCTAAAATATGAAATAACATCATTTGTTCATCATCTGGTAATCCTTTTACTATAAATGTATATTCTGTATCCTTATCAAATTTCTCATCTAATTGTAATGAAAAACCTTTATATATTTCGCCAAGTCTTTCTCTTTCATTCAAAATAACACCTATAGTATCTCGATATAATTTTTCTTGAGAAATATCTGTTTTTAGGGTAGTAACACTAATTTCATTTCCAGTTTCATTTTTCAAAATAACTTCAACATTATTTTCTATTTCTTCAGCAGTTGTAATAAATAAACTAATAAAAAATAATGGTATGCATAAAAATAATGACAATAATTTTTTCATTTTCTTTCCTTTCTTTTTTTACTCTTTACCTGCTAATTCCTGTTTTTGAAGAAGATATTGAAAAACTAAAGAATCTTTAACAAGTTTCGCTTCTTCATTTGCGTCATAAGTTGAACTCGAAGTAATCAGTTTTACCTGACCTAACGAGTCTGCTAATGTAAGTAAACTGATATCTTCTTCATTAACCGCAAGAATTGCTAAATATGGTGTACCAGAACTATCTTTATTCTCTATCTCCATTCCTCGATGATCTTGTATAGATATTATTCGTGCATTTTGAATTAAACATCCTGTTACTGGTACATCATCTTTTGAAATAAATGCATAATGAATATCAACTCTTTGTCCTTTTTTCAGTAATCCGCCAAGAGTTGCTAAATCAACATTCATTGAATAGGCAGCTTGTCCTTTTCTAAGCTCAGTAAATGGATAATCTGGTAAATCTTCTTCATTAAATAACATTGATTTATAAAAGGGAGAACCCGCAGGAATCATTCCTTGTATTTCTGTATATTTACCAAGAATATCCTCTTTTGTTGTATAGGTATAGTCTTGTAAATAAGCAGAAGGTACATGTATCTCTACTAAATCACTTTCACTAATTCTTGTTCTAGGCATAATGTCTTTTGCGGCAACATAGGTCTCTACTAATTGAACTTGAGCATTCAACTGAACATGAAACCCTACAGCTAAAACAAGTAAAATTGCCGAAGAAGATATGATAATAAATAAACATTTTGTTAATACTGTCTGTTTCATAAAATTCCGCTAATTCTCTACATCAAAGATAGTTTTGACAAAGACGTCTTTTTCTAATTTGAAAATCAAGAAAGCGTTTAAGTGGTATTTTTGTTGTTAAGCAAATACTTTTTATCGCATTTTTTATATTTTCACTTCTTAGAAACAGCAAATAATTATTTATTCTTTCTTCTTGAAGCGATTCATAAAATGATAAAAACACTTGATACTCATCTTGATTTTCCATCACATATTCTTTTCGCATATTTGTTATCCTCCTATATTTGTTATTAGATAAAAAATTCAAATTCCCCAAAAAAAGTGCAAAAAAAAATATGGAATTTTCACATCCCATATCTTTTCATTCTTTTTTACTTATTATTTTTAGTTTCTTATGTCAACTATCTTCCAGCCGGCACTTTCTAGTTTTTCTTTCATTTCTGGGCACTTTTCTTCAGTAATAACAACTACTTCAATACCACGTTCACTATGATATACAGCTAAACGTAATAAATTAATATTATTTTGAGCAAAAATTGTGCCAATCTTAGACAAGATACCATATGCATCTTCTGTAATGAGAATTGAGAAACGAGTTCCTTTTACTGGATATCCTAGTAAATCCATAAATGCAGTGAAAATATCATTTTCTGTAATAATACCAATAATCTTGTAGTTTTCATCTACTACTGGTAATACATTAATTGAATGCTCACGCATTTTGGCAGCAGCTTCTTCTACTAAAACATCAGGTGTAATAGTAATGACTTTCGTAATCATAATGTCTTTTACCTGAGTTTTAGATAACAGATAATTTAGTTCATAAATTGATAGCGAAGTGCGATTACTGCCCGAATTTTCTGAAATTAGTCCTTCTGTAACTAAGCCAATTAACTTTCCATTTCCATCAACTACTGGTAGTCTATGGAATCCATGCTGGTCCATGATTTCTAATGATTTAGAAATAGAAGTATCACTTGTAATACAGTAAGGATTTTTTGTCATATGATCTTTAACATACATATTGCTTATCCTCCTAGATATGCTTTTTGAACACGAGCATCATTTGATAATTCTGCTCCTGTACCTTCTAATGTTATTTTACCAGTTTCTAGAACATATGCTCGATTTGCTATAGCAAGTGCCATTTTTGCATTTTGTTCTACCAAGAAAATAGTCGTACCCTTTTTATTGATTTCTTCAATAATATGAAAGATTTCTTTTACAAGTAATGGTGATAAACCCATTGACGGCTCATCGAGCAGCATAATTTTAGGTTTTGCCATTAAAGCTCTTCCCATCGCTAACATTTGTTGTTCACCACCCGATAAAGTACCTGCAAGCTGTTTACGACGTTCATTCAACCTTGGAAACCATTCATAAACTTCTTCTAAATCTTTCTGAATTTCTTCTTTATTTTTACGTGTATAAGCACCTAACAATAAATTATCTTCAACTGATTGCTGAGTAAATACTCTTCTTCTTTCTGGCACTTGTGCTAAACCAAGAGAAACAATTTTATGAGCAGGTACTTTTGTAAGTTCTACTCCATCTAATGTGATAGAACCTGAAACTGGTTTTAATAAACCTGATATTGTTTGCATTGTTGTCGTTTTACCCGCTCCATTTGCACCAATTAAAGTAACAATTTCACCATCATTTACTTCAAATGACAAACCTTTAATTGCTTCAATCATGCCATAACTCACAACAAGATTTTCTACTTTTAACATAATTTATTCTCCAAGATATGCTTTAACTACCTGTGGATTATTTTGAATCTCACTTGGTGTTCCACTAGCTAACATCATTCCATAGTTCAATACTGTAATTCTTTCACAAATTCCCATTACAAGTTTCATATCATGTTCAATTAATAAAATAGATATATTGAAATGATCTCTTATAAAACGAATTGTATTCATAAGTTCCTCTGTTTCTTGAGGATTCATACCGGCAGCCGGTTCATCAAGTAATAATAGTTTTGGACTAGTCGCAAGAGCTCTTGCTATTTCTAATCTTCTTTGAGCACCATATGGTAAATTACCTGCTTTTAAATCAGCTACATCATCTAATGAAAAGATCTTTAATAATTCCATTGCTTTTCCATCAGCTTCTTTTTCTTGTTTCTTAAAGGATGATGTTCTAAAAATTGCGGATAATGTTGAATAAGTAATAGCATTATGCATACCTAACTTTACATTATCAATAACACTCATATTTGTAAATAAACGAATATTTTGGAAAGTTCTAGCAATACCTGCTTTATTCACTTCTACTGTATCCATTTTTTCAGTACTAACACCAGCCAGTTTAATTTCACCGCGACTTGGTTGATATACCTTTGTTAACATATTAAATACTGTTGTTTTACCAGCACCATTAGGACCGATTAAACCAACAATTTCATTTGGATAAACCGTTAGATTCAAATTATTAACAGCTGTCAAGCCACCAAAATCAATACCTAATTCTTTCACTTCAAGGATTGGAGTATTTTGTGTACTCATTGTAATTGTTCTCCTTTCTGTGTATTTTTATGCAATTTATTTTTTATTCTTTCTTTTATCTTATTAAAGAAATTAGCACAATTCGCATTGTTTCTAATTAACATAATGCCAATTAATACAACGGAATAAATAATCATTCTGTAATCTTTAACAGCACGTAACAATTCAGGTAGTAATACAAGAATAACAGTTGCAACAATTGTTCCATTGATACTGCCTAGTCCTCCAAGAACGACATATACAAGGATTAAAATAGATAAGTTGAAATCAAATTTTGCTGGGACTAGTGTTGAATAATTAAGAGCATACAATGCTCCAGCTGCTCCTGCTAAACTTGCTGAAACAACAAATCCAAGCATCTTTGTACTTGTTACATCAACTCCAACACTTTCTGCAGCAATACGATTATCACGAGTTGCCATAATCGCTCTACCTTTTTTACTGTAAATTAAGTTATAGATAATAACTAATGAAACTAATATCAAAATAATACCTGCTGTAAAAGTAGAAATTCTTGCTGTACCTGTTGCTCCCATTGGCCCACTTAGTAACATTTTCCCGCCAGGATTCAATGATATTTTCTTAGTCACAAAACTAAAATGGAAACCTGCATCGTCAAAACCAAGATACATATTGTTAATTAAACTTTTAATAATTTGACCAAAAGCTAAAGTAACAATCGCCAAATAGTCACCCTGAAGTTTTAATACCGGAATACCAATAATAAAGCCAAATAATCCTGCAACAATTGCACCGACAACAATTGCAATAAATAATCTTAAAATAGCAGAAGGAATACTATTTACTAAACAACCAGATACACATACTGCTGTAAAAGCACCAACGCTCATAAATCCAGCCTGACCTAGATTTAATTCACCAGAAATACCAACATTTAAATTTAAGCCTAAAGCCGCAACGATATAACACGTAACCGGGACAAGTAAACTTTGAAATAAACTAGATAAATTTCCTGTATTTAACATTATTTCAATAACGATATAACCTGCTAAAACAAGAATAAATGAAGCAGTACGACTTCTATGTTTTTGATCAAATGCCACACTAAACAAATTTTTCATACACTACCTCCTATACCTTTTCACTTGTCTTATGTCCTAATAAACCAGCAGGTTTAATTAATAAAATGACAATTAAGACCCCAAAAACAATCGCATCGGATAATTGTGTAGAAATATACGCTTTTGATAGTGTTTCAATAATACCTAACATTAATCCCCCAACAAGAGCTCCTGGAATTGAACCAATACCACCAAATACCGCAGCAGTAAACGCTTTAATACCAGGCATAGAGCCAAGTGTTGGATAAACAGAAGGATAAGTTAAGCAAAGTAAGATTGCAGCAATTGCTGCTAAACCAGAGCCAATTGCAAAGGTAATGGATATTGTTGTATCGACATTAATACCCATAAGTTCTGCAGCACCTTTATCTTCAGAACATGCACGCATTGCTTTACCTATTTTTGTTTTATTAATAAATACTGTCAAACAAACCATAACAACAATACAAGTTAAAATCGTAATGATTGTTAAATAAGAAATAGATAATTTCCCAGAAAATAATTTTAAAGCGTTATTACCAAGTACTGAAGGAAATACCTTTGTAGCACTAGACCATAATAATTGTGCTGTATTTTGTAAAAAATAACTCACACCAATAGCTGTAATTAATACTGATAAGCTTGAAGCCTGTCGAAGTGGTTTATATGCTAATCTTTCTATCACCACACCTAAAACTGTACAAACTGCTATTGAAACCAAAACCACAACTGGAAGTGGAAGATGAAAATATGTAAGTGCAAAAAAAGCAACATATGCACCAATCATAATAATATCCCCATGGGCAAAGTTAAGCATTTTCGCAATACCATATACCATTGTATATCCAAGAGCGATAATAGCATAAACACTTCCTAAACTTAGACCGCTAATTAAATATGATAAAAAGACCATATACTATCCCCTTTCTTCTAATACGAGCAAAGAGTTGCCCACAATTAAAGTTGGCAACTCTATAATTTAATCTAAATAGTTAGAGCAAACTAGTCTTGTACGCCAACGTATACGCCATTTTCAATAATGACGGCCTTTGGTGACTTGCTCACTTCGCCACTTGCACTCCAAGCAACATTAGTACCTGTAATACCATCAAATGTCATAGAAGTGAATTGTTCTACTAATTTATCGCAAATATCAGAAGCACTCATATCAGCTGTAACACCTGCATTGTTGCAAGCTTGATAAATTGAATAAACACAATCGTATGCATCTGCTGCAAACTGGTTAGGTGTTTCACCATATTTTTCTTGATATTTTGTTACAAAGTTTACAGTCTTTTCATCTGTTGCATCAGCTGAGAATGGTGTTAATAGATAAACGCCTTCAGCTAGACTTGTATCAAAACCTTTTAGTGTCAAGATACCATCCATACCATCTACACCAAAGAATGTAGGAGTATAACCCATATCATGAGCTTGTTTTAAGATAATTGAAGCTGGATCATAGTAAACTGGCATAAATAATAAGTCAGCACCTGCAGCTTGAGCTTGTGTTAATTGAACATTGAAATCACTTGCATTTGAATCATCAAATGTTCCTTCGTAAACAACCTCTAATCCTTTTGCTTCTGCTTCAGCCATGAATTTTTCATGAATGCCAGAAGAATAGTTATCATCTGATTTATATAAAACTGCAATTTTAGAACCTAAAGAAGAATGTGACGCAATATAGTCAGCAGAACCTACACCCTGGTTAGGATCAGTAAAGCACATCTGGAAAATATTACCATAAGCACCTGATTCATTTTCAGGATCCTGGTAAATAATAGCCATAGAACTTCCACTAGGAGTAAGTGCAAAAATATTATCTTCATCATAAAGAGGAGCAACAGCAGCACCTGGAGCACTAGTTACTGTTAAAAGTGAAACCTGCATTCCCCAGTCTTTTAATACGCCATAAGATGTAACTGCTTTTTCAGCATCATGTGTATCATCTTCAACACGTAAATCAAATTGTAAACCGCCTAATGCATTTACTTCTTCAACTGCAAGTTCTGTAGCATTTTTAACAGCGTTACCATAAACGGCAGCGCCACCTGTTAATGGTCCTGAAAGACCAAGTTTGATTGCACCTGTTGAGTCTGAAGTGCCGCTTGAGGATGAATTATCTGTTGCTGAAGAATCATTGTTTGATGATCCACAAGCTGCCATGGATGCAGCAACAGCAACAACCATACCTCCTTTTAATAATTTTTTTAGATTCATATTTATTTCCCCCGATTAAGTTGTTACGAAAAATGTAACATACTCATAATTATAAAGATTGATTGTTTCATTGCAAGAAAACAAATGTATTTTTCTGAATTATTTTTCATATTTTTGACATATTTTCTGAAACTATTTTCATTTTAGAACATTGTTTTTGAATTAATATAAAAAAGCACCACCATTTTGGGCATGCTTATTACCTTCTTTGTGGTCAAAAACCACACTATCATTAAACCATATTGACCTATTTGTGCTTTGTCCTACTTTTAGAAATAAAAAATAAGAGTATTGGTCGGTGTGCCTGTTCCGACATCCACGGGTTAGACAGACACTCAGCTTAATTCATAAGCATTTTCTTCTACTTCAATAGCTCTTATTTCAATTTAATTATATCATTTTTCAATTATAGTTTTTCTTTTTCCACCAACTATTTTCTAGTTATATTTAGTATATCTTTTCAGGTTCGTTCCTTCTGTCAATCACACAATTAGCCGATATTTCAAAAGATATAGGCATAGGTAAATCATTGGCAATCAGTTCACGGACAAATAATCCTTTTTGGTCTTCTCTTTGCCGTTGTAAATAAAGAATATTGTTAATAGGATCATATGATCTTCCTTTAATTTTTAATGAATCAATGTCAATTCCATTTTCTTCACAATAATCATTAAAAATATCAATAAGGTGATTAAATAATTCTTTATTTATCATAGTTAACATCCTATCATTTTTGAATTACCCGCTTTTTCAAACAAGCTCCATTTTTCAAACGAATTATATACTATTTTTTCCTACAACAAAAAAACACCCCAGTTAAGGAATGTTTATACATCTAGTTTGATTGGTTTTATTCTATCCAGCACAAGTTTTGCTGTATATCCTGTTAAAAATCCCATTGGAATAGATCCAAGTAATAAATATGGTAATATTGCCGCAATAGCTGCCTGCTTATAGAACCACATTACCACTAACACTTGACCTACAGAGTGAGAAACAGAACATACAACTGCTGTAAACATTAAGCTGGATTTCAGTTTATGCATAACAATCAAAGCAATGCTTGATAGAATTACACCACCTAAGCTGATCCAGAAAGTACTTCCAAAGATTAACCCTCTAAGTAAGTTACCAATCATTACTCTCATAATATTTACAATAATCATATCTTTTATACTTAATAGATTAATTGTAATTAAGGCAATAATATTAGCGAGTCCAATACGAATACCAAAAGAAAAGGATCCGATATACATCGATTCAATTAAATTTAAAGTAATCGCCATAGCACTTAATAATGTCAAATAAACAAAGTGCCTTGTTTTTTGGATTGTCACTCTTGTTCCTCCACGTAGATAATAATGTTGTTAGGAAGACATGTAATAGGAATAATTTCTGTAACATCTACCCAACCCATTGCTTCACAAATATGATTTGGGCATTCTACTTCTGATACATGCCATTTACCGTCTTTAACTTCTATATGCATTTTACCATAATCACCTGTAACTTCGTATATAGCGTCAACAGTAGGATCAAACTCCTTTACAATATTGTTTCCATGTTGAATAGCTACTAAAGTTTTAGGTTCTTCTTCTGGTTTTTGAGGTCTTTTCAAAAAGACAACTGCTAGTAATGCTACTACAGCAACTAGCGCTACAATAATAATCTCTCTTTTTTTCATAACATTGTGATTATACCACGCTTATATGAAGTTTCAGTGAACTTTTGTGATTATTTCATCAATTGCTTCGATATATCCATTAATTCCATGTCCTTTTATCTGATCAAGACAATATGGAGCTTCATAAGATATATGTCTAAATTCTTCTCTACTGTTAATATCACTGATATGAACTTCAATAACAGGTAATGGAGCAATAGCTTTAACTGCATCTGCTAAAGCTATACTTGTATGCGTATAAGCTCCTGGATTAATTACTATACCATCATATTTCTCAAAATAAGCTTCTTGAATCCAGTCTACCAAATCGCCTTCATGATTAGATTGGCGACAAGTTACTTCAACATTTCTTTTTTTCGCTTCATCTTCAATAAAATGTATCATGTCTTTAAAAGTCATTGTTCCATAAATGTTTTTTTCTCTAATCCCAACCATATTCAAATTAGGACCATTTATCACCATTATCTTCATTTTTTGTCAAAACCCTTTCTTCTTTGAGTAGATTGAACTAACTTTGCTTTCATACCATCAAAATCATCTGTTTCAAGCAATCCTTTAAAAGCATTCATTTCATTAACAAACTGATCAATTTCATGAATTAAGTAGTCTTTATTCATAGAGAATAATTCAGGCCATAAGTCTTCATTGATTTTTGCAATTCTTGTTAAATCTCTGAAACTGTCACCAGTATATTCAGATAAATGACTATTATCATTAGCATTCATTAATGATACTGCAATAACATGCGTTAATTGTGATAAGAAACCTATCATTTCATCATGTTCTTCTGCTGTTAATTCTGCGATATGTTTAAAAGAAAGAATTTTCGCAATATCATATGCTGTTTGTAGTCCTTTTTCATTTGTATTTTTTTCTTTGATAATAATGAAATTAGCACTATGGAACAAACTTGCATCAGCGTATTGAATACCTTTATATTCTCTACCAGCCATAGGATGGCATGGAATAAAAATAATATCTTCTCTTAATATTTCTTTTATTTCTTTTATTACTTCTCTTTTCACACCTGTAACATCTGTTAATACAGTACCTGGTTTAAATAAATGTTGATTTTCTTTTACCCATTCAACGAAAGTATGTGGATATAAAGCTGAAATTATAATATCACTATCTGAAGCTAATGTTGGATCACTACCACCATCTTTAATCCAGTTATATTTTTTTCCAAAAGCAATTGCTTCTTGATCAATATCAATACCATAAACATTATGGTATCCTGCATTAAAAAATCCTTTTGCATAACTGCCCCCAAGTAATCCTAAACCTACAATTGTAATCTTCGCCATCTTGCTAATCATATTTTTTCACCTCTACTCCACATTTTTCTAAATCTTCAAAGAAATCGGGATAACTTTTCGTTATTGCTTCTGCTCCATGGATATATCCACCATTTTCTATTGAAGCTAATAGTACACTTAGTGCCATAACTATACGATGATCATTATGTCCTTCTAAATGTACATTTTCTTTTATTTTATCTATTCCTCGAATTGTAACTGTATCAATAGTTGATTGAATGTTACATCCGAGTTTTTTTAGTTCTTCTTCCATACATGCAATACGATCACTTTCTTTCACTCTTAATCTAGATGCATTTATAAAATGTGATGTACCTTCTGTAACACTTGCTAAAGCAAATAATGTCGGTCCTAGATCTGGACAATCAGATAAATCGACTTCAGTTGCCTGTAACATAGAAGGAAGAAATGTTGTCTTATCTTTTTCTTCAGTTATATTTGCTCCATATTTTCTTAAGATATCAATAATTGCATGATCTCCCTGTTTTGATTCTTGATTCATTCCTAAAAGGGTTATTTTTTCTTTTTTTATTTGTGATAAACATGCAAAGAATGCTGCTTGCGAATCATCACCATCAATTTTCATATGAATCGACTTATATTTTTGTTTACCTGGAATATAAATCACATCATCACGGTCTTCAATTTTAATACCTGCTTTCTCTAAAACATATTCTGTCATCTTCACATAAGATTTCGATTCATATGGAGGAAGTATTTTAATTACCGAATCTTCATCAAGTAATGGTAATGCATATAATAAACCAGTAATAAATTGTGAAGAAATATTCCCTTTTATTTCATAATGTCCGCTTTGTAATGGACCTTTAATTTTTAAAATACTATCTTCCTGTGCAAATAATAATCCCTGCTCATTAAATATTTTCGCATAGACACTTTGTGGTCTTTCCATCAAACGACCATGCCCCGTAAATTTAACTTCTTTATTCATTAATCCAAATAAAGGAATCATAAATCTAAGGGTACTTCCTGATTCTCCACAATCAAGTACTTCATCTGCATTCATATTTATGTAGCTAATACCATGAACAATCGTTTTATTATCTTCTGTCACAAAAGTAGTACCAAGACTTTTTAAAACGCGTATTGTAGCTTCTGTATCTTTATTATGTACTAAATCTTCAATAATAGATGTTTCGTCGCATAAACTAGCTGCTAATAATGCTCGATGGGATAAAGATTTACTCGTCGGGATTTTGACCTCACTATCTTTTTCTTCTCCTTTAGCAATAAAGACTTCCATTAAATATCTCTCCCTACAGCATTAGCAACTTTACGACCTTCATGAATTAAATCTTGCAATTTAGCAGGTTTTAATGATTGACTGCCATCACTCCATGCAGCTTCAGGATGTGTATGACTTTCAATAATCAAGCCATCTGCTCCTGCAGCAATAGCCGCTAAAGAAACTGCTTTAACTAGTTTATAGTCTCCCGTTGCGTGAGAAGGATCAATAATAATTGGTAAATGCGTTCTTTCTTTGATAATTGGAATGACCGCCAGATCCATTGTATTTCTTGTGTATTTTTCAAATGTTCTAATACCGCGTTCACACATAATTACATTTGGATTGCCACTAGCCATAATATATTCAGCAGACATAATCCAATCTTCAATTGTTGCGGACATTCCTCTTTTTAACAAAATCGGTTTATTTACTCGTCCTACAGCTTTCAACAAATCAAAATTCTGCATATTTCTTGCGCCAATTTGAATTAAGTCAACATTTTCAACAAATTCATTGATTTTATCTGCACTCATTAATTCACTGACAATAGGTAATCCTGTTTTTTCTTTTGCTTTAACCATGTCAAGAATGCCTTCATACCCTAATCCCTGGAATGCATATGGAGAAGTACGTGGTTTATATGCTCCACCTCTTAGCATTACTGCTCCTGCTTCTTTTACCTGCTTTGCTATCTCTAGAACAATATCTTCTCCTTCAACAGAACAAGGTCCAGCAATAATAGCGATTTTTTCATTACCACCAACTTTAATTCCATCCACATCAACAATTGTATCTTCAGGATGAAACATTCTATTTGCCAGTTTATAAGGAGCCTGCACACGTTGAACATTGCTTACCCATTCATTAGCCTGAATAATTCTTTCATCAAGTCTTGTTGTATCACCAACTAAACCAAAAACATTATAATTGACTCCCTGAATAAAACTTACTTTTAAACCCTGTTGTTCAAAACCATAAATCATTTCATCAATAATATTTTGTGGTGTATCTTTCTTTAATGTAATAATCATATTTCATTTCCCCCTAAGACACGAACAATTGTATTTACTGTATCTTCTATCGTTCCATTATTTTCTATACGTATATCTGCGTATTTTTTATATAGATGTTTACGTTCGTTATATAGTTTATGTATTGCATCATCATCTTGCGATAAAGGTCGAGAAGATGTACCATGCAATTTATCAACACTTCTATCTAGCCAAACAACAACACCATTCTGATTCAAGTAGCGCATATTTTCTTCATTTTTGATAATTCCGCCACCACAGGAAATAATGCTTTTTTCTTTTGTCTGTAATGATTTAGCTAAAGCTGTTTCTCTTTCTCTAAAATATGCTTCACCATGTTTTGCAAATACTTCTTGAATAGAAGTACCAAACTCTTTAACAAGTTCATCATCCATTTCAATTAATGTATTTCCCAATTTTTCTGAAAGACATTTAGATATTGTTGTCTTTCCAGAAGTTGGCATACCAATTAATACAATATTTCTTTTTTCTTTTAATACTTCTGCTTCACAATCTTTGACTAACTTCTCACTAAACTCTTTTTTTAAGAATAATTTATCAGCCTCAAGTGCTTGTCTAACTAACATCTCAAATCCACCAAGATATTTAATACCCAGTGCTTTCGCCTCAAATTGAAGACGCGTTACTATTGGATTAGCCACAATATCTACAACTGCTCTTAAGTTTGAAAACTGTTTTATATCTATTGGATGACCTTCATAATCAGGTTTCATTCCAACAGGCGTTGTATTGACAATGATTGATATTTCCTTTTCTCTTGCTATACATTCTTCATAAGTAATACCTCTATCAGGATTTCTGCTAACGATGAGAGTATTTGCCCCAAGATCTTTCAATGCTTTTTCACAAGCTTTTCTTGCACCGCCTGTCCCTAATATTGCAATTTTCCCTTCAGTTACTGGGACATCATTAGCGAGTAGCATTTGTTTAAAACCAAGATAATCAGTGTTATATCCTTTTAATATCCCATTATCATTTACAATGCAATTTACTGCACCAATTGCTTTTGCATTTTCATCTAATTCATCTAAATATGGGATTACTGTTTCTTTGTATGGAATAGTAACATTTATGCCATCAAATTCCTTCGCTTTAAGAAATGCATCAAGTTCATCTTCTTGAAGAGGAAATAAATTATAATCCTGCTTTATAAAAAAGCGATGTATTTCCGGTGACCAGCTGTGGCCTAACGGATTACCAATAAGTCCTAATCTTTTCATTTTTCAAACCACTTTCTTCCATAAGTCATCATATATGCATCAGCGATAACTAATGCCGTCATAGCATCTACTACAGCTCTAGCACGATGTATAATCGCTGGATCATGTCTACCAGAAATGGATAATTTAACATTTTCTTTTGTTTCATAATTTACTGAATCTTGCTCTAAACTGATAGATGGAGTTGGTTTAATTACCGTCTTGAAGGTAATCGGCATACCATTTGAAATACCACCATTTATACCACCATTATGATTCGTTTGGGTAATTATTTTGTTGTCCTCTATTATCCAGGCATCATTTGCTTCAGAACCATACATATTTGCAAAGTCAAATCCACTTCCAAACTCAATTCCTTTTACTGCAGGTATTGAGAACATTGCTTCTGATAACATACTTTCAAGCGAGGAGAATGTTGGTTCACCAATACCAGCTTCTACACCTGAAATAACGGTTTCTAAGATTCCTCCAACAGAATCCTGTCTATTTCTGGCATTTTCTATTTCTTGTTTCATTTGCTTGCCAATTTCTTCATCTAATACAGGAAATTGCTTATGGTTTACTTCATTAATCTCTTTTTCTAAATCTGTAAATGATTTATCTTTAATACCATGTAAATCGAGAATATGACTTCCGATAACGATTCCTTTTTGTTCTAAAGCAAATCTGATAATTGAGCCTGCAGCGACAATAGGAGCTGTTAATCTTCCTGAGAAATGTCCACCACCCCTTGCATCTTCATATCCTGAATAGCGAATATGTGCCGCATAATCAGCATGTGAAGGTCTAGCAATATTAGATAGTGATGAATAATCTTTTGAATGAACATTAGTATTTTGAATAACAATTGCAATAGGTGTTCCTTCAGAATAACCATTAAATACACCTGACAAAAACTTTACTTCATCTGCCTCGTGTCTGCCTGTTGAAATCTTACCTACAGCTTTTCTTTGATTCATTTTTTCATTGATATAATCTTCATCAATCTTGATTCCAGAAGGTATACCGTCAAGTACACAACCAATTGCTTCACCATGAGATTCTCCAAATAAAGTCATTGTTAATTCTTTTCCGATTACATTTTTCATTTTTCCAACACCTTCCTAATTTTTTCAATAGACCAGTCTTCTAAATGGCCCTTACCAATTTCATCAACCTGTACAACTGTTACATGTGTATGATCTGCTTTTTTATCATTTAGAATTAAATTAACAATTTGTTCATCATCATAATCACAACATGCTGGAAGAGATAATTTCTTTAATACTTTTTCCAACCGATTTTTTATTTCTTTATTTTTTATTACTGTCATCATGCCCATAGCCACACATTCACCATGCAAATATTTACCTAATTCATGATAACTTTCATATGCATGTCCATATGTATGTCCAAAGTTCAACAGCTTTCTACTACCACTTTCTCTTTCGTCTTCCTCAACAATTTTCTTTTTTGCAAGTAAACTTCTTCCAATAATTTCTTCCAAATAATTCTCATAATCATCTTTTTCGAATATTTCAAATAACTCTTTATCAAGTATCAACCCAGTCTTTACTGCTTCTGCTAAACCATTATTAAATTGTCTTTTGCATAATGAGCTAAGGGTATCGGTATCAATAATTACCGCACTTGGTTGCCAAAAGCAGCCAACACAATTTTTTATACCCGCCAAGTCAATCGCTGTCTTACCACCAATACTGGAATCTATTTGAGATAAGGTTGTTGTAGGAATGTTGATATATTCTATTCCTCTCATATATGTCGCAGCAGATAATCCCGCTATATCTCCAACAACACCTCCGCCTAAAGCTATAACTGTATCTTTTCGTGAAAGCTTACTTTCGAGCATTTGTCGTAATATTTTTTCATATGTTTGCATATTTTTTGAAGCTTCACCATTTTTGAAGATCTGTACTGGAGCTTCAGGAAATTGTTCAAGTAAAATATTCTTCCATTTTTCAGGTACACCATCATCACTGATAATAAATACTCTACCTTTTGGTTTAACTATCTCTTTCACTCTATGAAGAGATCCTTTTTCTAAATGAATTGCATATGTTCTTTGATTTGTATTCACTTGAATTTCCATATTTTTCTCCATATCTAATAAAAAAGCCACATGGCATTATCCATATGGCTTGAAGACTTTTTCCTATAGATAATACCTCAACATGAAATGGGCTATTATCTATCATTAACAGCCCTGACTATCTAAAGTAAAAGTAATAATACGCAAATGCGTTATTTATGTTTTTCATAGTTATTAATCTACACCCAAAAGATATGGTTGTCTACAAATATTTCAAAAGTATTTCTGAAAGTTCTTTCATTTCTTTATAATTCTACATCAGCAGCTTTATAGCATCCTAAGACTTGAACTTTTTCACTGTGTTCATTAATTACTCTTAAGCAATCTTTCGTAAAAGGATCATTGATATTACCTGTGAAATCAATATAGAAACAATAATGGAATATTTGTCCTGGTATTGGTCTAGATTCAAGTTTCAACAAGTTGATATTATATTTTGCAAGTATCCCAAGTATATGATAAAGCTCTCCAGGTTGATGCTTTAAAATAATCATTAAGCTCGTTTTATTTGCATCATCACTGAATTCTTTTTTATTTGTTATGCATAAAAAACGTGTAATGTTGGAATTACTGTCCTGAACACTGCTGATTAAAGATTCCATACCATAATATTCGGCAGCTCTTTCACTTCCTAAAGCAGCTTTCTCATGTACATTGCATTCTTTAACATACTGAACACTTTTCGCTGTATCTTGATAAGCAATCGTACGAATAGAAGGATGTTCTCTAAAAAAAATCTGACACTGGCTTAGGGCTTCTGGATGACTGTACACTTCTGTAATTTCTTCAAGTTTTGTTCCTGGCACAACGATTAAATCCTGACGAATAGGTACATTAATTTCCCCTACTGCATAAACATGATGATATTTAAATAAATCATAAGTTCTCGAAATAATACCTGTTGTTGTATTTTCTACCGGCACCAGGGCATAGTCTATTTCGCCTTTATCGCATGCATTAAAAATATCAATAAAATTAGTAAAACCAATTGGTTCTATTTTTTGATTTTCAAAATATTTCAATACAGCAATTTCACTAAATGTTCCATTTTTACCTTGATATCCAACTTTAATCGCCATAAATTACCTCATTTACAATGGTATAATTCTAATATGTCAAAAAAAATCAATCAAGTATTAGGATTTCTGATACCAATACTCCTATTTATCCCATATATATTTTTCAGTCCTATAAAATTCAATTACACAGGGCTTATCAATGATACAAATGCAAAATTATTATCCAACTTCTGTATATTACCTAGTATGATATTTTTAACTTATTTGTTTTATAACAAAAAACCTGTTTATATCAAGCAAAAGAAATGGTTAATTTTCAATTTATTCTTACTAGTCCTAATGTTAATGACATTTTTTACACCCTATAACAAGAGTGAACCAGTCACATCAAATATACATTTATTCTTTGGTGTTATATCGTTTTGCATTATGATTCTTGAATATATAGCGATATTTTATCTTGATAGCCACAATAGAAATATTATTTGTATTTTATTTTTATTAGATTTTGTTTATATTACAACATGTATGAGTATTAATGGTTTATCTGAATGGATATTTATCACTATTATTTCTATTTCTCTCACAAAAAAGGACTGAATCAAATCAGTCCAATTTTTTATGCATTTACTTCTGAATATTTACGACGATTTTCACTTAAGTTATCGCAATAGTAGCGAACTGTTAGTGAAGCACCTGTCTTACGTGCTGGCTCTTCAATGAATTCATCACCTTCAAGCATACATTCACGAATTGCTTCGCAACATGTTTTAAGATTTGCTACACCAGCTTCAATTTCAGTATTCAAGTCACCAGCATTGATTTCAATATATAACCAATTCATGTGGTGAGCTTCCCACTTCTTCCAATTGATTACATCCATATACTTTTGCTTGTCTTGTTTTACTACAGCAGCTTTTTTAGCTGTTGTCTTCTTTTCAGTTGTTTTAGCTGTCTTAGCAGTCTTTGTACATTTAGTAGCTTTAGCTGCTTTTTTTGTTTCTTTTTCTGTTTCTACTTTTTTCTTTGCCATGTTATTTCTCCCACTTAACATCTCTATTATAACAAAGAATCAGGAATAATCCTGATTCTTCGGGTTTATTTAGCAATTTTGTCTTCTAATTCTTTTAATTCAGCTTCTAGTTGTTCGATGAATGCTTTCTTGTCTTCAATATCAAGTTGCATTTCTTCAAAAGCAGCTTCACCAATTACAGATGTTAATTCTCTTTCCATCCATGTTAATTGTTTTTTCTGTTTTTCAATCATATCAACTTTTCTGCTCTTAACAGATTCCATACGATTTAACCAGTCTGTATGTTTTTGCTCATTGAAAGCTTTTAGACCAGCATAGTATGTATCTAGAGTACCTTTGAATTCATTCCAAAGTTTTTCTTCTTTATCTCTACCAGAGAAACCAACTTCTTTCCAGGCAGCACTTAATTCTTTTAGCTTGTCGCTGTTTTCACGAGAATAAGCATTTTGTTCAACAATAGCTTTAGCTTTTTCAATTAATTCTTGCTTAGACTTAACTTTTTCAGCAAATTCAGCATTTTGTTTTGCATAGAAGTCACTACGAGCATCATAGAATTTCTTTCTTGCTGCACGGAATTTATCCCATAATTCATCATTATGTTCTTTTCCAGCATAGCCTGCAGCTTTCCATTCTTCCATTAAAGCGTCCATTGCTTCTGTAGTTTTCTTCCAGCTTGTGCTATCAGCTAATTCTTCAGCTTTAGTAATTAATTCTTCTTTTACTTTAACAGCATCTTGCATCTTAGCAGCCATTTGTTCACGTAATTCATGTCTATTGTCATAGAATGATTGTCTAGCAGTATTGAACTTAGCCCATAATTCATCATCTGTCTTTTTATCTGTATAGCCTAATTTCTTCCATTCATCAAATAAAGCATTGATTTCATTTGTAGCTTTATTTAAATCTTTTGAATCAACTAAAGCTTCTGCTTTCTTAATTAATTCTTCTTTTGCTGTAACAACATCTTTTAAAGCTTCTTTCTGTTTTGCATAGAAAACATCTAAAACTTCATCAAATTGTTTGCGAAGACTTTCTTCATATGCAGATTCACCTTCGCCAATACGACGCCATTTCTTTTGTAATGCACTGATTGTTGGCATTACATCCTTGTAATCAGCATCAGCTGGAATTTCTTTAGCTTCCTTTAGAATTTCTTCTTTTTTTGAAATATCATCTAAACGATCATATTCATCAGCAAACATGTTTTGATTTTCACTCATAATAGTATTTCTCCCTAAACCTAACTATTATAATAAGCTTTATTTTCAATTATCTCCATAGTTTTCTTTAAAAAACCAAAAAAAATCGCAAATATTGCGATTTATCTTGTAATATGGAGCGCGTGATCAGAATCGAACTGACGTATGCAGCTTGGAAGGCTGCCGTTCTACCATTGAACTACACGCGCATTAAGTGGTGTCTCGGAAGAGAATCGAACTCTCGACCCACTGATTAAAAGTCAGTTGCTCTACCACCTGAGCTACCAAGACACGAATATATATAACTCATACAAGTTAAATATATAAGTAATGGTGGAGAAGGGCGGTTTCGAACCACCGAACCCAGAGGGAGCAGATTTACAGTCTGCCGCGTTTAGCCACTTCGCTACTTCTCCAAAATAAATGGTGCCGACTATAGGAATCGAACCTACAACCTATTGATTACAAATCAATTGCTCTGCCAATTGAGCTAAGTCGGCACTTTAGAATAAATATGGTGGAGGTTAACGGACTCGAACCGCTGACCCTCTGCTTGTAAGGCAGATGCTCTCCCAACTGAGCTAAACCTCCACATTTTGTTGTGCCTCATTTCCTGAGCGCTTATTTAATATACCATGCTTTCAAATACTCGTCAACTATTTTTTTCAAAATGTGTTAAACTTTTTTTGTGACCAATCAAGTGACAACTTTTTGTCCCTTCATTGAGCAGGCTAGAGAATTATAGCATGGAGATTTTATTATGTACAGAAAAACTTTTCTAAAAATTAATTTGGATGCAATTAAATTTAATTTAGAAGCTATTCAAGCCGTCCAAAAGAAAAAAGCTATCGCTGTTTTAAAAGCGAATGCATATGGTTGTGGAGCGAAAGAAATCTCTGAAGTAATGGTTGAATGTGGTGTAGAAATGATTGCTGTATCAAGTTTAGACGAAGCTATTGCCATGAGAAATTTCGGATATAAAAATGAATTATTAATATTAGGACATGTTGATCCCATTAATATTCCTATCTTAATTCAAAATAATATCAGTACTACTGCCTACTCTTTTAACTGGGTATTAGAAGCAGTTAAACAAAATTGTAAAAATTTAAAAATCCATTTAAAAATTGAAACTGGAATGAATCGTATTGGATTTACAAATTTTAGAAGAATTAAAACAAGCTTATGATTTATTAAGTGAAGCAGGATGTTTAATTGAAGGAATATTTACTCACTTTGCATGTGCTGAGTCTAATGAAGAAAAAACATTAAATCAATTTAGTCTTTTCAAAAAAGCATATGAATCTCTAAATCACTCATTTAAGTGGATTCATACAGATAATTCATATGCCAGTGTATCTTTCAAAGATTCTTTAACTAATGCCTGTCGTATCGGTATTGGTTTATATGGATATCAAGATAACATTGCACTAAAACCCGCTTTATCTTTATACTCACAAATATTTTATGTTAAACAAGTGCATAAAGATGAAACTATCGGTTATGGAGCAACTTATACTACCAAAGAAGATATTTATGTAGGAACAATGCCTATAGGCTACGCTGATGGCTTTATTCGCGCTAATCAAGGTAGAAATGTATATATAGATGGACAAATGTGCGAAATTGTTGGTCGTGTGTGTATGGATCAAACCATGATAAAACTTCCTTCTCAAATAAAAGAAGGAAGTTTAGTGGAAATATTTGGCCCTCATATACCATTAGAAGAAATGGCAAATAATTTAAACACAATACCTTATGAAATTATTTGCTTAATTACTTCTCGTGTTTCAAGAGTTTATATCAAAAATAATGAAGTAGTAAAAACAGAAAATGAATATTTGGATTTAAGCCACCACATCAGGTAATAAATGAATCACAACAAATTCAGGATTGTTATAGAGTCTAGGGATACCATGGTATTCTTTGGTTAATCCCCTGCCTATAATAATCTTTTTATTTCCAATTTCATGCATACCATGAATATATTTTGGTAATAATCCCTGTTGAGGAGCAGCTGCACCTATTCTTGTGCCAGGAATACACCATTGTCCACCATGAGCGTGACCAGAAACAACTAAATCACAGTTGATATCTTTATACAAAGATACCCAATGCGGTTTATGTGATAAAAGAATACGATATGCATCTGTCTTGTAAATTTTATTTATTTCATAGGCTAAATATGTATTTTCCTTACTTTTACAATTGATACCACCAATTTCAAGTGTATTTCCATTCAACTGTATAACTTTTGTATTGTAATCTAATACATTTACACCATATTCATTTATTTTTTCTTTTAAAGTGATAACATCCCTTCTATGTTCTTCATGATTTCCTGTACTGTAATAAACAGGATAATTTCTAATTTGATCTAATAAAGCAAAACCATTTTCATCACCATGGAATTCATCAAACAAATCTCCTGGTATAAGTATCGCATCCGCATGTTCTTTATTAATCATCTCGATTAATTTGCACATATTCTTACCATAAGAAGCACCGTGTAAATCAGATATTAAAATCATTTTTACTGGATTTTGTATTTTAGAAGAGCGAATATAATACTCTGTATAATCACATTTATGAGGTAATCCTGCCCCTAATAAAGCTGCTGTACCAGCTGTTAAAAATAACCATTTCTTTTTCATAACAATCCACCTATTATCATTCTAACAGAAATAATATCTTTCCTCGCATTTATACAAATTTTAAATATCGTCACAAAATAAATTTACACATTTTATATTTTTGTGATATAAGTTATATATCCCATGGGGGAGTAGCAAGCATTCTAAATGAATGTAACAAGTCAACATCCTGATTATAAAAAATCTGGCTTGCTTTAAATTGCGAGACTCATGTATAACTTTTGAGCTATACACGAGTTTATTTATACATGCCTTATAAACCCAAACGTAGCTCAATGTTATGTTTGGGTTTTTATATTGAAGGAGAACAAAACATGCAACTATTTATTTTCAATAGTGTCCTATTAGGAGTGGGATTAGCTATGGATGCATTTTCCGTTTCAATGGCAAATGGATTAAATGAGCCTCATATGCGAAAGCAAAAGTTTATCTACATAGCCTTTGTTTTTGGTGTTTTTCAAGCACTAATGCCTATGATTGGCTGGTTTTGTGTACATACAATTGTAGAAACTTTTTCGACATTTGCTTCTATCGTTCCGTGGATTGCCTTGATCTTACTTGCTTATATAGGTGGTAAAATGATTATAGAAGGAATACGTACAGATATAGACGAAGAAGAGGAAAAAGAAAAAACTTTATCCCATTCTGATTTATTTATTCAAGGTATCGCAACATCTATTGATGCTTTATCAGTTGGTTTTACTATCGCAAACTATAACTTACCGATGGCATCATCTGCTTCACTTATCATTGCAATCGTAACTTTTGTTATTTGTTTGGTTGGTCTTAAAATAGGTCAAATATTCGGTGCAAAATTATCAAATAAAGCACAACTTCTTGGAGGAATCATACTAATTGTCATTGGTTTAGAAATATTTATTACAGGAGTACTTTTATGAAATATTATCTTTCAGAAATTTCAGATGTTTTAAATGAATTAAAATCTTCTACTAACGGATTATCTAATGAAGAAGCGAAAAAAAGATTAGAAAAGTATGGAAAAAATGAATTAGAAGCCCCTAAAGGAAAATCTTTATTCATCCGTTTTCTAGAACAGTTAGCTGACCCTATGATTATTATCTTAATTATGGCTGCAGCTATCAGTGGCGTTCTCGCAGTTATCGAAAATGAATCTTTCACTGATGTTATTATTATTCTTATTGTTGTACTCATCAATGCGATTCTAGGTGTCTATCAGGAAAATAAAGCCGAAAAAGCAATAGATGCTTTACAGAAAATGTCTGGTGCTACATCTAAAGTTAAACGTGATAATAAAATTATCCAAATCCCAAGTAATGAATTAGTTATTGGCGATATTATTATTTTAGAAGCTGGTGATGCAATTCCAGCCGACGCTAGATTATTAGAATGTGCTCGTTTGCAGGTTGAAGAATCTGCCTTAACTGGTGAATCTGTCCCCGTAAATAAACTAATTGATATACTTAATCTAAAAAATGATGAAGATGTCATTCTAAATGATCGAAAGAACATGGTTTATATGGGCTGTACGGTTGTTTATGGTAGAGCTGTTGCAATTGTTACTGCTACTGGCATGAATACTGAAATGGGTAAAATTGCTAATGCTTTACTTGTCAGCAAAGATGAAGAAACTCCACTTCAGAAAAAATTAAATGAATTAAGCAAAATTCTTACATATATCGTTTTAGGAATTTGTGTCTTCATCTTTATCATTCAGCTTATTCGTGCAGGTTCTTTCAACTTTGAGTTTTTAATTCATTCCTTTATGATTGCTGTTTCTTTAGCCGTAGCAGCAATACCTGAAGGACTTGCTGCTGTTGTTACAGTTGTTTTATCTATTGGTGTAACGAACATGTCAAAAAGAAATGCAATTATCAGACATTTAACTGCTGTAGAAACATTAGGTTGTACAGAAATCATCTGTTCTGATAAAACTGGTACTTTAACTCAGAATAAAATGACTGTCGTAGATTCTTTCGGAAGTGATGATTTAGCAATTTCAAAGGGAATGGCTTTATGTTCAGATGCAGAAATTGATCGAGATGGCGTAGTTACAGGTGAGCCAACAGAAGCCGCTCTAGTTTACTGGGCATATAAATGCGGTTTATCTAAATTAGATTTAAAAGAAGAATATCCACGTATTAATGAAGTCCCTTTTGATTCCAAACGTAAGATGATGTCTACGCTTCACAAAATAGACAATGGCTTTATCCAGTATACAAAAGGTGCCCCTGATATTGTTATTGATAGATGTACAACTTACTTGAAAGATGGAAAAATTTATCCACTTGATGAAACATATAGAAAAGAAATTAAAGCTAAAAATAAAGAAATGGCTGATAAAGCTTTACGTGTTTTAGCTTTAGGTCAAAAACAATATAGTGAAGAGCCTGTTAATTACACTTCAGAAACAGCTGAAAATGATTTATGTTTTGTTGGTTTAGGTGGCATGATTGATCCAATTAGACCAGAAGTAAAAGATGCAATTTTAAAGTGTAAAGAAGCTGGTATTACGCCTATTATGATTACTGGCGACCATATCGATACAGCTGTAGCTATTGCAAAAGAATTAACGATTCTTGATGATCATGCTAAAGCAATTACAGGCATGCAGTTAAATCGCATGAGTGACGAAGAATTTGAACAATGTTTCAAAGATATACATGTTTATGCCCGCGTACAGCCAGAACATAAAACAAGAATTGTTAATGCATGGAAAAAAGCAGGTTATGTAACTGCTATGACAGGTGACGGTGTAAATGATGCTCCAAGTATTAAATCCGCTGATATTGGCATTGGCATGGGTATTACAGGCACTGATGTAACTAAAAACGTAGCTGATATGGTATTAGCTGATGATAATTTTGCCACTATTGTAAATGCTGTAGAAGAAGGTCGTAGAATTTATGACAATATTCGTAAAGCTATTCAATTCTTACTTGGTTCTAATCTAAGTGAAGTCTTATGTATCTTTATTGCCACATTACTTGGATTTGAAATCTTAAAACCTGTTCATTTGTTATGGATAAATCTTGTGACAGATTGTTTCCCTGCTTTAGCTTTAGGAACAGAAAAAGCAGAACCTAATATTATGAAACGTAAACCAAGAAACACAAAAGATGGCATCTTTTCAAATGGTGTTGGTGTAGATATTGTTTATCAATCTATCGTTGTAACAATACTTGTCTTATTCTCTTATTTCTTAGGTCATTATATTGAAAGTGGAACATGGGCTATTACAAACAGTAAAGATGGTGTAACAATGGCATTTTTAACAATGTCCATGGCAGAAATCTTCCACAGTATGAATATGCGTTCTCAGAAACAAAGTATATTCAAACTAGGTTCATTAAATAAATACTTATTAGCTGCTGGCGTTATTTCTCTAATTACTACAACTATCGTATGTGAAGTACCATTCTTAGCTAATGCTTTCCAATTCACATCTATCAGTTTCTTAGAATACGCTATCGCTATTCTATTAGGTGCAAGTATTATTCCTATTGTAGAAATTGTCAAACATTTTGAATACAAGTAATATAGCTGTTAAGCAAAGCAAGCTCCAGACTTAATGGAGCTTTTTTATATGTCGAAATATAAATTATTAAGAATATATTGACATGTACGTAACGTACACGCTTATATTAACCTCATGCGGAGGTATTTACCATGTTATTAAACGAAATTGTTAAAGAAGTTGGAATGACAAAACGTGCCATTAAATATTATGAAGAAAAAGGATTGTTAACAGTAAATAAAGATAACAACGGCTATAGAAACTACTCTAATCAGGATGTTGATACTTTAAAAAAGATTTCTGTATATAGAAAACTTGGTATCGGTATTAAAGATATCCAAAAACTTTTAAAAACAGATAATAAAAGTATTCTTTTACACATTTATCAAGAAAAATTACAGGACCATGTTTTTCAAAATTCAGAACTTAAAGCTTTAAAACAATTTATAGATGATGGTAATGCTAATAAAGCCAACGAGTTACTTGATTATCAAACTGTTGAAAATGCTATCGAATCATTATTACCTGGAAAAGAGTGGACAAATTACTTTAAAAGCCATTTTAAACCATTTCTTAATATAAAGTTGATAACACCAGAGCAAAAACAAGCTCTACAAAATATATTAGAATATTGTGATAAAACGACATTGAAAATTCCTTTTATGATGCAAATAGGAATGAAAATAGCAAATAAAGTTTCTCAAGAATCCAAATCTGCTGATGAGATAATTGCCTATTATCGTGATATGAATGAAAATGAATATAACAAATTAAAAGAAAGAGTATATGCAGGTGTCAAAATGAAAACTGGCATAATGAAATATCATCCATCATTTATAGCCCAGAGAAAAATGCAGAAAGAATTACAAAATAAAGGATATAATGACATCTTTCTTCCTAACTTAATGGTTTTATCGCCCAAATATGCAGAATATAAAAAATCATTAGATGCACTGAATAATAGAATATGTAGTGAACTTGGTTTATATTACGACAGTAACTACAATTTAGTTATGAAAAACCCACGCGAATAGAATATTCGTCCTATTTGCATGGGTCATCATATATTTATTCTGATACAACAAAAGTCACGCCGATGTTATATCTAAATTCTTTATAGTTTCTCCATGATTTTAGCAAGAGCATCCATTGCAACATCAGATGCATGTTCTAATTCTTTAACAAATTCTGATGCCCCACCATCAATACCATCAGATACCATTTTAATGAGTAAACAAGGAATATCATTACGATTAGCAGTTAAAGTAATACCTGCCGCTTCCATTTCGCATATATCAGCGTTAAATTGCTTATTTATGGCAATTCTAGCTTCAGCATCATCCACAAACTTATCACCAGAAGCACAAATAACTGGTTTTAAATTAGGAACTTCTTTAATTGCTAAATCTTTTAAGTGTTCATTTGTCGGAATATATACTGTTGGATATAAATCAATATATCTTCCTGGTTCGCAATGATCTATTTTACTTGTATCAAAATCATAATGTACAACCTTATCAACTACACAAATACGATGTTTAGAAATTTCTTCTGTCAAGCCACCAACTACACCAAAGTTAAACAAATACTCAACATCAAACTTTGTAATAAGTAATTCTGCAGAAGCACTTGCGGCAATTTCACCAACACCTGAACGAATAGCATATAGTTCAAAATCACCAGTATGATATTTATAAATTGTTTCATTTCTATATTTGATTGTTTCTAATGGTTCGCCAAACTTTCTTGTTAATGCGCCCATTTCAATTGCGACTACTAATCCTGCTTTTTTCATTTCTTAATTACTCTCTTTCTCCATACCAAGAATTTATCAATTGTATAACCCCTTTAACAAGAGCATCTTTATCCCATTTTGTTGTATTAATTACAGCATGATATTCATATTTATCACCATATTTGCTTCCGGTAATCAAATTTCTTGTCAAAGCTCTTTTTTTATCTACCTGGATAATTTTCTTTTCCATTTCTTTTACTGTTTTAGGTTCATCATCTGTTCGATGTTCCATACATCTTTTAATTTTCGCATCCATATCAGCACAAAAGAAAATATTAAATGGCTTGTATTTACTTAATATCGCATCAGCATTTCTACCAACAATAACAAAATTTCTCCCTTTTTTTGCAATAGCTTCAATAACTTTCTTTTGTTCCAGTAACATTTCTGTTTGTGGTAAAGGCATTAATGAACCGCCATCAAAAGTACAATAATAATGCAGTGGAACTGCCTGCAACTCATCTTTATCCAGCACTTCTTCAACAGTTTCTTCATTTACACCCATATTAGTAGCGATATTTGTGATGATTTCTTTATCATAGTAATCATATCCAAGTTCTTTAGCAATCTTTTTACCAATTTCTCTACCGCCACTTCCAAATTCTCTGCTAATCGTAACTATTCTCATAAAAATTATCCCCTATTTATATCTATTGTACCGTTAACATCTACTGCTATGGCAAACAAAATAAATAATTTGTTTGTTTTTCGCTACTTCTTTTATTAGTTTTCTCGCTTTCTGCAAATGCATATCATCAAAATCTACAAAAGGATCATCTAATATTAGAAATGGTTGCTCCCCTTCAAATAAAGCATCCACCAATGCTAACCGCATGCACAAATCAATACATCCAATTATTCCTGTACTGTAATTTTCCATTTTTCGCATTTGCCCATTTTCTTCAATACGTAAATTTAAATCTGTATCTAAAAATGAATGTTGAGCAAATCCTTCTACAATCATATTCATATATTTCATAAAACTATTTTCTATTTTATAAATATATCTATTCGATAATTTTTCTTTAGCTTTAGTTAAATATTCAATCGTTTTATCTATCAAATCACATTTATGTATCAGTGTATTTCTTTCATCAATCAGTTCATGAAGTGTATTTGTTAATTCCCATTTTTTATCCAGTTGTTCCTGAAGAATTTTCATTTCAGATTCTAGATTTGCTTTTTGATTGATTAATTGATTATATTTCTGTTGCAAATCATTTTCTTTTTCATTAGAACTTTCGGCATCCAATGTTTTTTCAAATATATCTGGATTAGACTGTTGTAATTCATTTATCTCAACTTTCAGTTTTTCTATATCTTTTGATAAAGATTCTTTATATTTAATATCTTCATTAACTGCCTCATATAAATTTCCATAATCTTCTAAATGATATTTTTGTAAAAATAAAGAAATATACTCATTACTGTCATCTATTTGTTTTTGTAGTTGTTGCCTGGATTCTTTTTCTATTTCTTTCTTTTGAATATGTTTTTCATAAGTTTTATATAACGAATAAAATTCATCAACATTATTTGTTTGATATTTTTGCAAAATTGATTGTATGGATATTTGTAATTCATTTATTGTCTTTGTATTTTTATTTCTTTCTTTTTTCAATTCAACTAATTCGTTATATTTACCTGAAAATGTCTTATCTTCTGTATTTTTCATGTAATATGCAAAAAAGTCATTCAATTGTTTTTCTTCTTTTTCTAATATCTTCTTATATTTATCAACTTTTTTATTATTTGGTTTTGTTCGAGATATAAAAAACATGAAACACAAAATAACTGCCACTATTGTCGTAATAAATATATAAAGATTCAATATATCTTCAGCAAATAAAACTATACTAAACACAATGAAAACTATTGCCACAATAATCACAATCCATGTTTTTTTACTATTTGTATTATCTTGTAAATATTTTTGTTTTAATTCATAGTCTTGAATCATTTTTAAACAATTTTCAAAATCTTCTTCATTCGGAAATTCTTTATTTATTTCAGAAATAAAATGATTACATAAATCTACCTGACGACTTAAAATTTCTTTATCTTCTTTTAAATCTTGATCGTCCATATTAAAACTACTATCATGATTTTCTTCTTGAATAAGTTGTAATTTCTCATTACTAAAATCTAATGCATTACAGGCACTTTTTAAATTGGATATTTCTTGTTGATCAGGATAACCACAAGCATATTTATTATCCAACTTTTCTAATTCAACTTTTAAATCAGCCAATTTATTTTGAAGATGCTTTAGTTTTTCTTTTTCCACTTGAATATGTGGAAGCTGATACATCTCTTTTCTAACTTGTTGAAGTTCATTTTTTAATTTTTCAATTTGAAATAACAAATCCTCATCTTCTTTTCTTATATTTTCAAAAATTATTTCTTGTTGCTTCAAAGAAGAAAGACTGGATTCTATTTCTAATATTTTTTCTTCTACATCAGCTAATAATCCACCACTGCCTTTATATTTCTTTATTTCTGTTCGTTTATTTTTTAATTGATTTACAGCCGAATCATAATTGTTTAAATCATTTGTATCTTCTAAAAGATGGCTTAATTTTGTATGAATAGATGTTGAGGAGAATATACCTTTATCCTGATTTTGAGGAAGATATGTACTTCTCGCAAAAGATTCCATATCTAATCCAAATATACTTTCTCCTAAACTATCACCAAAAGAAACCTCATCTGTATGATTCGTTAAATCATACATTTCAACCGTATCTTTCGATAAGCTTTTACCAAAAAATCTAGTAACGCGATATTTTATATGATTATATTCAAATTCCAGATATCCGCCATATCTTCCACCATTCCATGGTTCATATTTTTTTCTTTCGTTAATATTGATATTCTGAGAGCTTGTACGTGTAAAACCATAGAACATTACTTTTATAAAAGTTGCAAATGTTGTTTTACCAAAGCCGTTAGGTTCATAAATTGTATTTAAACCATCAGAAAAAATATAATCATAATTTGATAAAGTTCCGAAGTTTTCTATATGAGCATTTAATAATTTCATATTTTAATATCCCCAGAAAGAGCTTCTATTCCTAGTTTTATTATTTCTTCTTTATCCGTTTCTGCTTCATTAGAATCTAATATTGTACGAATAAATTCTCCTTTTAAAGAAATATCATTTTTATATAAATTTTCATCTATATCTAATTTTGTTTCATCTTTTATCATGATATAGAAAAAATCATTTCGTATCATTTCCTGTATATAATCTTCCGCTAAAAATGACTGTAAACTTTTTGAACCCGTCAAAATAATTTCAATCATATCTTCTTTAGGAATATTAACAGTACACTCTTTTATCTTTTGTATTATTTCAAAATTACTGGCTAAATTACTAATATCAACTTCTACTTGATTAAAATGACGACTAGCATAAGGAATAAATGAAACTTCTTTTGTATCCGTATCTAACAAGACGAAACCTTTTTCTCCACATTCATCAAAGCCTCTTCCTTCTAAACATCCTGAATATGCATAAACACCTGTATAATCCAGTTTATTTTGCATATAAGAATGAATATGTCCAAGAGCTAAATAGTGAATATTTCTATTTCTTAATAAATCTAAATGAATATAATTTTCATCATTTCGATTACTAATATCCCCATGTAACATCACGATATTATATTTGTCTTTAGATAAAACAGGTAACTCTTCATACATTCCATCATGAAGTATTGTTGAAGAAATTGTTATATCTTGATACTTCGCTGTTTGCCATTTTTTTGCAAATACATAAAAGTTATCTGGTTTATCTTCAAGTAAACCATAACATTTTTCATCATGATTTCCTGGGACATAAAAATAATCAATATTACTTGTTTCTTTAATAAAAGAAAACAATAAATCAATTGTGCTTTTCGTTACACTTTCTTCATCAAATAAATCGCCCGCAATTAAAACAGCTTTAACATCATTTTCTTTTGCAAATACAGTCATACGATAAAAAGTATTTAATATTTCATTTTTTCTTACAGTTGCCTGCTTTAATGTTAAATGTGTATTCAAAGAAGAATCTAAATGTATATCTGCACAATGTATTATTCGCATTTTTAATCTCCAATTTCTATAATATCATCCACACAAATGCATGCATGATTTTCAAAATAAAGAATACGTTTTATTTCATCTATTTTCTTTATTTTTAATGTTTCTGTAATATAAATACCTCCCGTTTTCTTTTCATCTTTTTGGAAATATTTAATCTTAATTACAGGTTTTTTATTCATTTTTAGCATTTCGTGCAGTTTGTAATCCAGTTTTGTTTTCTCTTGTTCTGTTAAATCTTTCTTTTGATCTGTAGTTATAGATGCATCTTGAATTGCTTCACTATATCCCGTCAAAGCCGCAAAAGGCATAAATTGCGCAGCTCTTGCACTATTTAACATCTTACGATGATTTTTTGAACCTGAATATTCTTCATAAAGAATTTCATTATATTTATCTGTCATGCTTTATGACCACCTATTTGTTTATTACGATCAATTTGTGTTGCATCGCTCATCTTATCTCTTGCCCGAACAAGAGCATTTTTTCCATATTTATTCTTTATTTTAAGAATAGCCTTCTGAACCTTTAAATCTTTTTCATCCATTTGCAAATCTTCTATTTCTTCATTAAGTGAAAACAAATCTGTCTGTACAACTTGTACAGGTATTTTATCCACAGGAATAATATCCATTGCACATATTGTAATTCTTCGAATAGATAAAACAGGATTACACTTCTTCTGATATATTCTTACAATCGCTTCCGTAATATCTTTAATTGAGTAAGAATATTTATTTAATTTAATATGCCCATGTATACCACTGTCATTACCATCTATATATTCCTCATTATCTTTTCTGTCATATCCAATTGCTAAAGAAACATTCTGAGTTACATATTTTTTAGCAAATAATGATAATGCAAGTTCTTCTGCCATTTCTTTTACAATAATTAGACCAGCTTCATACAAATAAGGTTTATGTAAAACTTGACCAATACTCATACTGTTATTATTCGGTTTATATTTTTTGATATCAGCCATAGTACATGATTCATAGCCCCAGGCGTGATCAATTAGTAACTCTGCATTTATACCAAATTCTTTATATAACATGTCTTCATTATATTTAGAGTCAACATTACCCTTTGAACATAAAGCAATATCACCCATAGTATATAAACCTAAATCATGTAATCTTTTAGCATATCCTTTTCCAACTCTCCAGAAATCTGTTAAAGGTGTATGATGCCACAAAGTTTTTCGATAAGACAGTTCATTTAATTCTGCTATTCTTACCCCATTTTTATCAGCAGGCATATGTTTTGCAACTATATCCATTGCAACTTTTGCCAGGTAAAGATTTGTGCCAATACCTGCTGTAGCTGTAATACCTGTTTTTCTTAAAACAGCCTGTATCATACTTCTAGCAAGCGTATGGGCATCAGTATTGTAATAATTTAAATATTCCGTTACATCGATAAATACTTCATCAATAGAATATACATGGATATCTTTTTCGGATACAAATTCTAAATATGTTTCATATATTTTCGTACTGTATTCTATATATAAAGCCATTCTAGGAACAGCTGCAATATATGATAGTTTTAATTGAGGATTTGATTTTAATTCATTATAGAAAACAGAATTACCTGTAAATTTATGCATTGGTGCATCTTTTAAACGATCATCATTTATTTTTTTCACTCTTTGAATCACTTCAAATAAACGTGCTCTTGAAGGTATGCCAAAAGATTTTAATGATGGAGATACCGCAAGACAAATTGTTTTATCTGTTCTAGAAGTGTCCGCAACGATTAAATTTGTTTTTAATGGATCTAAATTTCTTTCTACACATTCAACAGAAGCATAAAAAGACTTTAAATCTATTGCTATATAAGTTCTATCACCCTTCATATTTCCAATCAAAATCATTATGGTATATCCTCTTCCGAGTCATACCATCATCAATGCAAATATTTTCTTTATTAATCAATGAAGCTTTATCTAAGCGAAAATTTCCCAAAACATTTTTACCAGAAATATCCTCAACATAATGATTTCCAAGAGCAATATCAATGATTTCTACAATTGCATTTTGTTTCAAAAATTTTTCTTTTATGTATTTACCAATACCATTTACGCCATCTGTTATTATTACTACTTTATTTATAAACATATGGCCTTCCTCATTATTACTTTTATTTATCTTCGTCAATTACCAATCTACTAAAGGAAATTGGCTTGTAACTATCCAGTAGTACTAACGATTATTAACCTCCTACCTTTATTCAAGTATTATTTAAAAAATAATACAAGTGATG